>WNFI01231703.1_pt1 | contig 19946 bp, 19 predicted proteins | sample 5400471 | NCBI WGS metagenome assembly WNFI01 (sample SAMN13153348, study PRJNA577476) | soil metagenome | isolation source: 100 cm saprolite on Douglas fir-dominated hillslope | place: USA:California | collected 2013-09-17
GTTGGCGAGCTCGCGCTCGGGGGCGGGAGAAACAGCGGTCGCCGAAGTCATTTCGGCTACTGCGGGGGAAACCATCGGAGGGCGCAAATTATACTCGGCGCATGAGCGCACATTCCCGCGAACTGCCCTTCGCCACCCCGGTCGGCTACCAGCACCTGTGTTTCTGCGAGACGCCGGGCAGCGGCGCCTGGTTCGTATTCCGCGGCGACCAGCTGCTGGTCGAGATGGGGCCTCCCGACCCGCGTCCGTCGGACGATCCCCGGGTGCGCTCGCGGCCCTCCTGGGCCAGGCTACCGTTGCAAGAAAACCACAACTGGTTGGGGGGCCGGGCGGTTCGTACCCTATATCTAGGGCGGCTGCGCGGGGTGGACTGCTGGGCGGCCGAGCTTCCCAAAGACGCGCCGGCGCCGGCCGAGGGGATGTCCTGGGAAGGCCTGCGGGTGCTGTTCTCGGTGCTGGATGACGCGCATTTCGCCCTGGCCGGGCGCGCCCTGCAGCTCGTCGACTGGGATCGCACGCACCAGTTCTGCGGCCGCTGCGGCTCTCCTACAGAGGCGAAGCGCGACGAGCGCGTCCGGGTCTGCCCTGCTTGCAAGCTGGTCGCCTATCCGCGCGTCGCCCCGGCCGTCATGATGCTGGTGCGCCGCGGGAAGGAGCTCCTGCTCGGGCGCTCGCCGCACTTCCCGCCCGGGATGTACAGCGCTTTAGCGGGCTTCGTGGAGCCCGGCGAGTCGCTGGAGCAGTGCGTAGCGCGCGAAGTCGGCGAGGAAGTCGGCGTGCGAATAAGCAACATCCGCTACTTCGCCAGTCAGTCGTGGCCGTTTCCGCATTCGCTGATGATCGCTTTCGTCTGCGACTGGGAGAGCGGCGAGATCCGGCCGCAAGAAGGAGAAATCGAAGCGGCAAACTGGTTCGATGTATTGCAATTACCTAAACTTCCAAGCAAAATCTCGATCGCCCGCCGCCTGATCGACGCAGTTTCGGCAGAAATGCGCGGCGAATAGCGCAGCACTTGGGAGGTTTTGAACGAATTGAACGCGATTAAAGATCTCTGTTTTGCGCCGGTAGGCGCGGATGGAAGGCGTAGCCTGGTTCGTTGCACGGCAGGCTGCGCCTTCGCATTTTGGGGGGCATAAAAAAAATGAACGGTCTGCATCTCATCGGTGACCTCACCGGCTGCCGCTGCGATCCGCAGCGCCTTCTCGACGGCGCGGGCTTTCGCGCACAGTGCATCGCCATGGTCGAGGCTTCGGGCCTCACCACCATGGATGCGACCTTCCACCAGTTCGAAGGCTCCGGTTTCACCGGCACCGTGGTGCTCGCCGAGTCCCACCTTGCGATCCACACCTGGCCCGAGCGCCAGGGGCTGACGCTCGACGTCTATGTCTGCAACTACAGCGCCGACAACTCCGCCAAGGCGCGCAAGCTGCTCGGGCTGCTGATCGACTACTTCCAGCCGACCGAGATCGCGCGCCACGAGGTCGACCGTGGCGAGCACCTCCTCATGGAGCCGCTCAACGATTCGACCGGGTTCTACATAAAGGCGACCAAGCAGCTCGGCGAGTGGCAGACGCGCTACCAGCGCATGCAGATCTACGAGACGCCGCACTACGGCAAGCTGTTCAGGCTCGACGGCTTCAACATGACCTCCGAGAAGGAGGAGTTCGTCTACCACGAGAATCTCATCCACCCTGCGCTCGCGGCGCACGCCGCCCCCAGGAGGGTGCTCATCATCGGCGGCGGCGACGGCGGCTCTTCGGAGGAAGCGCTCAAGCATCCGTCGGTCGAGCAGGTGACGATGGTCGAGATCGACGGCGACGTCATCGAGGTGGCGAAGCAGCACTTCCGCGCCGTGCACAACGGCGTGTTCGACAGCCCGAGGCTGCGGGTGCTGGTCGAGGACGGCATGAAGTTCGTGCGCGACACGCACGAGAAATTCGACCTGATCGCGCTCGACCTGAACGACCCGATGGGGCCGGCCGAAGCGCTCTACTCAACCGAGTTCTTCCAGCAGCTGCGCGCGGCGCTGGCGCCGGGCGGCGCCCTGACCCTGCATATCGGCTCGCCGGTGGCACGGCCGGAGCGCGTGGCCGAGCTCGCCCAGCGCCTGACCGGCGTATTCCGCATCGTGCGGCCCTACATCATGTACATCCCGCTCTACGGCTCGCTGTGGGCAATGGCGGTGTGCTCCGACAAGCTCGATCCCAAGGCCTTCACCGCCGACGAGATCGACCGCCGCATCGAGGCGCGCAAGCTGCATGAGCTCAAGTACTACAACGGCGAGACCCACGAGGGCGTGTTCGCGCTGCCGAACTTCGTGCGCGACCTCGTTGCGCCGCCGCGACTCAAGCAGCAGACGCGCGGGCGCAGGCTGGGCGTGGTAAGGGCAGCGGCGAAATAGCCCGCCGCCGTTAACTGCAGAGCAGCCGCGAAGTAAGCTTTTCTAAGAGAAAACTACTCGAGAGTCTGAAGGACGTCCCGGACGGTCGCGAAGATGCGGTCGATCTGCGGCTTTTCGACGATCAGCGGCGGCGAGAAGGCGAGGATGTCGCCCGTGTACCGCACCAGCACTCCCGCTTCAAAGGCCTTCACGAAGGCCTCGTAGGCGCGCTTGCCGGGCGCGCCCGGCCGCGGTTCGAGCTCGACCGCGCCCATCAGGCCGATGTTGCGGACGTCGATGACGTGCCGGGCGCCTTTTAACGCGTGGATCGCGTCCTCGAAATGCTTCTCGAGCGAGGCGGCGCGCGTGAGCAGTCCCTCTTCCGCGTAAGTGTCCAGGGTTCCGATGCCCGCAGCGCAGGCGAGCGGGTGGCCCGAATAGGTATAGCCGTGGAGCAGCTCGATACCGTCGGGACCTTGCATGAACGCTTCATAAATGGAATTTTTAACAAAAACAGCACCCATGGGCACGGTCCCGTTCGTCATCCCCTTGGCGGTGGTGAAGAGATCGGGCATGACGCCGAGGCGCTGCGAGCCGAACGGCTGCCCCAGGCGGCCGAATCCGGTAATCACCTCGTCAAAGATGAGGAGGATGCCGTGCTTCGTGCAGAGCTCGCGCAGGCGCTGCAAGTAGCCTTGCGGCGGCACCAGCACGCCGGCGGAGCCGGCGACCGGCTCGACGATGACCGCGGCGATGGTGGAGGGATCGTGCAAGCTGCACAGCCGCTCCAGCTCATCCGCGAACTCGGCGCCGCTGGCTGGTTGTCCCTTTGAAAATGAATTTCTAGCAAGATCGTGGGTGTGCCGGATGTGGTGCGCGCCGGCGACGCCCGGGCCGAACACCTTGCGGTTCGCCGGAATGCCGCCGACCGCCATGCCGCCGAAGTTCACGCCGTGGTAGCCGCGCTCGCGGCCGACCAGGCGGAAGCGCTGCCCCTCGCCGCGCGCGCGGTGATAGGCGAGCGCGATCTTGAGCGCCGTGTCGGCCGACTCCGAGCCCGAGTTGGTGAAAAACACCCGCGAAAAGCCGGTCGGGGCGATGCGCGCGAGCCGGTCGGCGAACTCGAAAGCGATCGGATGGCCCATCTGAAAAGTGGGCGCGAAATCCATCGCAGCCACCTGGCGGCGCACCGCCTCGACGATCTTCGGCCGGCAATGGCCCGCGTTCACGCACCACAGCCCGGCGCAGCCGTCGAGGATCTGGCGGCCGTCGTCCGACCAGTAATGCATGCCTTCGGCGCGCACCAGCAGGCGCGGCGTCTTCCTGAACTGGCGATTTGCCGTAAACGGCATCCAGAAGGCGGACTGCTCGAGCGGCTTTTGCGCGTTGCCGAGCTGGGCCTGGTTTTCGGCACGCTTATTCATCGGGCAAGCTTACGCCTGGGCGGCGTAAGCGACCACCTTCTGTTTTTGCTCGCCCAGCCCCTGGATCCCTAGCGACATCACGTCGCCGACTTTCAGGAACAGCGGGTTCGGCTTGACGCCGAGGCCGACTCCGGGAGGCGTACCGGTGGTAATGATGTCGCCCGGCAGCAAGGTCATGTAAGAGCTGACGTGCGCGATGATCTTGGCGACGCTGAAGATCATGGTGCGCGTGTTGCCCGTCTGCATGCGCTTGCCGTTCACCTCCAGCCACATGCTGAGCGATTGCGGATCGCGGATCTCGTCGGTGGTGACGAGCCAGGGACCGATCGGCCCGGCGGTATCGAAGCCCTTGCCCTTGTCCCACTGGCTGGTCGCCATCTGGAAGGCGCGCTCGGAGACGTCGTTCACGATGCAATAGCCGGCGACATGCTCGAGGGCGTTCGCCTCGGAAACGTATTTCGCCTGCGTGCCGATGACGACGCCGAGCTCGACTTCCCAGTCGAGCTTGGTCGAGCCTTTCGGCTGGATGACGTCGTCGCCGGGCCCGCTGATGCAGGTGGTCGCCTTCATGAAAACCACCGGCTCGGGCGGGATCGGCAGCCCGGCCTCCTTGGCGTGATCCGAAAAGTTCAGGCCGATGGCGACGAACTTGCCGATGCCGATGTAGGGCACGCCCAGCCGCGGGCTGCCGCTCACCACCGGCAGCGACTCGGGCTTCACCCTGGACAGCATCTTCAGCCCGCGCGGCGAGACCTCGTTCGGCCCGATATTGTCGACGACCTTGGAGAGATCGCGCACGCGGCCGTCGCCGTCGATCATTGCCGGCTTCTCGTAACCCGCTTTGCCGTAGCGGCACAGTTTCATATCGTCATTCCCCCGTCGACCGAGTAGGCGTTGCCGGTGGCGAACAGCGACTCGTCCGACGCCAGGAACACCAGGATTCCCATCATGTCTTCCACCGTGCCCAGCCGCCCCATGGGCTGGCGCGCGACGAAGTCCCTGCGCGCCTGCGCCGGATCGGGCTGCGCATTGATGCGCCCCTGCAACGACGGCGTGTCCACCGTCCCGGGGCACACGGCATTGCAGCGAATTCCCTGCCTGACGAAATCCGCGGCGATCGATTTGGTGAGCCCGATGACCGCCGCCTTGCTCGCCCCATAAGCGAAGCGGTTCGGCAGGCCGCGCAGGGAGGACGCGATCGACGCCATGTTGATGATCGAGCCGCCGCCTTTGCGCAGCATGGCCGGCAGGAAAGCGCGTGTCACCAGATACATCGATTTCACGTTGACGCCGAAGCTCGTGTCCCAGTCCTTCGGCGCGCAATCGAGGATGGTGCCGTGCTGCACGATGCCCGCGCAATTGAACAGCACATCGATGTCGCCGACTTCCTTGGCGACCCTCGCGATCGCCGCTTCGTCGGTGACGTCGAGCACACGGGTGCGGATACCGTCCTTGCCCTCGATTTCATCCAGCGGCCTGGCATTGAGATCGGTTCCCCACACCCTTGCCCCTTCACGCGCGAAGGCGAGCGCCGCGCCGCGTCCCATGCCCTGTCCCGCGGCGGTAACGAACGCCACCTTGCCTGCCAACCTGCCTGCCATGTGTTTACTCTCCGGGAAGGGCAGCGATTATACTGCGCGCTTTCCGTTCCGCTTCCTTGCCAGACATCATATGAACCGGCTCGACTTCACCGGGCGCAGCGCGATTGTCACCGGCGGCGCCCAAGGCATCGGCGCTGCGATTGTGAAACGCCTGCAAGAGTCCGGCGCGAAGGTGCTGGTCTGGGATTTGGACGGCTCTCCCAGGATCGACGTTTCAAATTCCCAGTCGGTGAAAGATGCGGCTGAAAAAGCGATCAAGGACCTCGGCAGGATCGACGTCCTGGTCAATAACGCCGGCATCGCCGGCAAGAACGTCCCGACGGTCGACTATCCGATCGAAGAGTGGGAGCGCGTCCTGCGCATCAACCTGACCAGCCAGTTCCTGACCTGCCGCGCCGTCGCGCCGCACATGGTCAAGGCGAAGTACGGCCGCATCGTCAACATCGCCTCGGTTGCAGGCAAGGAAGGCAACCCCAATGCCGTCGCCTACTCGGCTTCGAAGGCGGGCGTGATCTCGCTCACCAAGTCGCTCGGCAAGGAGCTCGCGCAGAGCGGGGTGCTGGTGAATTGCGTGACCCCGGCGGCGGCCAGGACCGCGATCTTCGAGCAGATGACCGAGCAACACATCCAGTTCATGCTGTCCAAGATTCCGATGGGCCGTTTCGTCGAGGTCGACGAGATCGCGGCCCTGGTGTGCTGGCTGGCGTCCGCGGACTGCTCCTTTTCCACGGGCGGGGTATTCGACATTTCCGGAGGCAGGGCAACTTACTGAGGAGGATTTGTTTTATGAAAAGAAGTCTTCTGATTGCGGGCGTATTTGCGGCGACTCTGGCTTCCCCTTCGATAGCTTTGTCGCAGCAAAAGCTCAAGTTCGCGCACGTCTACGAGACCACCGAGCCGTATCACACGCAGGCGGTGTGGGCCGCGGGCGAGATCGCCAAGCGCACGAATAACCGCTACACGATAGACGTGTTCCCGGCGTCGCAGCTGGGCAACGAGACGCAGATCAACCAGGCGCTGTCGCTCGGCACCGTGGACATGATCCATACCGGCCAGTCGTTCGCCGCCCGGACCCTGCCCGCGCTTTCCATCGGCGGCGCGCCCTACATGTTCCGCGACTTCGACCACTGGAAGAAGTACTCCGAGAGCCAGGTGCTCGCCGATCTGCTGAAAGGCTACTTCAAGAAAGGCGGCAACAAGCCGATCGCCGCCTTCTACTACGGCGTGCGCCACACGACGGCGAACAAGGCGATCGTCAAGCCCGAGGACATGAAGGGCCTCAAGCTGCGCGTGCCCGACGCGCCGCTCTATGTCATGTACCCGAAGGTGGTCGGCGCCAACGCCACGCCGATCGCGTTCGCCGAGGTCTACCTCGCGCTGCAGAACAAGACGGTGGACGCGCAGGAGAACCCTTTGCCGACCATCCTCGCCAAGAAGTTCTACGAGGTGCAGACGCACGTGAACCTCACCGGCCACATCACCGAGATGCTGCTCGCCATCGTCGGCGGCCACGTATGGAACAAGCTCTCCGACGCGGACAGGAAGACCTTCGAGGCGGTGTTCAGGGAAGCGGCCGCCAAGTCCAACGCCGAGATCCAGAAGTCCGAGCAGCAGCTCGCGACCGACTTCGGGACCAAGTACGGCAAGACCGTCGTCAAATCGGATCGCGAGGCCTTCAAGAAGGTGTTTACGCCTTTCCTGGTCGGCTCCGACGTTCCTTGGGACAAAGCCCTTTACGACAAAGTACAGGCGATCAGGTAATGAAGAAGAAAGCCGGCTGGCGCAGCGTCCAGTGGTTCGGACGCCAGGATATCTACGGCTTCATCTACCGCAGCTGGGTGAAGAACCGCGGCGTTCCGCAGGACCAGTTCGACGGCCGGCCGGTCATCGGCATCTGCAACACCTGGTCGGAGCTCACGCCGTGCAACACCCACTTCCGCATCCTCGCCGAGCATGTGCGTAACGGCATCCTCGAGGCAGGCGGCTTCCCCCTCGAGTTCCCGGTGATGTCGCTCGGCGAGACGCTGCTGCGCCCGACCGCGATGCTGTACCGCAACCTCGCGAGCATGGACGTCGAGGAGTCGATCCGCGGCAACCCGCTCGACGGCGTCGTGCTGCTCGCCGGCTGCGACAAGACCACGCCCGCGACCCTGATGGGCGCGGCGAGCGTCGACCTGCCCACCATCCTGGTGTCGGGCGGGCCGATGCTCTCCGGTAAGTATCGCGGCCACGACATCGGCTCGGGCACCAATACGTGGTCGATGTCCGAGGACCTGCGTGCGGGCAGGATCACTCTGGAAGATTTCCATGAAGCCGAGTCGTGCATGCACCGCTCGCACGGACACTGCATGACGATGGGTACGGCGTCGACGATGGCCTCGATGGTCGAAGCGCTGGGCGTCGGCCTGCCGGGCAACGCCGCTTTTCCGGCGGTGGACGCGCGCCGCTACATGATCGCGCGGATGGCAGGCAGGAGGATCGTCGAGCTCGTAAGAACGAAGACCAATTTGTCGAAGATTCTGACAAAAAAAGCCTTCGAAAATGCGATTCGCGCCAACGCCGCGATCGGCGGCTCGACGAATGCCGTGATTCACCTCATCGCGCTCGCCGGCCGTATCGGCGTCGATCTCACGCTCGACGACTGGGACCGCTGCGGCCGCGGCGTGCACACGCTCGTCAACCTCATGCCCTCGGGCAAGTACCTGATGGAGGACTTCTGCTACGCCGGCGGATTGCCCGCTGTGCTGCGAGAACTCGGAGAAAATAGTTTTTTAAATAGAGATTCCTTAACCGTAAACGGCAACACCATCTGGGAGAACGTCAAGGACGCGCCGTGCTGGAACCGCGACGTGATCCACAGCTTCAAGTCGCCGTTCAAGAAAAACACCGGCATCGCAGTGCTGCGCGGCAACCTCTGCCCCGCGGGCGCCATCATCAAGCCCTCGGCGGCGACGCCCAAGCTGATGAAGCACCGCGGCCGCGCGGTGGTGTTCGAGAGCATCGAGGATTTTCACCGGCGCATCGACGATCCGAAGCTCGACATCGACGAGAAGTGCGTCATGGTGCTGAAGAACTGCGGCCCCAAGGGCTACCCGGGCATGGCGGAGGTCGGCAACATGCCGCTGCCCCCCAAGATCCTGAAGAAAGGCATCACCGACATGCTGCGCATCTCGGACGCCCGTATGAGCGGCACGGCGTACGGCACCGTGGTTCTGCATATCTCACCGGAAGCGACTGCGGGCGGCGTGCTGGCGCTGGTCGAGAATGGCGACATGGTCGAGCTCGATGTCGCAAAACGAAAACTCGAGCTTTTGGTTTCAAAGGCAATTCTCGCCAAAAGAAAAAAGAGCTGGAAAAAACCCAAGCCTCCTCTCGCTCGCGGCTACTGGCGGCTCTATTTCGATCACGTGCTGCAGGCCGATCAGGGCGCCGACCTCGATTTCCTGGTCGGCGGGAGCGGCGCCTTCGTGCCTCGTGACAATCATTGATGGCTGAATTCACGCTCTACTGCTTCGCGCAGTCGGGAAATGCGTACAAGGTCGCCCTGACGCTCGCGCTGTGCAAGGCCGACTGGGCGCCGCGCCATGTCGACTACTTCAACGGCGAGACCCGAACGCCCGAGTACCGAAGCAAGATCAACGAAATGGGCGAGGTGCCGGTGCTCGAGCATCGCGGCAAGCGGCTGAGCCAGTCCGGAGTGATCCTCGATTATCTCGCTTCCACATTGAAGAAATTCAACTGGGAAAACGACGAGCAACGCCGCGAGATCCTGCGCTGGATCCTGTGGGACAACCACAAGCTCACCAGCTACATCGCCACCCTGCGCTACTTCGTGCAGTTCATGAAGACCGGCGAGACGCCGGTCACCGAGTTCCTGCGTGGCCGCATCAAGAGTGCGCTGGGTATTCTGCAGTTGCATTTGTCCCAGAATGATTTTTGTGCAGGAAAAAAACTCACTATCGCCGACCTCTCGCTTTGCGGCTATCTCTACTGGCCCGACGAGTTCGGCTACTCGTGGACCGACTATCCGGCCATCGACGCGTGGCTTGAACGCATCCGCTCGCAACCAGGCTGGGTGCATCCGTACCAGCTGATGCCGGGACATCCCCTGCCCGAGAAGAAGAAATGAGCCAGGAACAGGAGCACGTCCTGGGGGACGATGGCCAGTTCCATGTCGAGGACGAGGCCGTGGACGTCAGCATTTACGGCTGGGAGGACTGGCTCACCTTCGCCCTGTTCTGGATCATGGCGGCGGTCGTCTTCTACCAGGTGTTCACGCGCTATGTGATGTCCGATTCCGCCGGCTGGACCGAGGAAATCGCGCGCTACTTCCTGGTCGCGGTGGTGTTCATCGGCGCCTCGATGTCGGTGCGCAAGAACAACCATATCCAGGTCGACTATTTCTACCGGCTGATTCCCAAAACCATAGGGCGCGTCCTGTCGACGATGGTGGATGTCGTGCGCTGCGTGTTCCTCGCTTATGCAACCTGGCTCACCTGGCTCCTGTTGCAGCGCATCGGCGGCCAGCCCATGGCGGTGATCGAGCTGCCGGTGGGCTGGGTATTCAGCGCGATGCTGTTTGGATTCTTTCTCATGTTCCTGCGCTCGCTGCAGGTGGCCTGGCGGCACTGGAAACTGGGCTACAGCATTCTCGAGCGGCCAGAGTTCGGCACGGAGGGCTGAGCATGGGCTCGAGCCTGCTCACCGGCTTTCTCGCCCTCATGGTGACCGGGCTGCCGGTCGCCATGGCGATGGCGGTCGCCTCTCTTGTCTACGTGATGATTTCCGGCACGATCCCCGATTTCGTCGTCATCCACCGGATGTACGGCGGCGTCGATTCGTTCCCGCTGCTCGCCGTGCCGTTCTTCATCTGGGCCGGCAACCTGATGAACTCGGCCGGTATCACCAACCGCATCTACAACTTCGCCCTCGCGCTGGTCGGCTGGCTGAAGGGCGGCCTGGGCCACGTCAACGTGGTGGGCTCGATGATCTTCGCCGGCATGTCGGGCACCGCGATCGCCGACGCCGCGGGGCTGGGGACCATCGAGATCAAGGCGATGACCGACCACGGCTACTCGAAGGAATTCTCGGTCGGCGTCACCGCAGCCTCCGCCACCGTGGGGCCGATCATTCCGCCCTCGCTGCCGTTCGTGATCTACGGCACCATGGCGAGCGTCTCGATCGGCCAGCTGTTTCTGGCGGGCGTCATCCCGGGAATCATCATGGGCATCACCATGATGCTGACCGTCGCCTACTTCGCGCATACGCGCAATTTCGGCCGCGACGTGCCGTTCTCCGCGAGCAAGCTGGCCAAGGCGACGCTGGAGGTCGTGATCGTGGCCTGCGTTCCTCTCGGCGCCTGGGCGCTGTACCAGGTCTTCGACGTGCCCGGCGGCTGGTCGGTGATCGCGGCCTTTGTCCTTTTGCTGGTCCTCGACAAGCTGTTCCAGTTCTCCGCGGTAATGGCGCTGCTCACGCCGGTGATGCTGATCGGCGGCATGACGCTCGGCGTCTTCACCCCGACCGAGGGGGCGATCGCGGCCTCGATGTGGGCGCTGTTCCTCGGCCTCGCGTGGTACCGCACGCTCGACTGGCGTCACCTCGTGAAGCTGACGATGGACACCATCGAGACCACCGCAGCGGTGCTGTTCATCGTCGCGTCAGCGTCGATCTTCGGCTGGCTGCTCACGGTGACGCACGTCACCGATGCGGTCGCGGCCTGGGTGCTCGGCTTCACCCACAACCCCAACGTCTTCCTGCTGCTCGCCAACGTGCTGCTGCTATTCGTCGGCTGCTTCCTCGAGCCCACGGCGGCAATCACGCTGCTGGTGCCGATCCTCGTGCCGATCTGCATCAAGCTGGGAATCGATCCGGTGCACTTCGGGCTGGTGATGGTGCTGAACCTGATGATCGGGCTGCTGCATCCGCCGATGGGAACGGTGTTGTTCGTGCTCTCGCGCGTGGCTAAACTGTCGATCGAGCGCACTACGGTGGCGATCCTTCCGTGGCTGGTGCCGCTGCTCGCGACGCTGCTGCTGTGCACCTACGTGCCGGAGATCGTTCTCTGGCTGCCGAGGCGCTTCTTCTGAGCTCATTTTGCAAGGTGCTGCCATGCTCCAAGCCGCCGACCTGACCATCCGCCTGCATCCCGAGGACGACGTCGTCATTGCGCGCGTCGAGGTCCCGGGCAGCACGCTCCTGGTGAAAGAAGGCAACGTGCGCGTCGCGGTGAAAATTCCCGCTGGGCACAAGATCGCGGTGCGCGACATCGCCCAGGGCAAGCCGGTGAAGCGCTACAACCAGATCATCGGCTTCGCCACGCGCCCCATCAAAGCCGGCGAGCATGTCCACGTTCACAACCTCGCCATGGGAGACTTTGAGCGTGACTACGCTTTTTGCTCTTCGACAAAACCGACCGTATTTGAAAAACAGCCGGCCGCTTTTCTTGGAATAAAAAGATCCGATGGAAGAATCGCAACGCGCAACTACATAGGCATCCTGACGAGCGTCAACTGCTCGGCGACCGTTGCCCGCATGGTTGCGAAGCACTTTGAAAATAATTTGAAAGACTTTCCCAATGTGGACGGCGTGATCGCCCTCACCCACAAGACCGGCTGCGGCATGGCCTCCGAGGGCGAAGGCATGGATGTCCTGCGCCGCACCATGGCGGGCTATGCCCGGCATCCGAATTTCTTCGCGGTGCAGGTAGTCGGGCTGGGCTGCGAGTCGAACCAGATCAACAACCTGCTCTCCACGCAGCAGCTCAAGCGCAGCGACAAGCTCGGCGCCTACACCATCCAGGAGAAGGGCGGCACGATGAAGGCGGTGCGCGAAGGCGTAGCGCGCATCGAGGCGCTGCTGCCCGAAGCGAACAAGCTGAAGCGCGAGCCGGTACCCGCGAGCCATCTCATCCTCGGCCTGCAGTGCGGCGGCTCCGACGGCTACTCGGGGATCAGCGCGAACCCGGCACTCGGTGCTGCGGTTGATCTGTTGGTAAAGCATGGGGGTACGGCAGTTCTCTCGGAGACGCCGGAGATCTATGGTGCCGAGCACCTGCTTACGCGCCGTGCAGTAACAAAGGAAGTAGGTGAAAAACTGGTCGCGCGGATCCATTGGTGGGAAGAGCACACCAGGCGCAATCACATGGAGATGAATAACAATCCCACGCCCGGCAACAAGGCCGGCGGCATCACCACGGTGCTGGAGAAATCGCTCGGCGGCATCACCAAAGGGGGAACCACCAACCTCGTCGAGGTGTACGAGTACGCCCAGCCGGTCGCCGCAAAGGGCTTCGTCTACATGGATACACCGGGCTTCGACCCGGTCTCGGCCACCGGCCAGGTCGCCGGCGGCGCCAACATGATCTGCTTCACCACCGGCCGCGGCTCGGCCTACGGCTGCAAGCCCGCGCCCTCGCTTAAGCTCGCCACCAATACCGCGCTCTTCGAGCACCAGGAAGAGGACATGGACATCAACTGCGGCACCATCGTCGACGGCAAGGAAAGCGTCGAAGAGGTCGGCCGCCGCTTCTTCGACCTGATCCTCGAGACCGCGTCGGGCCGCAAGTCGAAGAGCGAGCAGTTCGGCTACGGCGAAGACGAGTTCGCGCCCTGGACCATCGGCGCCACGATGTGAGGCTCGCTTCCGCCATCCTGGTTTTGCTTTTCTCCTCCGGCTATTTCTCGATGCCCGGAGCCGCGGAGAAGCACGTCCGCAATGCGCTCTACGGCGCGATCGCCTATCACCAGCCGAGCGGCAGCATGGGATGGGCGACCGACCGCGGCAGCAGCCGGGAAGCCCGAATCGAGGCGCTGAAGCAATGCGGCCACGAGCAATGCGTGGTGGTCGCGACCGTGTCGCGCAACTGCGCCGCGCTGGCGCGCAATCCGAAGAAGTTCGCGGTGCAGAAGGGCGCCACGCGCCAGGAGGCCGAGACCAAGGCGCTGGGCAAATGCGGCGCCGGGTGCGAGATCGCGGCCTGGACCTGCACGCGCTGACGAAGGGACAGCTTCATGAAGCGTTTTGTCGTCGCATTACTCGCAACCGGATTCACTTTTGCGGCGCAGGTGTCCGCGCAGCCGGACAACTATCCTTCCCGTCCGGTCAGGATCATGGTCGGGGCGTCCGCGGGCGGCGGGACCGACATCATCGCGCGGGTGCTGGCGGAAAAGTTCTCCGAGGCGCTGAAGCAGCCTTTCGTGGTGGAGAACCGGCCGGGCGCTTCCAACACGATCGCTGCGGACATCACCGCGAAGGCCCAGCCCGACGGCTACACCTTGCTCGTGGGAACCAACACCGCCCAGGCGATCGCCCCGCACCTCATAAAGCTCGCCTATGACCCGCTGAAGGACGTGCAGCCGGTCGGCCTGATCGTGGTCGTGCCGAACGTGCTCGTCGTCAACCAGAAGGTTCCGGCCGCCAGCGTGAAGGAACTCATCGCCCTCATGAAAAAGCAGCCGGGCGAGCTGCGTTACGCCACCGCGGGCATCGGAAGCACGCAGCACATCGCGGCGGAGGCCTTCGGCCTCGCCACTTCGACGAAAGCGATCCACGTGCCGTACAAGGGAAGCAGCCAGGCGCACGCCGACCTGATCGGCGGCTCGGTGGAGATGATGTTCGACACCACCTCTTCGGCGATGGGGCAGATCAAGGCCGGCAGACTGAGGCCATTGGCGGTCACTTCGCCAAAACGCTCGCCTGAGCTGCCGAACGTGCCGACGCTCGCCGAAACGGGCGTGTCAGGCGCGGACATGACGACGTGGTATGCCATGTTCGTCACCGGCGGCACGCCGCGTCCGATCGTCGACAAGCTGTATTCGCAGCTGCAGCGGGCAATCAGACTGCCCGACGTCGATGCGCGCCTGCGCGGGCTTGGCGGAGAGCCCGGCGCGCTCACCACCGATCAGTTCGCGGACATGAACCGCGCCGAATACGAACGCTTCGGCGCCCTCATCCGCAAGGCGAATATCAAGCCCGACGGTTGAGATGAAGGAATCGCGCAGCCGGGCGCCGCGGTTTTTCGTCGACGCGGCGCTGCGCGCAGGCGGCTCCTGCGCGCTCGCCGAGGATTCGGCGCATCACGCGGTTCACGTCCTGCGCTTGCGCAGCGGAGACGACGTCGCGCTGTTCAACGGCCGCGGCGGCGAGTACGCGGGCCGTATTTCCGCGATTCAGAGATTGCAGATCAGCATCGACTTGCTGGAGCATCGCGCCGTCGAGCGCGAATCGCCTCTCCATGTCGTCCTGGTGCAGGGCGTCTCCTCCGGGGAGCGCATGGAATTCACCATCCGCAAGGCGGTCGAGCTCGGCGTCGCCGAGATCAGGCCGGTGCTCGCCGCCGGGTCGGTGGCGCGCCCCAAGGGCGAGCGCGCCGCGGCGCGCCAGGGTCATTGGCAGAAGATCGCGATCGCCGCCTGCGAGCAATGCGGGCGCAACCGGATTCCGGTCGTGCATCCGCTGCTCGAGGCGTCGTCCTACCGCGCGCCGTCCGAAGACGGGGCCGTCAGGATATTGCTCTCCCCGGGATCCGAGCTTGCCCTTTCCGTATTCGTCGGCAAGGAATCAAAAAGCTTCATCCTCGCCGCGGGGCCGGAGGCAGGATTCGCGGCAGCAGAGGAAACCGCCTTTCTTGACGCAGGTTTCGTCCCGATCAGGCTGGGACCGCGAGTGCTGCGCACCGAGACCGCGGCGCTCGCCGCGCTGGCCGCCCTCAACGCCCTGCGGGGAGATTTCTGAGGTTTACCCTTAGAATTTGAAAAAACTATCGCTCGCGAGATGAACGCTCAGCTGCAACCCGAATCCTTCGTGCGCTGGCTGCGCCAGGTGACGCCCTACGTGCACGCGTTTCGCGGCCGCACCTTCGTCATCGGCTTCGGCGGCGAGATGTTCGCCGAGCGCGCGCGGTTCGCGAGTTTCGTGCACGACGTCAGCCTGCTCGCCGCGCTCGGCATCCGCCTTGCGCTGGTGCACGGCGCCCGGCCGCAGATCGAGGCGGAGCTCAAGGCGAAGGGGGTGCGCTCGCGTTACGCGCAGGGCCTGCGCGTCACCGACGAGGCGGCGCTCATGGCGGTAAAGCATGCCGCCGGCGTGCTGCGCGTCGAGATCGAGGCCCTTCTCTCGCAGGGGCTGCCCAGTTCGCCGATGGCCGGGGCGCAGATCCGCGTCGCCTCCGGCAACTTCATCACCGCGCGGCCGATCGGCGTCGTCAAGGGCACGGATTTCCAGTTCACCGGCGCGGTGCGCAAGGTCGACGCGCAGGCGATGGCGCGGCGCATGGATGCCGGCGAAGTCGTGCTGGTGCCCCATCTCGGCTATTCGCCCACCGGCGAGGTTTTCAATCTCTCCTGGGAAGACGTCGCCGAGAACGTGGCCGTGGCGCTCAAGGCCGACAAGCTCCTCATGTACACGGACCGGCTGCCCGCCGACCGGCGCGACGAAGTTCTGAGCGAGCTGACCGCCAAGGAAGCGCAGACGCTTCTCGGAAAGAAAGACATCACGCCCCAGACCGCGCGGGCCATCGAGCATGCGGTGCGCGCCGTCGGCGCCGGCATTGCGCGCGCGCACCTCGTCACGCGCCGCGTGCCGGGCGGAATGCTGCTCGAGCTCTTCACGCACGCCGGGGTCGGCGCCATGATTACCGCCGACCCGGTCGAGCGGCTGCGCGCGGCGCGCGTCGAGGACGTGCGCGGCATCCTCTCGCTGATCGAGCCGCTCGAGGCCGACGGCACGCTGGTGAAGCGCGGCCGCGAGCTGCTCGAGGCCGAGATCGGCAACTTCTTCGTAGTGGAGCACGACGGGGTCATCGTCGGCTGCGCCGCGCTGTATCCGTTCCCCGACGACAAGAGCGCCGAGTTCGCCTGCCTCGCCGTGGGCCAGGACTACCGCGACGACGGCTACGGCGAGCGGCTCCTCAAGGCTTGCGAGGAACGCGCTCGGGCGCTGCGCATCCGGCGAGTGTTCGCGCTCACCACGCGCGCCGCGCACTGGTTCCTCGAGCAGGGGTTTCGCGCCGCCGACATCGCCGCGCTGCCCGCGCGGCGCCAGGAGCTCTATAACTGGCGCCGCGGGTCGAAAGTCTTTCTCAAGCGAATATAATTCGCTTCATGGCAAGAACCGTGAAATGCGTAAAGCTCGGCCGCGACGCCGACGGCCTGGAGTTTCCGCCTTTTCCGGGCGCGCTCGGCAAGCGGATCTGGGAAAACGTCTCCAAGGAAGCCTGGCAGCAGTGGCTGAAGCAGCAGACCATGCTCGTCAACGAGAACCGGCTCAATCTCGCCGATCCCAAGGCGCGCAAATACCTGATGGAGCAGACGGAGCGGCATTTCTTCGGCGAAGGCGCCGATACTGCCTCGGGCTACGTTCCTCCCAAGCAGTAACCTTTACTTCCTGATAGACCTTACCCCCGAGGGTTCTGCAAGCAGCAGAACATCCGCCGGGCGGCGCGCGAATATCCCGTTGCTCACCACGCCGGCGATGCTGTTCAGCTCGGTTTCGGTTTTCGGCGGGTCGAGCAGCGTGAGGCCGTGGCAATCGAGGATCAGGTTGCCGTTGTCGGTCTTGTAGTTCTCGCGCAGCACCGGGTGGCCGCCCATCCGCAGCAGCTCGCGGCCGACGTGGCTGCGCGCCATCGGGATGACTTCGACCGGCAGCGGGAATTTGCCGAGCACCGGGACGAGCTTGGAGGCATCGCAGATGCAGACGAAGCGCTTCGCCACCGCCGCGACGATCTTCTCGCGCGTCAGCGCGCCGCCGCCGCCCTTGATCATGTGCAGGTGCTCGGTCACCTCGTCCGCGCCGTCGACGTAGACCGGCAGCTCGTCGACGCTGTTCAGATCGAACACCCGGATGCCGTGTTTCTTGAGGCGCCCGGCGCTGGCGTCGGAGGCGGCCACCGCGCCTTCGATTCTGTTTTTTATTTTTGCCAGTGAATCAATAAAAAAATTAACGGTCGAGCCGGAGCCAACGCCGACGATCGCGTCCTCGACAACGTGCTTCAACGCCGCCTCGGCGACCTTCTGCTTCAGCTCGTCCTGGGTCATTGCTTCTTCTTCTGCGGCGGCATGTCGGTGCAGACGCCCTCGAACAGCTCGGCCGCCATGCCTACCGATTCGCCGAGGGTCGGGTGCGGATGGATGGTCTTGCCGATGTCGGTGGCGTCCGCGCCCATCTCCACCGCGAGCGCGAGCTCGCTGATGAGGTCGCCCGCCCCCGTGCCGACGATGCCGCCGCCGACGATGCGATGGTTCCCGGCATCGAAGATCAGCTTGGTGAAGCCTTCATCGCGGGCATTGGCGATGGCGCGGCCCGAAGCGGCCCAGGGGAATTTCGCGACGCCGATCGCCGTGCCGCTCTTCTTCGCCTCGTCCTCGGTCAGGCCGACCCAGGCGATCTCCGGATCGGTGAACGCCACCGACGGAATGACGCGCGCGTCGAAGTGCGATTTCTGTCCCGCCGCCGCCTCGGCCGCGGTGTGGCCCTCGTGCGCCGCTTTGTGGGCGAGCATCGGATTGCAGCGGATGTCGCCGATCGAGTAGATGTGCGGGACGTTGGTGCGCATCTGGGAATCGCTTTCGACGAAGCCGCGCTCGGTTACGGCGACGCCCGCTTTCTCCGCGCCGATCTTCTTGCCGTTCGGCACCCTGCCGACCGACACGAGGATCATGTCGTAGATCTCAAGCTTCTGGTTTTCAAACGAGACGTGAAGGCCGTCTTTCTTCGCTTCCACTTTCGCGGTCTTCGTCTTCAGGAAAATATTGTCGAAGCGCTTCGCATTGAACTTCTGCCACACCGCGACCAGATCGCGGTCGGCGCCGAGCATCAGGCTGTCCATCATCTCGACCACATCCATGCGCGCGCCGAGCGTCGAGTACACCGTGCCCATCTCGAGGCCGATGATGCCGCCGCCGATGACCAGCAGCTTCTTCGGCCGGCTGCGCAGTTCGAGCGCCCCGGTCGAGTCGACGATGCGCGGATCTTCCGGCAGGAACGGCAGCTTCGCCGCTTGCGAGCCCGCCGCGACGATTGCGCTCGCAAAGCGCACCAGTTTTTTGCCTTCTTTCGTTTCTACAGAGAGGTGATGAGGGTCTGAAAAAGCGCCAACCCCCTGGAGCACGGTGACCTTGCGCATCTTCGCCATCGCGGCAAGGCCGCCGGTGAGCTTGCCGACTACCTTGCCCTTGAACGCCCTGAGCTTCTCGAGGTCGACGCCCGGCTCGCCGAAGGCAATGCCGTGCGCCGCAAGCTCGAGCGCCGCGTCCATCACCGCTGCGGTATGCAGCAGCGCCTTGGAAGGGATGCAGCCGACGTTCAGGCAGACGCCGCCCAGCGTCGGGTAGCGCTCGACGAGCACGACTTTGAGACCGAGATCCGCGGCGCGGAACGCCGCCGAGTAGCCGCCCACGCCCGCGCCCAGTACCAGAACATCGCACTCAAGGTCGGCGGAGGCCGTGGTTGAGGTTCTTGCGGGCTGAGGTTTTTCAACTGCGGGTTGCTGAGGGGCAGCCTTTTCCGCCGCGGCCGCCTCCAGAACCAGAATCACCGACCCTTCGGAAAGCTTGTCGCCGAGCTTGACCTTCAATTCCTTCACCACGCCCGCGCCGGGCGACGGGATCTCCATCGTCGCCTTGTCCGATTCCAGCGTCACGAGCGACTGCTCCTTCACGATCTTGTCGCCGGGCTTGACCAGGACCTCGATGACCTCGACGTTCTTGAAGTCTCCGATATCCGGGACTTTTACTTCCTGGGCCGCCATGGAGGGGTTTCTGTTTTTTTTAAAGAATCAGCTTGCGGATGTCGGAGAGCACCGAGACGAGGTAGCTGCTGAAGCGCGCGGCGGTCGCCCCATCGATGGCGCGGTGATCGTAGGAGAGCGCAAGCGGCAGCATCAAGCGGGCCTTGAAGATGTCCTCACCTCTATCGCTTTTTCCTGAATAGATTGGTTTTAAAGAACCTCTTGAAACACCGAGGATCGCGACCTCGGGCGCGTTGATGATCGGGGTGAACGCGGTGCCGCCGATACCTCCGAGGCTCGAGATGGAAAACGTGCCGCCCTGCATGTCGCCGGGCTTGAGCTTGCCGTCGCGCGCGAGCTTCGAGATCTCGGCGAGCTCGTGCGCGACGTCGAACACGCCCTTGCGATCGGCGTCGCGCACCACCGGCACCACCAGGCCTCCCGGCGTGTCGACCGCGACGCCGATGTGGTAGTACTTTTTGACGATCAGGTTCTCGCCCGACTTGTCGAGCGAGGAATTGAATTGCGGGAACTGCTTGAGCGCCGTGACGCAGGCCTTGATCATGAAGGCGAGCATCGTGAGCTTGAAGCCTTTCTTCTCGGTCTCGACGGTCTGCGCTTTGCGGAAGGCCTCGAGGTCGGTGATGTCGGCCTCGTCGAACTGGGTGACGTGGGGGATCGAGATCCAGTTGCGGTGCAGGTAAGGCCCGGAAAGCTTCTGGATGCGCGGCAGGGGCTTCGACTCGATCGGCCCGAACTTGGCGAAATCAACTTCCGGCCAGGCCGGAAGGTTGAATGGAAGCGCGCCGCCG
>WNFI01089297.1_pt1 | contig 19941 bp, 21 predicted proteins | sample 5400471 | NCBI WGS metagenome assembly WNFI01 (sample SAMN13153348, study PRJNA577476) | soil metagenome | isolation source: 100 cm saprolite on Douglas fir-dominated hillslope | place: USA:California | collected 2013-09-17
ATGAAAGGCTTCATGTCCCCGCGGTCTTCATACCATGCGCTCCGCGGACTTGTTATTGTAAAGGTATTGGGAATGTCAAACGTATAGGTATACAGAAAAGACCGGTAATGAAGCTCAATGAAGTGTCAACTCGGCATCACAAAGGGTTGCTCGAAAATATGAAGAAAGAAAGGTGTCCAACCGTCCAGGGTATACCATATGTTATAATCTAAAAGAAACCTACGACTGAGCATCCTTCACGGTTTTGGCTATACGGTTCAGGGTACCACGTTCTGCTTCTATGTGTTGTAACACCAACCCATCCAGTCGCTGCATCGACGCAGTCCGGCCCTCCCTCTTCTTTTCCTCCCCAGTACCACCTCGCGCTTGAGTTTCCGAAGACACTCGAGATGTCGATGTCGCTGCCGATCGCGAGAGTTGATATAGATCATGGGAGGATAGTGCATGGTCACCCTGCGTGTCTTTGAAATAGATCGGTGGACGCGGGACATTGCCAACCGGTAAGCGTTCCATTGACCCAGAGTGCGCACTATGCATTGATATATCCTCGCGCGACGTTGTAGCAGAGACGGATTGCGTGGAAGACATTCCTGAAGCAAGCGAAACTGATGATTGACCTTGTGACGACCCATGCGGAGTGTCGCGCTCGGCTGCCTCCACATATTCCGAATCACCGGCATCCTCGTCACTCTCGTCCGACGATTCCCACTCATCTTCCTGTATTTGATCGAAAAATTCGAGCGGGGAGGCCGGCGGTGGTGCGTTGTGAATGGATGATGGAATCGATGAGGATGAGAGTCCTAACGATCCCTGAGCATTGAAGATATGATGTTGGCCAAGGGGAAGGTCTAATGCGGTTGCATATGCAGACGGTCTCTCGGATTCATCGTCAGGGTCAGATGAGGTCACAGACGGGCGTGGGGTTAGTAACGGACGGTGAGCCATCGCACGGGTCTGAGACGGTTCCCTGAACGAGGGGAATCGTGGAGGAGGACGCAGGGAATGTATTGCAAGTGAGGAAGATGTTCTAGGGGGTGGAGATATATGACGAGTGGATTCATCGTCGTCAAATGGCACTTCAAGATACACAGCGTCCATGTCACTGTCATCCTCTTGGACTAAGTTCTCCAAAATGGAAGGAGCCGAACCGAAGCGTCCATCGTTGAAGGCAGAGACGGTCGGAGAGATCTGAGAATATTCAGACATGGATGGCCGACTGGGCAGAGACGAGAACGATGGTCGAGAGGTTGGGGGTTCCTCTTCTTGCACGGAATAGTGTGAACCACTCGTAATACTATCCCGGGCCACGAGACCGCCAGACGATGTTACCACAGACGAAGCACGGCCCCTGAGAACTAGTGGAGGTGTCATCGACACGACAGCACGACTTCTTCGAGTTGATCCATCATGCCAAAAATGAAGCATTGGGGAAGAAGAAGTTTTTCGGAGCACCGAGGGCGACGTGGAATTCTGGCTTACTCGACGCGAACCTGCCGGTGATCCTGTTGTCACAGAATCACGCGAAAGTTTCGCAGGATCTCGTGGTGGAGGTGGCAGTGCCGTAGGCGGTTCTGCAGGACTCTCTGCGCGCGAAGGGAGTTGACTCGCATGTGACGCGGTTGGGACGGATCGTTCCCGCAGTTGCGACTGAGATACTAGATGTACCTCAGGAGAAAGGCTTGAAGGCAGTAGGATCGTCTCGTGCTGTTCCTCTAGAATATCCACAATGCGCTGGCCCAGATTTCGTTTCGTGCTTGGAGCAGATAACGTCCTGGGGCCCGGACTCGGGCTAGAGTGTGCAAAAGATGGTCCCATACTCCCCGTAGATGGCGTTGTTGTATGGGATGGTGTATGAAACGAATGTTCGGGGGTGTTATTAAGAGAGTGCCCCACAGCCTCCTGTAATAGCGCCTTGCGCCACGCCTCTTCATCGGGGTCCAAAGACCAGACACCCGGGGTACCTGGGGGTAAACGCTCCGCAAGAACCGCCGCACCGAGGGAACTTTCCACCCCCAAGCCTCGCAGAGCCGATGCCTGAAATGCAAATGGAGAATTTTCAGAGGGTGGCGGAAGGTCGACGGCATCCGTTGGATCGACATAGTTATCGCAGTGCACGGTGCTTTGTTGCTTCGCATCAGCTCGCATCTTGAGCTCCTGCTCCGCTTGCTCAGCGGCCAATGCCAAGTTATCCACCTTCTCACGGACCACAGCTACTCGAGACGTATGTGCGACCGAGACTGGGACGATAGGGCGATGAGGGACTGGATCTACACGAGAACTGGGCGCCCGCGATGAAGTAATTGTCGAATCTGCGGTAGTCCTCAGTCTCGGGGGACCAACGTCAGGGGTCAGGGGACTAGGAGGTGTCGTCGGCTTTGATCGCGCCTTTCCCACACGAAAAAGATCTAGAAAGGTAGGAGTAGCAGATCTTGTCGCCTTCTTGTATGGTGCAGCCACGGGAGATGCGAAAGCGGATGGGGATGGCTTGGAGTGGGCAGGGGGTAAAAAATAGTTATTGCTGAGAAGGAGACGGAGGCGATACGAGACATCATCAGTATGGAATGCCTGATAGTCATCGTATGGTTCATCGGGATCCACAGACGAGATATGATTGTCCTGGAAGGAGTCAGCTATGGAGCGTGGCGAAGAAGGTGACTCTGTGCCAGAGACAGTGGATGAAGTTAAGGGGTACACAGACGATGCTGTACCAGACCGAACCGTCATATTTGACTCCCGGAGTCGCTGACGTGCCTCGCGGAGGGAACTGAAGTGCGGGACAGTTTGCATTTGTCCGACCGTGGTAAAAAATGCACTAGTCTGAGCAGACGACGACGACGAGAGCATTGACAGACGAAATGCATCGCGAGGAACGCTAGACCCGCGCTTACGATGGTGGGGCTAGGGGGAAAAAGCGTTAGGACAGATTTTACCGGAGCGAGGAATATGTACCGTTGAATGCTCAATCTTCATGGCTCGAGAACGCCAAGAGCTTTCCATGTCATCCATCGCCTTCCAGCCTACACCAGGCACAATATCTGGGTGAGAGATATCACCCTTCGGCAATGACGCGGCACGTAAGGGAGAACGCGTCGGACGGGAAGGCAAAGGCAAAGGGGAGGGGTTGGGTGACACCGTAGAGGGGGGAGTGAGTGAGGTAGTTCCAAGTAGCTCATCAGCTGTTGCCACTACCCCCTCGAGGCCCCTGGCACTCGCGGGGCTCCTCTCTCGACGAGAGGATACTGTGACGGCGCGCGGGCGGCTCTTCGTGCGCGGTCGACGCGACAAGGAAGGGACACTACCAGCACTTATGTTGCTACCCTGAGAGTTCGTGCGGTGAACTTGTGGAGGGGCGGGGGATGAAGGGGGCAACGTCGACGACGAGGCGGCCATGGCTGTCGTCGACGTCGTCGAGCGGTGAGGATGTTTGACAACGACGACGGCCACGGCATATCCTTCTTTCAGTCTTTCCCACGCTCCGTTTGCAGGCGCCATCTCACCGGATACGCATCTGTTTACCATTATTTGTTGCACCTAGTCCCTTACCCTTACGCGTCCAGTGTTGAAATTCAACAATGGCTAATAACTGTACGTTCAACGCGCTCAACTCTGCCCTACCACTGAATCATCTTTTCTAGTCCTTCCTCAAGGCGATGGAAAGCTCCCCATGTGGCAAATCGTCGTAGCTGCCACCGCGCTATTTAATACTGTGCAGAATTTCGTCACTCTGCGCTTCACAAAGCGTCTCTACAATAATGTGCCTGCCGCACACCCGGGTATATTGTCCGTTCACCACCCCGTGGCGCTAGGGCTAATCTTAAACTTTAGTTTCGCCATTGCAGGCCCGTACATTTGGGATTTGGACGTTGACTGCGTCCGTAGTGCGGTTGTATGCCGCGTACAACATTCACAATAAGGCGTACGTAGCATCGTCCCGCTATTGACTAGTTTTGATTGAATCACCTGTTCAGTATGTATGACATGGCTCTACTCACCTATCTCTTCGCATTTGCCCATTTCTCTTCTGAGATCCTTATTTTTCGCACTGCGAAGATAAGTATTCCTGTCCTCTCCCCGGTCATAGTGGCTAGTGCGTATCATTATTTCTTCAGAATATGGCGTGATATGATGACCGTTCCCCTAATAATTCAATTCAATCCCATCCATCGCTCCGACTTTGAAATTAGGTCGGATGCCGAAGCCGGTTTCTTAACAGAAATTCTTTTCTCAGTAAGTCATAACCGTTCCGATGTTCTTGCCAGAGTCCAGACACGTGTGTCCAAAGGTGCGTTCGAAACGGTACATGATGCCACGATGGCCTCCCCATGGAAACCCCGCGATACCTCTTGCTATGTTTATTAAGCTATGAGCCAACCAGTGACCAGTCTCTCACTATCGCAAAAGCTTGACACGTCGGATGACTGAATAGAAGTGACACATGTAAACGTCATGGCTGGTTTCGTTGGATTTCTGAAGGTTGAATGCTATAAGATCTGCGCAGTAACTCCGAAATGGTTGACAGGGTCGAAATGCGGGGGAAACGCAACCCGAGATCGTCCCCCAAATGATGCGGCCGATGGACCCCATTCGCAGGGAATTGGTAGAATGCGGAATAACCGGGTGAATGAGATTACCGCATGGCTGGAACAGTGCATTTTCAGAGTGTTTTGAACGTGTTCAAGTTGTCGCAAAAAGATCCCAGTTTGATGCGTTGTTACGAACAACAGATGCACGTGAGGCGAGTTGATCGCAAGATCTCTTTGCGGTCACGCTGGTCATGTGTGCATTCGTTTGATGTGATGTTTGATGTGACAGTACAAACAATCCGAAAGAAGGGAAGCTACAGTACAATATTAATTTTTTTCGCGACAGACTCGGCGTTTCGGAGATCACGTCACTGCGCACTTTGACTGGAGCCTGGTAGCCAATTTTTGGCGCGCGTCCCTTATTGGCACGTGCGTGAGGGCATTGTGTCACGGTCACGGGACGACATGAGGGTATGGAGTCTTTTTTTTAACGTTGGCGAACCAGTCTGGTCTTGTGCCCGAAGGCGATCATGCTAAGATGGATTATCAGGCGACATCCGCCCGCGATGATTACCATTGGCTAGGTTCGACAGGTTAGATATTCTCGGCGAAAGGACCATGAACTACTGTAGTAAACCATGAGGTGGCAAATGGGAACCGTCGTCACCCCAAAACTTTCATAGAGGAATAGGACAAGCGATTGACGGCACGGCTGTCGAGGCGGAACGAGGAGTTCTCCGATTGTAATAACACCTTAGTTACACCTATGCTACGTGGCCGCAGGCTAACCTTTAGAACTCGAGACGCCAGTCACGTCCGTCCACAGTGGCAGAGAAATATATATGTGGAGGAAGGAAGCGGAGCAACCCTCGCTAGAGTCTACCGTCCGAAGGTCACCGAAAAGGCTGATTACGAATGACGGGGTCAAAGAGAGTGTTGCGCACAAGAGCCGAAGCACGTTTGAACTAGACCAGGGGATCAAGAGTTTGATTAAAGCACGTAAGATGAGATGGTTGGTTTTCCAGGGCAGCGCCAGGAACGGAAGAAGCAGTCATCCGGATCCTCCGCATTTTTCCCTGTGCGGATGCACGTGATGCGGGTGCTCCTTTCTCTTATAAGCCATGGCTCATATCCACTCCGGAGCACGACAGAGCTGTGTATCCATTGTCTCGCCAAAAAAAAGTCATGCCCTCTCCTTTGGAATATCCTCCCGAGCTACTCTCACTCATCTGTGCTTATGTCTACGTCGCCTCTATCCCGAGTCGTGTTTCGTCCTTGGATCCTCTGTGCCTCCTGGAAGCGGGGATACCGACCGGGTTACCTTCGTCATACCCCCCTTGTAGTTGGTCAGAGCCCGTTGCTCGAAAGACTCTCGCAAACCTCACACTCGTGAGTCGTGCCTGGTCCGAGGCCGCTCGGCCTTGGCTGTGGCGGAAGATCGAGGTACGTCTTCCTCGCAGCTGGCTCTCTCTCGTCGAAGAGATCTCAGGCGGGGAAGATGCCGAGGCTGCAGAGGAAGACACTGCTCGCGCCGTCGAAGAGTCGATCACCGAAGCTGCCCATGCTGTTCTGGCAGCCAGGACGGGGCCCCTCGCTACACCTGACGCCGAGGCAGAGAAGAAATTGAAGGAGTCAATCATTCAAGAACTCGGCGGTCCCGATAGTTCCATCCCCCCGGAGCTACTTTCACCTCCCGCATCTCGTGACCCCTCTCCACGCCGGTTGCGTCAGAAGAGTAAAAGCCCCGCACGTTGGAAGCTGTTGCGCTGCATCAGTAATGTTGTCCAAGGTCTCATGGGACGCGACGAAAATGGCATGTATGGTATGTAAACTTTGTTTATCCTATGACAGCCGCGTTGAGATGTCCGTTGTCCCTCAGTACCAGCTATTCAAGATCGCCGACCGGGACGTTTTGTCCGCCATCTAGACTTCAATCACTTTCGGACAATTGGTATGCGCCGTTTGGTAGGGGAGAGCGTCAATAATCGGTTTGTGACCGGAGAGCGCCTCGAAGCGATGCTTAAGGTGTGTGACGCATCCCGTGGCGTTTTTGTTTCTCACCTCACCTTATATCGAAGGAAACACCCAACCTCACCACATTTGGTGCTACAGAGTATATGGACGGTGCCTTAACGTTGTCGGTGCTAAAGGAACTTTTACTTCGTGGCATGCCATCAAGGGGCCGTGGCCAACCCCTCCGTGGGCGGGGTCTCGTGGTAGAAGATGCGAGTGATGAGGCGGAGGAGATAGCGCGCCGCCGCGAATGCAAGGAACTAGAGGCCATAGATGTCACCGGCTGTGTCAGTGTCGTTTTCGTCAATGCCCTCACCGACTTTGTGAACACCCATATGCTCCCACACCTCTCGGACACCGATTCAAGTGAAGACGACAATCGTGCTCATCGCCGAAGTCGTTCTTCTCGACTTCTCTCAGAAGAGCCTGTAATATTTCCAGGGCTGCAACGCCTCAGCGTACGGGGCGCAAAATCCGTTCCACCCCACGTTCTGAGCACATTCGTCACCGCATTCCCGTCGCTCACTCATCTCGACCTATCATCCACACGTGCCGGCTCAGAGATCCTCGATGGACTAGCTGCGTCTTCTAGCTTGCGCCTGCAATCGCTCTCACTGGCGCGCTGCGTCCGTTTGGCCGGATCGAGTATTCGAGATTTTCTCGTGTCGGCACCTGCTGCCTCTTCCATAACAGAACTCAATCTCTACGGTGACAACATTTTCCCTCTCTCCATGTCAGCGGAGGAACTTCGGGACATTATTACAAGAGCCCCATGCTTTACGTCCGGCGATCTGGTATACCTGGACATATCTAGCGCTCCCCTGGACCAGGAACTACTGAACGCAATACCGGCGCAGCCTAAACTGCGCTCGCTGGGGCTGTCCTTCATTCCAGACCTTTCTCTTGGAGTCATCTCGGAATTTTTACGAAACAAAGCTACGCGAGTTGAGGTACTCACGCTGCTCGGAACATCGCCCGAGCTTGTGCGTGTGCCTCCCCGCCAGGCGTGTCTTGCGCTACACGGGGAGATTGTCCGTCCTTTGTGCACAGCGCCGTTTGGACTCGACTTGTCAGGTGATGCCCTGACCTCCCAGATCCCGACCCGGCTGCGTGTTATCGAGCTTACGACGGCATTGCTCTCGGCACTGGGTGCCGGTGCTGGCTCGTGGCGCATAATTCGCAGTAAGGGCGGTCGCGGGTGGTACGTTAACACCGCCAGCGGGTGGGTGGCGGAGAAGGGTGGCACCTCGTTGCGGAGGGATCTACAAAAAGGCCATCCCTGGCGACGAGCGCTCGAAATCCTTGCAGAAGCTAATGGGAATGTGAGCAGTGGAATTGGGTGGCATGCCAGGAAGATGGAGGTGAGTGCATTGTGCACACCAACTGCTTTTGTGGCTATGTAACTATTCGATTTGGCCGCTGACAATTTTCGATTGCACAGGTTCTGCACGGCCATGGCCTGCTTGGACGGGAAGATGGCCTTTATGGTGCAGTCTCTTTTGCCTATCAGGGATAGGTGAGACAAGATTGGGTAGGGGCCAGTGAGAGGACTGGATCTCCAGAGGTCAATATCAATAAGGAAACAAAAAAGTCTCTGCGACGCTTCTTGTTACGGTCTCATGATATTTTACTGAATGTGTAATACTCTAAGTTCAAACAGACTAGTTTGGGTATTTGGCTGATGCGGTACCGGAGTGCAGTACACGTGCCTGGAGCCTTGACTGAGGGTACCACGTGGAGTACAGCACTGTGAATTGGCGCGAAGAAAAATAACAGTCGAGATACCCGTTGCGGCTGACGTTTCAACGTATGTAACATCGACCCATAAGGGGAATGGCAAAAAACTAAGATGGTACGGCCAGGCCATGAACGTACATGAATTTACTAGATGTAATACTGTGTGCACAACGTCACGGCGAGAGGAACGATTTAGTGTGGACTCAGGAAGTTTGGATTGCAGGCTGTACAGTATTATTACATGCAGCTGATGCCAGGTTGCTTCGGTGAGGAAACAGCATGCAGGATGACGGCCACTCTCTAGCCCCATGTAGCAACGACCACGCCTTAAAAACTCACACAAGTCACTCGGAAAACCCCGAAGTCAAAGTCCAATGATCATTGCTAAAAGTAAAGAGTTAAGCGCACTACTGACAGTTAAAAGCAGTCGAGCTACTCCTTTATGGCCCCCTTGCAGCCTCGAAATTCCCGATGGGTAAGCGCCCTTTGTGACCGACTGTCGATCATGAGTTGATAAAGCGTGTTGGCGGTCACTTGTCAGTGTTTGGCGCAGGGGGTTCCTCGAGCGCGTCTCACGTTGCCTCCTCAACATCCGTTGAAACACATCAAGCTATCTCGTTCGTCGTTCTTTTCTTACTTTACCTTTCTTTCTCACATTCCCTACTCTAGTGTTGTTCCTGTCCGCGACCAGCCGCCAGATCATGTCACGTTCCAACCAGAGAAGGATCAGCCGTTAGCCGAGCAGAATTCGCTAGGCGCACGTCCTACCTCGAGCGTACTTCGTTTTACCTCGAAAGCACATAGAGATGTCTCGTTCGTCTCTCCTTTCTTTCCCTTCCCTTCCCGTTCCAGTCCCTGACTTGCCACTCGATCACGTCACTTCCCACAGGCAACAATTATCTGCCTCGGGATCCCCTCAGCTCGATCCCCCTGTTCCGAGTCCATTTGACAGGAGTAAGCGCCCATTGTGATAGTCTCTGTTCGTGGGGGTGTTGATATACAAGTCTTGGCATTCGCTTGGCACAGGCCCCAGCTCTAGCGCAGCAGTTCATGAAACACATCAACTTGTCTCGTTCGTTACACTCTCCTCCCTTCTCTCTCTTCCCATCTTTTCCTTTCTCAACTGCCTCCCACATCTAGTCTCGATCCTACCCCCAACCCGCCACATGATCACGTCACTCCGCAACAAGGGATGGCTGAGCAGTCCAGAGAACAGAAATTCAACATCAACAAACAATGGCGGCGGTGGAACATTGTTGTCATCTTGAAGGACGTGTGGAAGCAGCATAAGCGAGTAAAGCCGCTTGGAGAGGCACCGAGCTTTCGTCAGAGTTTCATCGCGATAATTAAGACTTCTTGTGAGTATCAACCCGCCGGCATTCTCTACCTACCTTCTGACCTTTCGGTGCTCTATCTGAACTAGGGTTGAATGTATTGCTAATCTTCATCCCGCTTTCCGTGCGTGTCTTTTGACGATAATTCTGCTGGATCGTATGACTGACCATCCTTGTAGTGGATTTCTCACTATGTAAAGCTCAGTAATACCCTGGTTTTTGTTTCCGTGTCCTTGGCAGGTGAGAGCTACTCACAGAGGCGTAGCTTCACGACTTTGTGACAGACGACTTGGTACTGCGACTCGGGCCTCTCCCAGCTCTTCTGTTAAAGTCCACGTTGGTGAGACTGACTGCTTGGTTAACGCTGAAATCTGCATCCTGATGAATAATTTAGGGTAACATGTATGTGCTTGATCCCAATTCTACTCCATCTATACATTGATACGGCGTGTTACTCCAGTGGGGAATCGATTGTGGCGGTAAATGGCGTGTCCACCTCGAGTTGCTTTCTTGGCACTCAATTACCCCACAGATTACTGCACTGGTAAAGTGTCAACTGACCGTTGTGAAGTCCTCTCGTGAGTTTTTTTCGGTGTGCTGTGAGGCTGCACGGTGCCGAATGCTATCAATTCCATGGGCGAAACGAGACAGCCTGGCACCATTAATTGCTGCAATCACCTGTTTCAAATGTCACTGTGCATGCCGTTACCGGTCGTCATCCGTCACGCCCAGGACACGTTCTTCTTGGGGACTGTGCCCCTCCCGAGCACTGCACTTCTCTGTGTTTGCTCTCCTGTACCTTTGGGTTACTGACCCGATTGCATTTCCCAGTGGTTGGCTCTATCCTGAGCAACCTCTGTAAGAGTATACTAGTGCAGCCTCTTCTGCCAAACTGACTAATACTCGTAGTATTGGTACTTGGGATGGGTCTTTTTGTCGGCGGTACTCGTTTCTCGGAACAAGGCTTTGGCATTAGTGCGTGTTCTGAGCGTGCCTCTTTATTGTCATTTAATCTAGGCCACGTTCTTCATCGCAGGTGCCGTTAAACTGAATTCATCTCTATTGACTTTGAGCGTGATTGCCGTGCTCGTTCCTGCTACATTTCACAAGGTCATCCGGCCTCCGAATGCCGTCGACCCTTTAACAAATGAGCAGGAGGGCCGCGATATTCTTTCAATCAGCCATGGCGTTTGTAGATATCCCTGATGTACTGTTCTAGTAAACTGATGGCCCATTGCCCAGGTTGCCATTCTCTTGCTTTTCAGTGAGTCCACTCTCTAGGGCCAAACCACCTCGTCATAACTTATTTCACATTTCTAGTTTATTTATGTTACCTTGTATTCCAACTCTTCTCTCACAAGAATCTATACGCCGACGACCATGCAGACGTTCAGCAGTCTATTGTATATCCATCCAACGTTGCCAAGAAGCTCCGCATTTTCAAGCGAAGGAGACCTCCCGCTTCGAGCTCCCTTCCTCCAACAGATGGCGTGATGGATCCCGCTCAGTGGGATGCATGCTCGTTGGAGGCGGGCACGGAAGAGGAAGAAGAAATTGAGACGCCAAGAATGGCCCTATGGACAGCTATCATACTCCTCGTTGTCATCACTGCGGTCCGTCAGGGGCTCATTTCCTTGACTGTCGTGAGGTCTGATCTTTTCAAATAGCTCATCGTTGTCACCTCAGAGTGTCTCGTAAATGCTATCGATAATTTTGCTTCGCTTGGCCGCATGAACAAAGGGTTCGTTGGCTTCATCATTTTGCCGTTCGTAGGAAATGCGACCGGTATGCAATCTCGAATCTTGACCATTACTGGTTTCCCGCGATTTAACATGGCACGTTCTACTCGTAGAGTGCCTCAGTGCCATTATATTTTCAGTCGAAAATAAAATGAGCCAGGTTCTCCTGATCGCAGTGGGTTCACGTATCGTATGTATTGGCATATACTCCTTTGTCACCATTTGACGCCTTGCTCTTATTGATAGCAAACTGCGCTTTTCGTCATTCCGTACGTATGTGAGGCGTCGTGACATCATTGCACTAACCCCATATCGCAGCTTAAATGTCATGGTAGGATGGGTGCTGGGCAAGCCATTAACACTCCTTTTTGATCCTATGGAGTCCATTGTTCTCTTCTTCTCGAGTGAGGCCCCCTTCCTGCTATCGTCGCAAACCCAGATATCCATTGATGACGGTTTTTGTCAGCTTTGACCGTCAACTACGTTTTAAAATGCGGCAAATCAAATTGGCTTGAAGGCTTGATCCTCATATGTACGTATAATCGCTCGTGTAGACTGCCCCTCCCTGCTCCATGACCGATATGGACATTATATAGGCCTCTATGCGATAGTGGCAGTCACATTCTCGTATTATCCAATATCTGACCCCACGAGCCAGCTCCTGACTTGCGATAGACGAAACGAGGCGAGGCGACAAGACGACGAGGACACACAAGAGGGAGAGAGGAACACATGATATGATTGACCCGATGCAATATTAATGATGATAATGCCAACCTCGAACGAGGCAGCTTTAAATACAGCAGATTGTCCATACTGAGTAATCAAGTCCGGAGGTAAGGAAGGAGCGGTGTTGTTAAGGAGAGGGTATACGGGTCGTCGTTGCGCCGGATGAACAGGAAGATGTTAAGAAAAAATGTCAGTAAAATTGAAGGAAAGTCACTAAGGATTGTAATGGGTGTACTGATGCCGCGCGGCTGCGGCTAAGTGTCGATCGTCGTTGCCCAAAGTACGAAAGAGAAGAGAAATAATGTCAAAGAAAAAGGAAAAGCGGGCGGCTGTGAAGGCGGGAAAGAGGGTGATTCGTTCGCAGGTATCTTGCGCCGGTGATTGAGAGGGGGGCGATGGACGAGAGGCGAGAGTCGAGAGAAGAAAGCAGTAAGACACGAGGATGAAAAATATTAATGTTCCAGTCGGTACGCGTGGCTGACGGGCGCTCCGACACGGTTGTTTCACTCCGATCTGAGCGTGAAACCCGAGACGATCCTAAGCCTAAGTTACAGTATCCATGTCTGGTTCATCCTCAATTCAGTCATTATTGTTTGCCACAGAGCCGCATTCCGAATCGAATGAACATACGGGATATAATACCTATTATGTCGGGCCCCAAGGTGATGCTTCAACTTCAAGAACAGGTCAATCCACCTCCATGAGGTTTATGACTCTGAATAGAAAAGCACTTCACCCCCGCACGGTCTAATAGGAGAGTGAAACACCAGCAAGTCCAGAAAAACTTGCGCAACCTCAATCACGTCCTTTGCGGGTGTAATGTAACCGTGTTTTCCCAGTAGCACGCCTCTAGTGTCTGAAAGCTGACAGCACGCAAGGCTGCATGCAACGTTACGATAGGGGACATTCAGATTGGAATACCTGCTTAGCATTTCTCGTCCTCTCCCATGCCAAATGATTCCTGGTGCTTCTGTGAACGGGGAGGAGTACCTGCTATTATGGCCGAATATCAAGAAGAAGCCTGGCCCTGCGGCCCATCCTAGGGCATTTCTTTATTTATCCTACCTTGTACCGAAAGAAATACCCAACCTCATCACATTTGGCGCGGCGGAATATATGGAGGGAGCTTTAACATTGTCAGTACTTAAGTAACTTTTACTTGGTGGCATGCCATCAAGGAGTCGTGACCAACCCTTCATGGGGGGTTTTGTGGTAGAAGACGTGGTATGAAGCCGTGAGTTTTGAGGTACTTATGCTGCTCGGTACATCGGCCGAGCTTGTACGTGCGCAGCCATGGCAAGCCTCTGCTGTGTTACAGGGACGCATAAATCTGTCCGCTGTATATACGCCATTTGGACTTGACATGAGACATGCCCTGGCGTCGCAGATTCCGACGCGGCTGCGTATTATCAAGCTTACTGTAACCCGCTAGCATTGCTTCCGGCACAACGTCGCGCATGATTCGCAACAAGGGCGGTGATAGGACAAGGGGGATGCATTGTTGCGTAAGGATTTACTAAAGGCCATCCATACTGGAGACGAGCGCCGGGAATAATCACAGAAGCCAATGGGAATGCAAGCAGTGGAATTGGGTGGTACGCCAGGAAAATAGAGGCCAGTGCGTCTTGCGCAGCAGCTCTTTGCCGTGGCTGTGTCGGCGCAGCACTGTGACCACGACTGACAAAACCCGATTGTACAGGTTCTGATGGTCACAGCCTTTGGACCGGAAGATAGCCTTTATGGTTGTAGTCTTCTTTGCCTATCTGGGAAGGCAGTGTGAGATTCCAAAAGAAGACCGGATCTGGGTTAAAATCGGCCAAAATCGAGAACAAAACCAAACAAGTGATTGTTACGGCTGACAATTTTAAATTTCTGGCCTAGTAATTGTGGTATTTGAGGGGTGTAGTACAATTGCAGTGAGTGGTGTGGACCCGAGGTGTGTCATATGACCGCGAGGATGGAACCCCAAGGGTTAATGCCACTGCCAAGCAAGTGCCAAGAGTTTACAGTGAGTGGGATTAAAAGGGCATTCGAGCAGCAGGATACCCCACCTCTCTCATTACAGTTATCTGCCTCGGGATCCCCCTCTGTTTCGATCCCCCTGTTCCGAGTCGATCGACATGAGTAAGCGCCCATCTCTGTGTTCGTGGGGACGTTGATATACAAGTCTTGGCATTCGCTTGGCACAGGTCCCAGCTCTAGCGAAGCGGCAGCTCATGAAATACATCAACTCGTCTCGTTCGTCACTCTCTCCTTCCTTCTCTCTCTTCCCATCTCTTCCTTTCTCAACTGCCTCCCACGTCTAGTCTCGATCCTATCCCCAACCCGCCACCTGATCACCTCACTTTGCAACAAGGGATGGCTGAGCAGTCCACAGAACAGAAACCCAACAACAAACGACGAGGGAAGTGGAACATTGTTGCCATCTTGAAGGCCGTGTGGAAGCAGCATAAGCGAGAAAAGCCGCTTGGAAAGGCACCGAGCTTTCGTCAGAGTTTCATTGCGATAATTAAGACTTCTTGTGAGTATCAACCCGCCGGCATTTTCTACCTATCTTCTGACCTTTCGGTGCTCTATCTGAACTTAGGGTTGAATGTATTGCTAATCTTCATCCCGCTTTCCGTGCGTGTCTTTTGACGATAATTCCGCTGGGTCGTATGACTGACTATCCTTGTAGTGGATTTTCCACTACGTAAAGCTCAGTAATACCCTGGTTTTTGTTTGTGAGACCGTTTACTACGATGCATCACACCCTATTACTCCCCATCTAAACCGTCTATAGTTTCATTCCTTGCCATCGTTCCCCTCGCCAAGGTATGTATTCCAGTGTCCTTTGACGCGTGGGAGCTGCTCATCGAGGAAATGTAGCTCCTCGCCTTTGCAACAGACGACCTGTCACTGCGTCTCGGGCAGACCTTAGCTGGTCTGCTCAACGCCACCTTGGTGAGGCTGACTGCTCCATTAAACGCTGAAACCTTCCTGATGTGATGATATCATTTAGGGTAATGCGTGCGTATTTTAATACCAGTTCTACTCCATCCATGCGCTGACAAGGCGTGTTACTCCTAGTGTGGAATTGATCGTTGCGGTAAGTGTTGCCTACACCTCGAGGTGTTTTCTCCGGCACTTAATTGTCCTTACAGATTATTGCACTGGTGAAGTGTGAACTGACCGTTGTGCAATCCTCTCGTGAGCATCCATTTCTCGGCTGGTGGGCTGTGAGGCTGTACGCACCCTCTTATTGACTGCCAAATGCGGTCAAATCCGCCACATTAATGGGCGGAACGAGCAAATATTGCTGTAGTCACATGCATATGTCGTTGTGCATGCCGTTTCTGGTCGTCATCCATCACGCCCAGGACACGTTCCCCCTGGTGGCTGTGCCCCTGCTGAGCACTGCATTTCTCTGTGTTTGCTCTCCCGTACCTTTGGGTCACTGACTCGACTGCGTTTCCCAGTGGTTGGTTCTATCCTGAGCAACCTCTGTAAGTATATATTGATGGAGTCACTTCTTCTATCAATCTGACTGATACTCGTAGTATTGGTACTTGGAATGTGCTTCTTTGCTGGCGGTACTCGTTTTTCACTGAATTCATCTCTATTGACTTTGAGCGTGATTGCCGTGCTCCTTCCTGCTGCATTCCACAATGCCGTTCAGCCTTCGGATGGTAGTGTCGATCCTTTAACAAATCAGCAAGAGGGCCAAGATATTCTTTCAATCAGTCACGGCGTTTGTAGATCTCTCTGGTGTAGTATTCCAGTAAACTGATGGCCATTTACCCATTCCCAGGTTGCTGTTATCTTGCTTTTCAGTGAGTCCACTCTCTAGGGTCAAACCCACCTCCCTCGTCATAACTATTTTCACATTTCTAGTTTATTTATGTTACCTTGTGTTCCAACTCTTCTCTCACAAGAATCTATACGATGACCACCATTCAGACGTTCAGCAGTCTGTTGCATACCCACTTAACGTTGCCAAGAGGCTTCACATTCCTGAACGAAGGAAACCTCCCGCTTCGAGCTCGCCCCCTCCGACTGACGGCGTGATGGATCATGCTCAGCGGGATGCACGCTCGTTGGAGGCGGGCTCGGAGGAGGTGGAAGAAATGGAAGCGCCTCAAATGGGCGTGCAGACGACTGTCATACTCCTTATTGTCGTGACCGTGGTTTGTCGATGGCATTTCCTAAACTGTCCTGAAGTCTGATCGTGCGGAACAGCTCGTTGCCATTACCGCAGAGTTCCTCGTTGATTCCATCAGCGGTCTTACTTCGAGTGGCCATATTAGCAAAGGGTTTGTTGGCCTCATCCTTCTGCCCATTGTAGGAAATGCGGCCGGTATGTCATCTCGAACCTCGATCGTCACTATTTTCTCGCGACTAACGTGGTGTGTTCTACTCGCAGAGCATGTCACCGCCGTTACGGTTTCGGTCAAAGATAAAATAACGCTGTCACTTGGAGTCGCAGTGGGTTCAAGTATTGTAAGTAGTGGCGTGTAATGCTTTTGTCACCGATATCTATTGTCAGGTGAGGCCCCTACCTGTTATCATCGTAATCTATATGTCCACTGACCGCGTTTTTTTGGTTAGTTCTGACTGTCAACTACGTTGTGCAAGATGGCAAATCAAATTGGCTAGAGGGAATGATCCTCATGTGTGCGTACAAACTCCTCTTCGTGCAGACAACCTCCTCCCTGCTCCATGACTGATAAACACGTCATATAGGCCTCTATATAATAATAGCAGTCACATTCTGGTATTATCCAGTTTCTGACCCCGCAGGCATCCTCTCGAGTTGCACATGATACCCTGGGATTGGGGCACTATGTTTTCTCTCTTCTCTTTCTATCTATGTCTGGTATATCCCCTAATTACACCCCGCACTTGTATATGACTAGCAAAATGCCCGCGTTCATATATTTCTGCTTATTGTGACCTACTGTATTTCATTTTTACCATGACATGCGGGCGTGCATAGTCTCAGTCAACTTGCTCCAGACAAGTACGATCTTTCATCGGTCCTCAGTTTACCGCCAGTCCTCGGGTCCAAGACTCGAAGACTTTTGTTAACTTATTCTTATCTTACACAACTTCGTGTCGAACACTGATCCTTTACATCTTCATCTGCAACCATTCCATCAATTGTTGGCTTGACGCAACAATTACGTTTCATGGTAGTCAGGCCTTCTGGCACGTAAAATTAGGGCTTAAAAGAACAACCTTTTTCGTGTTTGGTCGCGATTTTTTTGTGTGATGTCCTGTGACCATTATTACGGTCGATCATTCCAGGAGTAGGAGAACGGAACGAGTACGGAATGCGCTTAGCTGAGCTGAGCTGAGCTGAGCTGAGCTGAGCACCGGTGCGTCCGGGAATCCTACCTGCGCACGTGCACCAAATTGGAGAAGCCTATCAGGATCTCGTGTCCTCTTTTTTTTTTCGAAGGGCTGTCAGTAACTCGGAACTCGGAGCCGGCCGGTTGTCTTTATTCGTTATGATGCGGATTATTGTAGTACTTTTATCTCTTTTTGGCCGGCTCAAGATGATCTTTCAGACGTTCATTCAGGACATTGTCCAGTCGTCCCACCACGTGGGCTCTCACGATTTGGACCTGTTGTCTTCACGCTGCTTCACGACGAACTAACTAAAAACCGGACTCGGACTCGGAATGTCGGTTCGGGGATCCATGGGCATGCACACACGCACGCACGCACGCACGCACGCTCGAGGCCCGCGCGCAGACTCGTCCAACGCTCGTCGTTCGCCCGTTCGTTCGCTCGATCATACAGATCGTGAAGATTATTCCATTTGGACCGGTCGGACGGGGTTTTTTTATTATAAATGTCCGAAGTCCAAAGAGAGTAGCCGCAAACGTTGCGCAAGGCCTTTCCGTCGTGGAAAGGCCTGGCGTAAAGCACGTTAGTGTCGCAGTTCATTTGGATGGCATCACGGAATAGAGGGGACGCTGATCACGGTCCCAGAAGCGCGCCGATGATCATCTCGCCTATGCTGCTGACAGCACGACACCCCTAAAAGTTATCGTGGTAGGAAAGACTACCACCCCCCATCGATCATCACCTATCCCCCCCCTACTGTCTCCCTGTCTCCCGTACACCATCAGCCGTTCGTGAAGCGCCTGAAGCTCCCGATGCTCTCATCTCTGAAATCGAGCTCATCATTGACAAGATCCCTCGACTTCAGCGACAAATAATGTGCGGGCCATTCGGCCCATCCTCCGAGAATACCCACTGCAACACCCCTCTGAACCCCTTGTGCCACTTGGTATCGTTGCCGGGGACGAGCGCGACCTGGTGGACTATGTCCGAGTCTTCGCCTCTGAACATCTAAACATCACCCAGGACTCGGGGCCTCGGAGCCTCGAGTAGATCTTTTGGATAAAGTGCGACGCGCGCTCAAGTCTGTCGACGGTATACAGGTCGAGTGGAAGGCCGGCAGAGGTCTCCCAAGGTCATCCTGCCCTTCTGTACAGTACAACAGTTTACCACTTTACCACCATCGGCCCGCCCTTCCGATTCGTCAAACGCCGATCGAAGTATTCGATCGGATCGTATCTCTTGAATGAATTGTTCATGAGAACGACTCCTGTGAAGAGGTAGGGCAATGTGACTACGCGAGACATGAGAAGGCCGTCCCATTGGTGGCAGTGCAGCATGGTATGATGCTTGAGAAGTAGCGATGGGGGCGCAGAAGAGAGGCGGAAGAAGAAAGATGCGGGCCGTCGTTTAAAGCAACCAAGCTATCAGCGCAGGACTTCTTGCAAACCTGAGCCTCACTTCCACCTGGTGACATCGCAGCTGCCCTGTGGCATGCGAGATTAATGTTTCATTTCAGTTTCTGTTGGTCTAGTATCTTTCTGGACGTATTAGACGGACCCCGGAATTGTATGGGACGGAGGGGAATTTGCCTTTAACCATCTGTCACTGGCATCTCTGCCTGCTCTGGGACTCTGGGACTCTCATCTCCCCAAACTAACATAAGCAAGTCTCGTGGATGGGGCCTAGGAACCATGATTGGACTTCAACTAATCAGATTCTGATTGGATTCCTTGGTACCCATGGTGGCTTTTGCGGCGGTGTACAGATCCGAGTGTTGCTTATTCTTGAGTTGGGGATAGCCGTGCGTAGTGATGTTAGTTACAAGAATATCCTACTATTAATATAATTGACAGGCTCGAAACAGATGCGAGGATACTACTCGTCATCGAAATCAACTATAGCTTAGCTTTGACTTGATATTTCCCGGGATTGGCAAGATTGGCGGCAGCAGCACTTAGAACGGTCGTTCCTCGTTCCTTGACTTTCGTCTCTGTAGAAGTGGACATGATCAGAGTCCCCATTAGGCTGCAACCATTACTCCTGCAAGCTTACCAAAAATAACTTTGTCGCCTTCTTTCCACATCTCAGTGATCAGTGTCTCGCCGGGATAAACGATACCAGCAAATCTGACCGTGAAGGTACTGAGCCATGTATTCTGAAGATAAAGTGGGCAACGTACCGGACTTTGATGTCGTTGAAGGGCCCGAACGTCTTCACGATATGCTTTCCGGAGATGCCCATAAAGCAGAGACCTAGTAGGTAGTCAACAGTCAGCCCCCACCACTTTTTTCGATATAGCGTAGCGTCACACACCGTGCAATACAGGGCGCTCAAAACCACCGGCAGTAGCATAATCGGGATCAATCTAGGGCATGGATGCCATCTTAGCAGTGTGTGACGAAAAGGAGTCACTTTCACACACGTGTAATGGGTTCAAGTCGCCGCTCAAGCTAGAAACGCCTTTGAGGTGAGGACGGTAAATAACGCAAGGATAGGGACGCACCGGTATAACGCGGCTTGTGAAGGTGATGTTCT
>WNFI01090206.1_pt1 | contig 19938 bp, 23 predicted proteins | sample 5400471 | NCBI WGS metagenome assembly WNFI01 (sample SAMN13153348, study PRJNA577476) | soil metagenome | isolation source: 100 cm saprolite on Douglas fir-dominated hillslope | place: USA:California | collected 2013-09-17
TCGTGCTCGATCACAACTTCCTGACCGCGGGGCTGCTGCGCACCGCGCCGCTGATGCTGCGCCGCCGGCGGCGGCGGACGCGGCTCGCAATCCCCCTCCGCCCGCCGGCCGCCCTCTTCCGCGTGGTCGATCGCATCGCGCCCACCCCCCTGCTCATCGCACACGGCACCGCGGACTGGCTGATCCCACCCCGGCATGCGCGCGACCTCTTCGCGCGGGCCGGCGAGCCGAAATCACTGGTGATGCTCGAACGCGGGTTGCACGCCGAGAACATGCTCGTCGACGAGCCGGAACCGCTGTTCGCGGCCCTCGAACGGTTCTTCATGACCCTGCTCTGAGGCTTGAACAATCCAAACCCTCGGATTCATCGGACCGTATTTGGCCAGCGGCGACGGCCGCGCGGGAAGGCGGCCTCGGTTTCTAAGTCCGCGCTGGCACTTGATTTCACGGTCTAAATCCAATCCTTTGATTTCGGGCACGTCTCTTGCCAACATCGGCGGACCAGAAGCTTCAGCCCGCTCGCCGGCGACCTTCCAGTTAGCGAGGAGTCTCTCGAATGGCAAAGAAGACGCTCCGTTCTCGGTCCCTCTCCACCGCCTTCCTGATGCTGGCCCTGGCCGGTCCGTCGTGGGCGCAGTCCACGGCGACGCTCCAAGGCACCGTGACCGACGCCCAGGGCGGCGTGGTCCCCGGCGCTTCGGTCACCGCTTCGAACTCCCAGACGGGCTTGCAGCGATCCGTGGTCACCGACACCGCCGGCAACTATCAAATGGCGGCGCTGCCCGTCGGCACGTACCAGCTCGAAACACGGCTCACCGGATTCCAGCCCCGGCTGCTGAAGGACATTCGTCTGGAGGTCGCGCGCACGGTGGTGGTCAACGTGCAGCTCGGCGTGAGCAACCTCACGGAGGTGGTGGCCGTGACCGCGGAGGCGCCCGTGATCGACAGCGCCAACACCTCGGTCGGACAGGTCATCAACCAGCGCACCGTTCAGGAGATCCCTCTCAACGGCCGGCACTTCGTGGACCTCGGCCTGCTCATCCCCGGCTCGGTGGCCCCCCCGCAGAACGGGTTCCTCTCCGCGCCCCTGCGCGGGCAGGGCTCCTTCGCGTTCAACACCGCCGGCGCCCGCGAGGACACCGTCAACTTCATGATCAACGGCGTCAACCTCAACGACATGGTCCAGAACCAGATCACCTTCCAGCCCTCGATCAACACCGTGCAGGAGTTCAAGGTCGACAACTCGACCTTCAGCGCGCAGTACGGCCGCAACTCCGGGGCCATCGTGAACATCGCCACCCGCTCCGGCACCAACGAGTTCCACGGGGAGGTCTTCGAGTTCCTGCGCCACCAGCGCTTCGACTCGCGGAACCGCTTCGCGACCGCGAAGTCGCCCTTCAAGCGCAACCAGTTCGGCGCCAACCTCGGCGGCCCGATCATGAAGAGCAAGTCCTTCTTCTTCGTCACCTACGAGGGGCTGCGGCAGCGGCAGGGCCTCGACCTCAACAGCGGCGTACTCACCGATGCCGAGCGTACGCGAGTGACGGACCCCGTATCGCTCCGGCTCCTCACCCTGATCCCCTCACGCCTACTACGCGTTCCAGCGCGACAAGCGCGGCGAGCCGAACCTGCAAGGCAACACCATCCCCGGCTTCGGCGACACCAGGCAGTCGCACCGCCAGATCGGGACGGTCAACGAGATCCACACCTTCGGTCCCAGCGCCGTCAACGAGCTGCGCTTCGGGTTCAACCGGATCAACATCACCTTCTCGCCCAACACGCCCCTCAACCCCGTCGATTTCGGCATCAGCGACGGCATTACCGCCGCCATGGGGATCCCGCAGATCACGGTGGGCGGGATCGCGCTGAACTTCGGCGGCCCCGCGGGCTTCCCTCAGGGGCGCACCGACACCAGCCTCGTGGTCTCCGACACCCTGACCTACCTGCGTGGCCGCCACTCGCTGAAGGTGGGCGGCGAGCTGCGCCAGTTCAAGAACCACAACTTCACGAACGACACCGGCACCTTCAGCTTCGCCACCTTGAACGACTTCATGGTCGGCAACGGCAACGCGTTCAACATCACGCTCGGCGACCGCGCATCGGACGTGGTGCAGCGCGCGGTCGGGGCCTTCGTGGAGGACAGCTTCAAGATCTCGTCGAACTTCTCGTTGGACCTCGGCCTGCGCTACGACGGCTTCCTCGCTCCCACGGACAAGGACGACCGGTTCGTCGTGTTCGATCCGGCCCGGGTGGCGCTGGTGCGCGTGGGCTCGGGGATCGACGAGCCCTACGGGAGCAGCAACGACATCGAGCCGCGGGTGGGCGTGGTCTGGGACCCCTTCAAGAAGGGCAAGACGGTGTTCCGCGCGGCCTATGCGCGCCTCGTGGACCAGCCGGTGACCAATTCCATCACGCCCACGACCTCCAACCCGCCCCTGGCCACGCCGCTCAACGTCACGGGCGCGGTGCGGCTGGACAGCGCGGTGGCGTCCGCGCGCGCGGTGGGCCTCGCCCCGAACACGATCGACGCGGACTTCCGCGGCGCCCGCGTGAACTCTTTCAACGTCAACCTGCAGCAGGAGCTGCCCGGCGGCATCGGGATGATGATCGGGTACTTCGGATCACGCGGGGACCATCTTCGCCTGAGCCGCAACCTCAACCAGTTCGTGAGCGGCGTCCGTCCCTACCCCCGCCTGGCCGCGGACAGCCCCATCCAGCCCGGCGCGTCGCTCGGCAACATCACCACGATCTCGTCGGTCGGCAAGTCCTGGTACAACGCGCTTTGGGTGACCGCCAACAAGCGCCTGGCCCGCGGTCTCCAGTTCAACGGGTCCTACACCCTGTCGAAGTCCGAGGACTACAACTCGCTCAACACGCAGGGCCAGATCATCCAGGACGCGACCAACCCCGCGGACAGCAAAGGCCCGTCCGATTACGACGCGCGACACCGTTTCGTGCTCAACGCGATCTACGAGCTGCCGTTCAAGGGAAGCTGGATCGCGGAAGGCTGGCAGCTCGGCGTCATCACGCAGGGCCAGACCGGCAACCCGATCAACATCATCACGAACATCAACACCTTCAATGGCGTCGGCAACACGCTGCGACCCGACCTGGTGGGCAACGAGGCCGTGCTTGGTGATCCCAACCGCTGGTTCGACACGACGGTGTGCGACCCGCGCATCGCGGGTTCCTGCACCGCTTCCTCCGTGTACGCGCTGCCCGTCTCCGCCAGCGGGGTGTTCCACTTCGGCAACCTGCCGCGCAACTCGGTCCGCGGGCCGAGCTTCTACAACACCGATCTCTCGCTCATCAAGAACACGAAGGTCGGCGGGGCGCGCCTGCAGCTCCGCGTGGAGGTGTTCGACCTGTTCAACCACGCCAACTTCGGCCAGCCGGGTCCCGGCGCGGGGGGCCGGCAGGCCTTCCCCGGCAACGCGGCCTTCGGCCTGATCACCAACACGCGGTTCCCCACCGGCGACTCGGGATCGTCCCGCCAGATCCAGTTCGCCGCGAAGGTCCTCTTCTAGGAGACCAGCGAGGGCGGGCGGTCCAAAGGGGCCGCCCGCCGCCGTACCGCGACAACCAGCCACGCAGCCGTCACCGCCGCGAAGACCGCCAGCGGCAACAGCGAGGCGCGGCCCGCCAGCCCCATCTTCTGGCCGAGGTTCCAGGCCGTGGGATCGTCGTTCGAGGGCCCGGTGTGGACCGGGATGGTGTTGACGGCGACCTGATCCGCGCGCCAGCGCGGGAGCAGGTAGTCCTCGAACGGATCGTCCACAAGCGGGACCTGCGGAAGCACCGCGGTGGCGACGAGCATCCGGCTGGCCGACATCACGACCAGCACCGAGAAGGCGGCCGCGACCGAGGCGCGCACGCGCGGACGGCGCCACCAGTCGCCGATGAGACCGACCATGGCCAGCACGTAGAAGGGCAGTGAAGGCACGAGGTGGCGGGTGCCGATCCCGCGGCCGGCGGCCCAGTCCCCCGGCGTCTGGGTCAGCGAGCTGTTGAACCACAGGCCCAGGACGATGACCCCGAGGCAGACGAGACCCTCGGGCCGGCGCGTCCGGTCCCGGATCCAGCGGACGGCACCGAGGACACCGAGGAGGAGCCAGGGCACGTGTCTCAGGAGGCCGCGCCCCGGGGAGAGCACCACTTTCTGCAGCACGCGCGCCGATGGCAGAGTGATGCCGAGGAATAGTCCTCCGTCGCGCGCCCGATCCCCGGTCGCACCGTAGCCCGTGGTCAGCGGGCCCCCGAACGCCGCGGTGTGATACGCCGCAAGAGCCAACAAGGGGAGGGCCCCGCCCAGAGCCAGCCAGACCAGTCGTCCGCGCGGCCGGACGAGGGCGAGCGCATAGACGCCGATCACCGCCACCGCGAGGGCGGATGGATATTCCGTCGCGATCGCGGACCCGAGAAGACCGCCGACCACCAGCATCCGCGACGCGGTCCACCGCGAGGCGATGCGCGCCGTCACGAGCAGGCCGAAGGCGATGAAGAGCAGAGCGGCGGTGAGCTGGTGGCTGTAGAACAGCGTGGCATACGGAAGGGCGAGGGTGCCGAAGGCCCACGCGATACCGAGCGTGGCCGCGGCGGCGGGCGGCGCGCCCAGCACGATCGCGACCCGGAACAGCATGGCCAGGGCGAGGGCCGACGGCAGAGCCACACAGACGAGCGTGGACAGGTAGGCACCCAGATGCACGAGCCAGCCCCGGACCCGCTGTCCCCGCGCGAACGGATGGACGGCCGCGTACACCGGCACCGCGACCACTGAAAGTCCCGGCGCCGCGTCGGAATAGTAGTGACGGTCGACGAAGGCATAGTCGCCGGTGTTGACGATGTAGTCGTCGAGGACGAGGGTGTGCTGCTCGACGATCGCGCGCGTGAGGTCGAAGCGCACATTCTGGTTCCAGCCACCGGCCTGGAAGAAGTACGCGTACACGCCCAGGGCGAGCACGAAGAGCGCGGTCTCCGGCCGGCGGGCCAGGGCGTGGGTCATGAAGTCCCACAGCTTACCGGGCGCGCGGGCACCGGTCGAGGGCGCGGGTGCCTCGTGGTAGTGTGGGCCCGACGCGACGAGGCGGGTCCCTCCGCCGGAGGCGCGATGGCCCAGGTCACGCGGGCGCAGGCGCAGGCGTTGCTGTTCGAGTTCACGCAGGCGGAGGCGCTCCGCAAGCACGGCCGCGCGGTCGAGGAGGCCATGCGCGCCTACGCGCGCTGGTTCGGCGTCACCGATCCGGCCGAGGTCGACAAGTGGGGCATCGTCGGCCTCCTTCACGACTTCGACTACGAGCAGAACCCGACCGAGGACACGCACCTCCACGTCGGGGGCCGCATCCTCCGCGAGCGCGGCTACCCGGAGGAGATCGTCGAGGCGATCTGCTCGCACGCCGATTACATGAACATCCCTCGCGATACGCCGCTCAAGAAGGCCATCTACGCCTGCGACGAGCTGGTCGGCTTCATCGGCGCCGTGGTGAAGGTGAGGCCGTCCAAGCGGATCGCGGACCTGCCCGTGGAGTCCGTCGTGAAGAAGCTCAAGGACAAGGCCTTCGCGCGCTCGGTGGACCGCTCGTACGTGTACGGGGGCGCGGAGGCGATCGGGCGGCCGCTCGACGAGCACGTGGAATTCCTGATCGACGCCCTCAAGCCCATCGCGGCCGAGATCGGGCTGTAGTTCCCGTCTCCGTCTCCGTCCGTTTGGCGATCTTCCGACCGTGGTAGACTCCCGTTTGCTGCCTCTGCTGAAACGTCCTCGCGTTCGCCGCTTCCCCACCGCCGCCCTTGCCGGCCGGACGGTGGGCTCCGCCTCGCGGCCCTAGCCACACCGTCCTTCTCTCCCGGCGGGACGTGCGTCCCGCCACGCGTGCTCTCACGTGAGGAAGGAGCCGGGCGATGGGGATTCTCGAAGACTTGGGCTGGGATGACGGCTGGCGTGCCGCCTGGGACGGGTTTGCCCACGACGACACCACTGTGCCCGCGCGCGTCGTCTCCGTCCACCGCGACCGGTTCGTCGTGGGGACGGCGGAGGGCGAGCGGAGCGCGGAGCTGTCGGGCCGATTGCGTCATCGGGCCACGGAGGAGGGCGAGGGGCCCGCGGTCGGCGACTGGGTCGCGGTCCGCCTGCCCCCGGGTGACGGCGCATCGATCGTGCACGGCGTGCTGCCGCGCCGCACGCACCTGGCGCGCAAGGTGCCCGGCGCGCTCACGGCGGTGCAGCTCGTGGCCGCCAACGTGGACATCGTCCTGATCGTGGCGGGCCTCGACGGCGACTACAACCCGCGACGCCTGGAGCGCGCGCTCGTCCTGGCCTGGGATGGCGGCGCGCAGCCGGCGATCGTCCTCAACAAGGCCGACCTGCTCGCGCCGGCCGAGGTCGCAGCGCGGGTGCGCGCCACGGAGGACGTGGCCCCCGGGGTGTCCGTGCGGGCGGTCAGCGCCGCGACGGGCGAAGGCCTGGACGGCTTCGCGCGGGGCCTGGCTCCCGGCCGCACGGCCGCGCTGATCGGCTCCTCGGGCGTCGGGAAGTCGACGCTCGTCAATCGGCTGCTCGGCGAGGACCGCCAGCGCACGGCGGCGGTGCGCGCCTCGGACGCGCGCGGCCGCCATACCACGACCCATCGCGAGCTGCTGCGCCTTCCCGTCGGGGCGCTCCTCATCGACACGCCGGGACTGCGCGAGCTGCAGCTCTGGGCGGGGCCCGACGCGCTGGAAGGCACGTTCGCGGAGGTCGACCGGCTGGCCGCGTCCTGCCGCTTCGCGGACTGCGCGCACGAGGGCGAGCCGGGTTGCGCGGTCATCAGGGCCGCCGCCGAGGGCACGCTCGGCCCCGCGCGGCTCGAGAGCCATCGCAAGCTCCAGCGCGAGCTGCGATACCTCGCCCTCCGCCAGGACGAGCGGGGCCGCGCCGAGCAGAAGCAGCGCTGGCGAGCGATCCACAAGGCGGCGCGCAGGCACCGTCCGCGGGAGTGAGCCGACGCGGTAAGCTAGGCGCGGAGGTTCCCGTGGCCGATCAAGACGCCCCCAAGTCCGCCTACGAGCTCGCGATGGCCCGCCTGCGCAAGAAGGACCAGGAGGAGGGAGTCGTCGATCGCCCCATCACCGACGAGCAGCGCGCCGCCATCGCCGAAGCGCGGAAGGTCGGCGAAGCCCGCCTCGCCGAGCGCGAGATCATGCATCGCTCCCAGCGCGCGCGCGCCGCCGATCCCGAGGCCCTGGAGAAGCTCGAGCAGGAGTATCGGCGCGACCGCGAGCGCATCACCTCCGAGCGGGATCGGAAGATCGAAGAGATCCGCAAGGGGAGATCCTCGCCGTGAGGCGTGCCGGTTCGTGGATCGGCGTCGCCGTCCTCATCGCGGAGTTCTCGGTCCCCTGACCCCCGGAGGTCGCCCGCTCCCGCGGGCTAGATCACCGTTCCATCGGGGATGGCCGCACTCTTGGGAACGATCACGAGACCGTCGCGGATGAAGTAACCGGGGCCGTCCTCCTCCTGGACGCCCGCTTCGTTGGCGATGCGCACTCCGCGCCCGATGCGCGCGTTCTTGTCGATGATCGCGCGCTGGATGACCGTCTCGTCCCCGATGCCGATGGGCGGGCGGCCGGCCCCCGCCGCGCGCTGCACCTCCTCGCCCGTCTCGTAGTAGTCCGCCCCCAGGATCAGGCTGTCCTGGATGCGCACCCCGCGGCCGATGCGGGCCCGGATGCCGATGAGGGCGTGCCGGATGTCCGCTTGCACGATGATGGAGCCTTCGGCCACGAGGGCGTTCTCGATCGTGCATCCCTCGATCTTGGTGGCGGGCAGGAACCGCGGATTCGAGAAGACGGGGCGCGAGGTGTCGTAGAAGTCGAAGGGCGGCACCGGCTGGCAGAGGGCGAGGTTGGCCTCGTAGTAGGACCGGATCGTCCCCACGTCCTCCCAGTAGCCGCGATAGACGTAGGCGTGGACGCGTGCCTCCGGCACCAGCTTCGGGATGACGTGCCGCCCGAAATCGACCAGCTTCGGATCGCTCACCGTGCGCACGAGCAGGTCGCGGCCGAACATGTAGATCCCCATCGAAGCGAGGAACGTCTGCCCCAGCCCCGGCACCTCGGAGACGAGGCCGTCCAGCCGCTCCCGGGGTGGCTTCTCGTCGAAGTGGACGATACGGCCCTGCTTGTTCACCTTGAGGATCCCGAAGGCGTGGGCCTGGTCCGCGGTCACCGGCGTCACCGCCACCGTCACGTCCGCCACCTGCCGGCGATGGCTCTCCATCAGCTTGCGATAGTCCATCTGATAGAGCTGGTCGCCGGAGAGGATCAGCGCCTCCTTCCAGCGATGGGTCTCCAGATGGCGCAGGCTCTGCCGGACCGCGTCCGCGGTGCCCTGGTACCAGTCGGGATCCTCTTCCGTCTGCTCGGCGGCCAGGATGGACACGAACGCCGACGAGAACAGGTCGAACTTGTAGGTGAGGCTGATGTGCTTGTTCAGGCTCTCCGAATTGAACTGCGTGAGCACGAACATCCGCCGCAACCCGGAGTTCAGGCAGTTGCTGATGGGGATGTCGATCAGCCGGTACTTGCCCGCGATGGGAACGGCGGGTTTGGAGCGCTGCACGGTGAGCGGGAACAGGCGGGAGCCCCGCCCGCCGCCGAGGATCACGCTGAGGACGTCGTTCATGAGGGCGCTCTCCGGGCTGCTCCGCCCATTCTGGCACGCCGACGGTGGCGCGTGTCCGCCGTCCCTGCGCGCCGCGCGTCGACTCTGGTACGCTGCCAACGTGACCGACGACACCGCCCTCCGCCCCGAGGGCGCCCTCCCGCCGGCCGTCGTCGCACGCCCGAGCGCTCTCCGGCGACTCGGCGCCGGGGCCTGGCACGTGCTGGCCGGATTCGGGTTCCTCCTGCGCCGGCCCCGCCTGTGGCCGCTCGCGCTCCTGCCCGCGATGCTGACCATGGCCTGCCTCGCCGCCGGCCTCATGGCCGCGCTCTATTCGATGCACCGGATCGAGACGGCGCTCGTACCGGGTCCGGAGAAGATCGGCCCCGCCCTCGGCTTCGCGCTGGCCCTGGTGGTCTGGATCGGGACGCTGGTCTCCGGCCTCGTCGTCGGCCTGGCCGCCGCCCTGCTGCTCTCCGCGCCCGTGCTGGAGCGGCTCTCGCTGAAGGTGGACGCGCTGGTCCGCGGGGAGAGGATCGACACCTCGCGTGGACTGAGGTGGGAGATGGTCCAGAGCTTCCGGGGGACGCTCTTCTTCCTGATCGCCGCGCCGGGCGTGTTCCTCCTGAGCCTGGTGCCGATCATCGGTCCGCCCCTGGGCCTGGCGTGGGGCGCCTACGCGCTGGCCTTCCAGCAGACCGACGCCGCGCTCGCGCGGCGCGGCCTCGACTTCTCCGCGCGGCGCGCCTGGCACCGCTACTGGAAGCTGGAGAGCCTGGGCTTCGGAATCACGGGATTGCTGACGCTGATCGTCCCTCTCGCCAACGTCCTCGTCACCCCGGCGCTGGCGGTGGGCGGGACGCTCTTGGTCCTGGAGCTCGAAGACCAGCTCGTCCCGCCCGACGTGACCGCGCCGCCGCCGCGCTAGGTGGTCGGCCGCGACGAGCGGGCGCGGCGCTCCCCGCGCGGCGTGACCTTGACGTCCAGCGGGCGGCCGTCGCGCTGCACCGTCACCGTCACGTCCGTGCCCGACGGCGCGTCGCCCAGAGTGCGCCGCAGGTCGTCGCCGTCCGTCACCGCCTTTCCGTTGAACTTCACGATCACGTCCCCCGCGCGCAGGCCGGCTCGCGCGGCCGGGCCGTCGCTCTCCACCTCGGTCACGAGCAGCGCCCCGTCCTCGACCTTGAAATAACGGGCGAGCTGACCCGACAGCTCCTGGTACGACAAGCCCAACCGGCCGGGCCGCGCTTCGACCATGCGGTCGCGGAACAGGAACCGCCGGCCCCGATCGCCGTCCCCGAACATCTGGTCCATGGGGGGGATGGGCGGCACCGGCGGCACCGGGGGAACCGGCACGTTGAACTGGAAGGAGTCCGGCATGTGGAATCGGAAGGAGTCGTCTCCGAAGGCGAGCTCGTGATCGTCGCTCGCCTCGAGGCTCGCGGTCAGGCGCTGCGGGACGCCCCCGCGGCTCGCTTCGACCGTGACGTGACGGCCAGGCGGCGTCTCCCGCACCAGGCGCCGGAGCTGCGCGGCGCTGCCGACCCGCTCGCCCTGATACGAAAGGATGACGTCGCCGTCCTTGAGCCCGGCCTTCTCCGCGGCCGACCCCTTGACGACCTCCTTGACGAACGCGCCGCGCTCCTCCGCCAGCTTGAGGCGTGCGACATCCTCGGCGCGCACGTCCTCGAGCACCACTCCGAGGCGCGCACCTTCGCCCGCGAAGCGGACGACCTCCACCCCGCGGGGAGCATCGACCTCATCGTCCGCTCTCACCCCGCCGTGGACCGTCGCCAGCCCCGCCGCCGCCGCGGCCAACGCGCCGATTCCGACTCCAGCCCAGCGCCTCATCCCACCTCCTGACGCGCGCCGGCAAGGACGCGCTCTGCCGGGTTGAGACGCAACGCGACGACGAAAAGTCGCTTATAATCGTGAGGCGGCCCTCCGGTCCGGTCCCCATGAGCCAGATGCTGGACGTCGAGCCTCCGTCTCCCTCGTCGGGATACTTCCGTGCCCGCGCGGCGCGGCTGGGCGGCCTCCTGCGCCAAGGGCACACGCCGGAGAAGATCGCGCTCAGCGTCGCCCTCGGCATCGCCCTGGGCCTGTTCCCGATCTTCGGCACCACGACGCTGCTGTGCGTGGCGGCGGCGGTGGCCCTGCGGCTCAACCATCCGGCCATCCAGATCACGAACCAGCTCATGTATCCGATCCAGATCCCGCTGATCCTGGTGTTCATCCGCATCGGCGAGTCGATGCTCGGCGTGGCCCCCATCCCCTTCTCGGCGACCCTGATGGTGGCCGAGCTGCGCGCCCCTCCCACCGTGCTCATGGATCGGTTCGGGACGGCGAGCCTGCGCGGAATCCTGGGCTGGGCGATGGTGGCGCCGGTCGTCGTCGGCCTCACCTACCTCTCGCTGCTGCCCGTCCTGCGTGTGGCCTCGCGCCGTCCGGCGACGCCCGAAGCGGCCACCATCGCCAACCGCTGAGCGGCGGCCGGGAGCCGGCCGCGGTCAATGGACGGTGGGTTCGGAAGCCCCGGGGCGCCTCTCCCGCTCCAACTGCTGGAACTCCAGGATCGAGAGCATCCGCCGGTAGCGGTCGAGCACGCTGTCGCATTCCAGGAGCGACTGCCGCTCGACCGCGCTCAGGGCGAGCGACTGCGAGAGCGCGTTCACGAAGACGTCGGGGGGCACGTCGGGCTTGATGACGAGGACGAGCGGACCATCCGCGGCGCGGCCGATGGCCGCCATCACGGCGCGGCGCGCCGCGTCGATCTCCGCCTCGTCTCCGGTGGCGTCCCGGAGCGGCACCACCGCGGCCAGCCGGTAGGGCTCGCCCGCGTGCTCCTCCACGATGCGGAATCGCGTGAGGCCGCGCAGCACGATGTTCGACCGCCCGTCCGGCAGCGTCTCATGCTGCTCGATCCGGCCCGCGCACCCGTGCTCGTAGATGGGCGGACGTCCGTAGTAGTCGTGCTCCCATCCTGCGCGCAGCAGCGTCATGCCGATGACGCGCGACCCGGCCAGCGCGTCCGCGATCATCTTGCGGTAGCGGGGCTCGAAGATGTGGAGAGGAAGGGCAACCTGCGGAAAGAGGACGACGTCCGGGAGCGGGAACAGCGGAATGACCGGCGGAATGGTGGCCAGGAGTCCTCCGGCGCCGGCGCCCAGGCCGTCGGACGGCGCGAGGCGCCGTCCCCGTGCCCCGAGGAGCGCTACCGGCCGATGATCTGGATGGCCACGTCGCGGTTGCGTGGCCCGTCGAGCTCGGCGGCGATGATGGCCTGGAACTGTCCGAGCACCAGCTTGCCCTTGGTGACCGGGAACGAGAGGGCGTGCCCCAGGAGCGTGGCCTGCAGATGCGAGTGCGCGTTCTGCCGGTCGCAGTCGGAGTGGGCGGGATCGTTGTGCCGCCAATCGTCCTTGGGGCTGACGACCTTGTTGAGCATCCCCTTGATGTCGTGGAGGAGCGCGGATTGCCACTCGTTCACGAAGAGCGCCACAGTGGTGTGCAGCGAAGACAGGAGGACCATTCCCTCCTTGATGTCGTGGCGCTTGACGATGGCGGCCACCTTCTCGGTGAGGTTGTAGAGCTCGAGCCGCTTGTCGGTGACGATCCTGAGCGTTTCCGTGATCACGCGCACGGTCTCCAGCCCGCCCTCCGCTCCCGCGGGGACGGCCGGATTCGTTGCTGTCATGGATGACCCTTTTGAGGCGCTCAGGTCAGCGAGGCGCGGCGCCGGGCGCGCTGCTCGCCGGGAGGGGCCGGAAGTCATCCGGCCACCCCGGGAACCGCTCAGTGCTGGTGGCCGTGTCCGGCGTCGGCTCCGCCACCCTCGCTGCCGGCCTGGAAGGAGTGGCCGCAACCGCAGGTGGACGTGGCGTTCGGATTCTTGATGGCGAAACCGCCGCCCATCAGGTCTTCCTTATAATCGACCTCTGCGCCTTCCAGGTATCGCATGCTCATCGGGTCCACGATGACCTTGATGCCGTCCTTCTCGAAGACCTCGTCGCCTTCCGTGACTTCGTCGAGGACCATCCCGTACTGGAACCCCGAACAGCCGCCGCCCTGGACATAAATCCTGAGGCCGCCCTGGGGCAGGTTCGCCTTCTCCTGCTCCAGTACCGCCTTGACCTTCTCCGTCGCAGCGGTGGTGATATTGATCATTTGCCTGACTCCTTCTTCCGTCTGATTCCCCATCTTATCGGATTCGAGGAGGGCTGGAAAGCCCGGACTTGGGGACCAGGGCGGCGCCGCTAAGTCCCCTATAATCCGCCTTTGCCCGGCCTGCGGCGGACCGGATCGGGGAGGGATGTGGACGCGTCGGAGCTGATCACCCGCGTGGCTGCTTCGGGCCTGCGCGGACGGGGCGGAGGCTGGTTCCCCGCCGCCCGGAAGTGGGTGGCGGTGCGGGTCGAGGGCGGCGAGCCGCTCGCCATCGCCAACGGGGCGGAAGGAGAGCCCGGCTCGATCAAGGACCGTCACGTGATGACCACGCGGCCGGCAGACGTCCTCCGGGGCCTCGTCCTCGCGTCCCGGGCCGTGGGCGCACGCGAAGCGATCGTGTTCCTGAAGCGGTCCTTCGACGCCCCCGCCGCGGCCCTGGAGGCGGCCGTCCGCACGACCGACCTCGGCGGCCTGAGCGTCTCCATCCGCCGCGGTGACGACTCCTACATCACCGGCGAGGAGACGGCCCTGATCGAGTCTCTCGAGGGGCGGCGGCCCTGGCCGCGGCCGAAGCCGCCTCTGCCCTCCGCCGTGGGCTTCCAGGGACGGCCCACGCTGGTCCAGAACGTCGAGACGCTGGCACGCGTGCCGGCCGCGGCCCTTGATCCGGACGGCTACGGAGCGCACGAGACGACGCTGGTCTCGCTCTGGGGAGACGTCCGCCGGCCCGGAGTCTACGAGGTGCCGCTGCGCACCCCGCTCCGCGCGGTGATCGACGGCTACGGCCAGGGCGCGCTCGAGGAGATCGGCCTCGTCTTCCCCGCAGGTCCGTCCGCGGCCCCGCTCCTTGCGGACCAGCTCGACGTGCCCCTCCACCCGGATGACTTGCGCGCAGTGGGATCGGCCCTGGGCACGGCGTCCGTCCTGGTGGTGGGCGCCTCGGCCTGCCCGATCGGCGTGGGCGCGTCCCTGGCTGCGTTCTTCGAGCGCGAGGCGTGCGGGCAGTGCCCGCCGTGCGTGCAAGGCAGCCGGAACCTCTCGCGCGTGATGCGCGCAGTCGAGGCGGGCGAGGCGCGGGCGCGCGACCTGGGCGATCTCGCGGAGGCCGCCGGCTTCATGGCCGATCACGGGTACTGCGCGCACAGCCGGACGGCGGCGGCGGCGGTCACGGGCCTGCTGCGACGCGTGCCCTCGGCGGCGTCCGCCCATCTCGCCGCGCGGCGGTGTCCGCACGGGGGGGCGGTCCGTGATCCGTTCCATCCCGCCTCGCCCGAGCGCGCGGCGATCGAGGCGACGCTCGCGTGACCACCGTCTTCTTCCTGTTCCTCGTCCACCTCGCGCTCGGCCTCATGGCCATGCTGCCGTTCGTGCCCGATCGGGCCGGGATCGGGTTCTTCAAGCTGTGCTCCGCGTCCGCGGCGACGATGACGACGGCGGGACTGTGGCTGCTCGTGCGCCGCTTCGGACTCCGCGGCGGGCCGGGCGCGCCGGCGGGCGGGGCCTATTCCCTTCTCGTCGCCGCCTGTGCCGCCTTCCTCGCCGCGACCATCGTCTACAACCGCGCCTGGCCGCTCGGATGGGCGCGGATCCGCCGCCCCTTGCTGACGCTGTCGCTGGTGGCCGGCATCGCCGGCGTCCTCCTGGGCACGCCGCCACGCGCGCGGCTGCTCGTGGCCGCGACCGACCTCACCTCGGTGCTGCTCCTGGGCGCGGCCGCCTCCGCGATGATCCTGGGCCACTATTACCTGGTCATCCTGGACCTGCCCATCTCGGCCCTGCGGCGCCTCACCGTGCTCCTCATCGCCGGCCTGCTGCTGCGCGCGGTCGTCGTCGGCGTGGCCCTGGCCGCCGGGGACGCCGGCGCCTATCAGGACCTGAGCGCGGTGGCGGCGGGCCTGTGGAGCCCCGACGGCGTCTTCGTCTGGATGCGGATCCTCTTCGGGTTGGCCGGCCCGCTCTCCCTGATCTGGTTCATCTGGAAGACGGTGGAGATCCGCTCCACCCAGTCCGCGACGGGGATCCTCTACGTGCAGCTCTTCCTCGTCCTCTCCGGCGAGCTGCTCGCGAAGTACCTGCGCGTGGCCGCCGGCTTCGCGCTCTAGTCGGCCGTTCGAACCTGCGCCCTACTGGACGACGATCGAGCCCGTCATCGACGGGTGGATGGCGCAGTGGTAACGGATCGTGCCCTGAGTGCTGAGCGACATCGCGTTCGACATCGCTCCCGGTGCGGTGTCGCCCCCGTCGAACCCGTCCCCGGGCGCGGGCGCGGAACCACCGGGATTTCCGCCGTACGGGTCTCCACCGCCGTTGTCGCCGCTGCCCGCCTTGTCCTGGACGATGCGATGGAGGACCCCGTCCTGGTTCTTCCACGCCACCTTCTGGCCCATCTTGACCGTCGCAGGATCGGGCGCGAACGAGCTCGCGCCCCGATTGCCCAGGATGCCGACGACGGTCGTGCCGGGATCGGACGTGGTTGGAGTCGTCGCCGCGGGCGGGTTCGGCGCGGTCGCGCCTCCATAGGCTCCCCCTCCCCCGCCTCCGCAGCTCAAGGCCAGACAGGCCAACACGACCCCCACGACGGTGGGACGGACACTCGGCTTCATGGCGACCTCCTCACACACGACGGCGCCGGCTAGAAGTGCAACCGCCGTGCCCCCGCAGGAAGGACGCCACAAGTCGAACGGGGCTGACGAGTTGCCGCCCGAGGCCGCCGGTTCCACGCGCCCAGGGACTTACGTCGCCCGTCGGAGGTTACGGCGAACGAAAGGAGCCGAACACGGCCTGGCTGAGGATTCGTTCAGAAGCCCAGGGCAAACACGAGCGCCGAGCGGACTTCCGACATCCTCCTGGCCCCGAGGGCCGTGATGACGCCACCCAGCTTGGCCCTGGAGACCGTCTGGACGTGGTCGAGGTTGACCGCGCAGTCGCGAGGCATGCCGTCCTCCGTCGTGAGCACGACCTCGGAAGGAATGGCGCGGATGGTGGACGTGACGGGGGCGATGGTCACTTCACCGAGGAACTCGAGGGCTGAATCCCGCGCCAGCAGGAGCACGGGGCGCCTCTTGGCGGGTCGGGAGAACCTGTACCACCTGACCTCGCCCCTCTTCATCAGTCGACCCAGGCCTGCTCGTTCTCCCAGTCACTGAATTCGCCAGGTTTCACCGGCTGGCGACGGTAGCCCTCACGATGCTTCTCCTCGCGCGATCTGTCCTGGAGTCGGCGCAAGGCGGCGCGCAGCGCATCCCTGGCAAATGCAGATCGGCTCGTCCCCAAGCGCCGGGCGGCCTTGTCGACCGCGGCCACCAGCTCCGTATCAAGCGTCATTTGGACGGTCCGCATCGTTCCTCCAATGTCGATCACTATAGCTAGAATAATCCACATGTCGGCCGCCGTCAAAGCTCGCGCCGAGGTCAGCTTCGACCCCGCCCGAGCCCGATCAGCACAGGCGGCGGATCGTGAAGCTGAACGTCGTCCCCTCTCCCTCCCTGCTCGTCACGACGATGCGGCTCCCGTGGGCCTCGACCAGGCCCTTCACGATCGGCAGCCCCAGGCCGAGTCCGCGGCGGTCGGTCCGCGTCGCCTGCCAGAAGCGATCGAAGAGATGCGGGATGTGCTCCGGGCGGATGCCGGTGCCCGTATCGGACACGCGGAACCGCACGGCGCCGTCCTCCGCTTCCGCCGCTATCGTGATGGTGCCGCCCGGCGGCGTGAACTTGACCGCGTTGCCCACGAGGTTCGAGAGGATCTGCAGGAGCCGGTCGCGGTCCGCGCAGACGCTGTCCACTCCGTCCGCCACCGTCACGTCCAGGCGCTGCCGCTGCTTCTCGGCCAGGGGCCGCAGCATGGTCGCCGCGTCGTCCATGAAGGGCGGCAGGGGGACGGCCGCCCTCTCGACCGCGAAGCGGCCCGATTCGATGCGCGCGATGTCGAGGAGGTCCTGGATCATGCGGGCCATGCTCTCCGCCGCGCGCTTGATCATCTCGAGCGACCGGCGGTCGCTGGTGCGGACCGCGTCCGCGGCGCGTGAGGCCGGCGACGGTCACCACCGCCGCCACCCCGAGGGCAGACAGCGCCAGGTTCGTGAACCATCCGATCCGTCCAAAACGGTCGAGCTCACGCTGCCACTTGTCGCCCTCCGCCACCAGCGCGGCGTCCAGGCGGTCGTAGGCGGTGAGGAGACCCTCGGCGCGCGCGTTGATGTCCGGCAGCTCGCGGAATTGCTCGTCCGGGCCGCGGGTTCGCTGGTCGCGGTCGCGGCGGGCGCGGCGGGCGCGGCGGAAGTCGTCATAGTCCCGATCCAGGAGCGCGAGCTGCTCGCGCGCTTCCGGCCCCAGCCACACGGCGGCCGTGGCCAGCGCTTTTGCCGCGCGGTCGTGCCGTGCCTGCCATTCGGCGGTGCGCTCGAGGAAGGACGGATTGTGCGAGATGATGTACCCGGCCCGCGTCGCCGCCGTCCACCCGAATGCGCCCCGCCGCGCCGCGGCCAGCGGACGCGCCGTGTTCACCTCCTGCAGCTCGCGGGCAATCGCTTGCTCCCGCGAGCGCAGCACCCACGGGAGGAACGCGGGCGCGAGCAGGGCGACGATCACGACTCCGGTCGGGAGCCAGACGCCGGCGCGGGGCCGACCCGTGTCAGCGGGCATGTGGTTTAGAGTGGCTCCATTGGAAACGGAGCGCTGGGGCGTGAGATCGAACCCGGAGATCGCGTTCGCCTGTCCCGCCTGCGGCCGCGAGGCCGTGGCCGGCCTCGATGGCGCGGGCTCGTGTCCTCATTGCGCGGCGACGACGAGGCTCGAGATCCCGGACGCCCTGAAGGCCACGCGGCTCGTCGAGTCCTGCCCGGCCTGCCAGAACCGCCTCCTCTACGTGCAGCGCGACTTCAACCAGAAGGTCGGCCTGGCGGTGGTGGTCGCCGGCGCCGTCCTCGCCCCCTTCACCCCGTTCTACTCGAGCCTCTTCGTGGCCGCGGCCGTCGACGCCGGCCTCTATGCGCTCCTGCCCGACGTCACCGTCTGCTACCGCTGCCATGCGCACCTGCGCGGGTTCGCGCGCAATCCGCAGCACCACGCCTTCGATCTCCATCTCGCCGAGCAATACCACACTCACGACGCGGAGCCCACCGCGCCCGACGTGCCGCGCTGAAGGACTGAGGGCCGTTCCGGGCGGCGGCTCGTGGCCGTGGTACGCTGCGCGAAGTCGTGGAGGACGCCCTCGCTTCGGGAGCGCGCATCGGCTCCTACGAGATCATCGACCGCCTGGGAGCCGGCGGCATGGGCGAGGTCTACCGCGCGCGCGACACGAGGCTCGGCCGCACCGTAGCCATCAAGGTCCTGCGCGCGGGCGCCGATCCCCGGCTGCTGCAGCGGCTCGAACGGGAGGCGCGCGCCGCCTCCGCCCTCAACCACCCGAACATCGTCCACATCTACGACGTCGGCGAAGCCGCCGACCGGCCGGGCGCGCACTACGTCGTGATGGAGTGCGTCGAGGGCGAGACGCTGCGGCGGCGGCTCCGCCCCGGGCCCTTGTCCCTCGCGGAAGTGCTCGACCTCGGGGCCCAGCTCGCGGACGGACTGGCCAAGGCACACCGCGCGGGCATCGTGCATCGCGACCTCAAGCCCGAGAACCTGATGGTCACGCCGGAAGGACTGCTGAAGATCCTCGACTTCGGGCTGGCCAAGCTCATGGTGGCCCCCCTCGGCGAGCTCGTCGACACGCGGGAGACGCTGTCGCGGCAGGGGACGCAGGCCGGCCTGCTCGTGGGCACGCTCGAGTACATGTCGCCGGAGCAGGCGAGCGGACGGACGGTGGACCATCGGACGGACCAGTTCTCGCTCGGCCTCATCCTGTACGAGATGACCACCGGGCGTCCCGCCTTCCGCCGCGACACGCCCGCGCAGGTGCTGGCCGCGGTGATCGAACGGGAGGCGGAGCCGCTGGGCCGGCTGCGCGGCGACGTCCCGCCGGCCCTGGAGGCGCTCGTCTCACGCTGCCTCCAGAAGGACCCCGAGCGGCGCTTCAAGAGGACGGACGAGCTGGCCGCGGAGCTGGCCGCGCTGGCCGGGCGGTCACGGTCGGGCTCGCTCGCGGAGAAGACGCGCGTCCTCCCGGAAACGTCGCCCGCGGTCTCCGTCGAGGTGCTGCCGGCCCGGACGCCACCCCCGGCCGCCCCGCCCGTCTATCACGTGCAGACCCGGCGGCGTGTCCGGGCCTACGACGAGGGGGAGCTGGCCCACCTCATCCGCCGCGGCAAGCTGACGGGCGTCGAGCTGGTCCGCCGTGACGACGAGGAGCAGTGGCAGCCGCTCTACGAGAGTCGCGTGTATCGCCGCGAGGTGCCGAGCCTCAGCGACCCGCGTGACGCGGCACGACTGCGTGTGCTGCGCGCGGTCGGCGGCCACTTCACGGCGTTCTTCATCACGTCCGTCGTGATGTACGCGACCCAGGGCCACTTCCCTTTCTGGCTGGGCATCTGGGGCGCCGTGCTGGCCGTGCAGGCGGCGGGCGCCCTCCCCGCCGGCTTGACCCTCCTGCAGAACCGTCGCGCCGCCACCTCTCCTGCGACCGTCGGCGCCGTCCCCCCGGCGGGCGAGGCGCCGCCGCCCGCGCTCGCCGTCCGCGTGCCGTCGGCGATGGAGCAGGAGGCCGCGCGCGTGCGCATTTTGATCGCGGAGCAGGGCGGCACGGACGCCGCGCGCCTGATCGCCGAGGTGGACGGGATCCTCAAGCTCACGGGGGAGCTGGCCGCGCGGCAGGCCGACCTCGAGGAGCAGACTTCCGACCGCGAGCGCGGCGCCCTGGCCGCCGCGGTCGCGGACGCCCGCGCCCGGCTCGAGCGCGCGGACCTCGAGCAGGACTGCCGCCTCTTCGAGCGGCAGCTCGAAGTCGTCCAGGGGCGCGAGGAGGCGATCGCCAAGGCGGTCCGGGTGCTGGAGCGCTTGCGCGTGCGGCGCGAGGTGGCCGAGCACCAGCTCAAGCAGCTCCGCCTCGACCTCTGCCGCGGCGCCGCCACCGGCCTCGACGTGCCCGAGCTCTCCTCCCGCCTCCAGTTCATCCGCTACGAAGTCGACGCGCGGGAAGAGATCAAGGAGATCGGCGCCGGCCGGGCCTGAAGCGCGTCCGCGGCCTAGCGGCGG
>WNFI01586521.1_pt1 | contig 19937 bp, 26 predicted proteins | sample 5400471 | NCBI WGS metagenome assembly WNFI01 (sample SAMN13153348, study PRJNA577476) | soil metagenome | isolation source: 100 cm saprolite on Douglas fir-dominated hillslope | place: USA:California | collected 2013-09-17
ACATCTCCCGCGCCTTCACCCGCTTGGCCTCCATATCAAGATCCCTCAGCGGATGTGGAAGCCTCGCCTTCTGACGCAACCGCGGGTCTGGCTTATTTGTCCCACCACCACCCAACGAAATCTTGCCTTGCATCTTCAAGGTTTGGGCGCGCAACTTGCCAACCACCATCTGCTGCTTAAGCGTGCGCGGTTTACTGAGAGCTTTAGCTGATACTTTCGCAGCGCGCTGGTGCGCTTCAATGATATCGCACGCCTCTTCCAGCGTCTGCGCCCGCGTGGTGGTGGTGTGTACCTCACCAGCTCGTCTGCCGTGTCTAGGAGAAACATAGGCCATTGGTGTCATGCCCCTTTCATTGGTGCCAGCCGGTGAGTACCCGGCGCGCAAGGTCCTCCATTTCGTTCACACGGCAATACGCCGCAAGATCGCGGTAATCGCGGTTCCTGTCAAATGTGAAGGTCGAAACATCCGGAAGACCATCGAGGTCGACCTTCAGCCTCACCAAACGCTGCGAGCGGGTGAGCTCTACCAGATTATGGAGGAGCACACCCTGCTGCCGCGGGTTGAGCCTGTCGAGATTATCGTAAATCCCTTCGACGCTGCCGTAGATCGCAAGCAAAGCTGATGCCGTCTTCTCGCCGATGCTCGGTACGCCGTAAATGTTGTCGCTCGTATCCCCGACCATAGCTAAGAAATCGACCATCTGGTGTGGCTCCACGCCGAACTTCGCCACCACATCGGCCGCGCGGATAAAACGCTCATCGCGTGGTTCGAACATGATGACGCGGTCGGTTACTAATTGCATAAGGTCCTTGTCCGAACTTATGATCGTAACTAACCGCGTCTGTGGCTCGCTGTCCTGTCTTGGGTTTCTACGATCGGTTGGCTCGCTGTCCAAACTTGGGTTTCTGGCTCTTGATGGCTCGCTGTCCTGTCTTGGGTTTCTAGCCGTCCCTGGCTCGCTATCGGGTGGTGGGTTTCTGGTCTTCGGCGGCTCGCTGATGTCGCTTGGGTTTCTAGTTGGTCGTGGCTCGCTTGCTAGTGATGGATTTCTGTTGGGTTTCTACGCTCGGGTGGCCCGCTATCACGCTCGGGGTTACTGTGCGGAGATGGCTCGCTATCGCTGTCTGGGTTTCTACGGGGCGATGGCTCGCTTGCCTGTTCTGGGGTTCTAGTTCCTACTGGCTCGCTTTTAGTTCGTAGGTTTCTAGTAAGCAATGGCTCGCTATCCGGCTCTGGGTTTCTGCTAAAAGCTGGCCCTGTATCATCCCACGCTTTGACGTAAGTAGCAATGATATCGTCAGCTTCGACGCCAGCACGCGCCACATAGGGCAGGCCGAAGGCTTGAACCGCCTCCTCAACCATCTCAAGTTGAGCTTTGAGCTCTGCCTCCCGAGGGCCGCGGTTAGCCTTGTATCGCCGATCGACGTCGTGTCGCCATGTCTTGCCACCAGCATCGTCGATGACGGCCAGATGCGTCGCATGGTCGAACTTTCCAACGATGCGCCATAACATGCCGCAAAATAGGTTGATCGCACCGATCTGGGTGCCGTCGGCGCGCACCATATTCTTCGGCGCGATGTGGAAGGCGCGATGCAAAAATGCCGAACCATCAATTAGCACTAAGTGCATTTGCGCCCTCCTGGCTCGCTAATGGTGCGTGGGTTTCTGTTGGACCGTGGCACGCTGTGGCTTCATGGGTTTCTAAGCGATCTTGGCTCGCTGCTCATGCTTGGGTTTCTAGGCACCAATGGCTCGCTTCCTTTCTGTGGATATCTACAGTTTGTTGGCTCGCTTTGCGGGCTTGGGTTTCTAGACGGAACTGGCTCGCTTCTCAATTTTGGGTTTCTATTTTCGTTTGCTCGCTGACCTTTTGTGGGTTTCTATGTCGTTCTGGCTCGCTGCTCATCGTTGGGTTTCTAGGTGACCGTGGCTCGCTAGATCGCTGTGGGTTACTGTCGTTTAATGGCTCGCTGCCTATCTATGGGTTTCTCGCGTTACTCGGCTCGCTGTCGCTGCCTGGGTTTCTTCGGCGTCGTGGCTCGCTATTCGGCCCTGGGTTGCTCTCTTGCTGTCCTTCCGGGGACAGTTTCGGCTTTGTGTACGGAACCGGCCATAACCCTCCAAAGGTTATTAACCATTCCCCTGCGCGGTCAATCCACGTGATCTTCATTCGTCTGGATTTCTTCCGCATGTGGTGGCTCGCTGCTATCCCGTGGGTTTCTATCTCGGTCGTGGCTCGCTGTCGGAGTGTGGGTTTCTATGCTGTTGTGGCTCGCTATTTGATGATGGGTTTCTGTTCTTCGGCGGCTCGCTGACCAGCTTTGGGTTTCTAACTTATCGTGGCTCGCTGTCCATATGTGGGTTTCTAGAGGTTCACGGCTCGCTTGAACACCGTGGGTTTCTAATTGGGCATGGCTCGCTGGTGGGCTCTGGGTTTCTGGACCGTAATGGCTCGCTTCGCGGTTCTGGGTTTCTACGTCTCTGTGGCTCGCTTTGAGACCTTGGGTTTCTATGCGGGCATGGCTCGCTTCGGCAGTTTGGGTTTCTTTCTCATCGTGGCTCGCTTCGGGCCTGTGGGTTTCTACCGATCCGTGGCTCGCTAACCTGCTTTGGGTTTCTTTGCCTGGATGGCTCGCTGATACCCTCTGGGTTTCTAAGTTACGTTGGCTCGCTATTCTTTTTTGGGTTTCTGCAGCGTTCTGGCTCGCTTGGTGAGAGGGGCAACAGCCCCTCTCATTGGCCTTTCTATTCTACGCCGCGCGACCGTGGGGAGGCAACCCCATCTTGTCTACCGGGTACGGGTCGGTGACCGGCAGCCCCTCCAGCTCACGCCAATGCGACCAGAACGCTGAGAGGAAAATCTTAACCATGTAGCGCTTGGCGGCATTGTTGATGCGGCCCGGGGGCCACAACTGCGAAACGTCCTTTTCAGCCTTGTGAAGCGCCTTCCACTTCACGAGGCTGACCTTCGGCCGGGAAGGATCGGTTTCCAGCCTGTGCTTATAGTCATCGTAGATCTTGCGCCACGGCTGCGCGCCTTCGCCCTTGTTCGCGCGCAAGAAGGAGCCGGCCAGTACGCCGGTGAGCTTCGTCTTCAGGAACGGCTCATAAGTGAGGCTGTTCCGGATCTTCAGTTCCTTGTTCTTGTCGAGGTATTCACGCTCAACCATGTGCTCGGCACGGCGCGAACGCCCCATGCCGTCAGGACCGACATCGAGGCCGGCATACTTCCAGAACGCAGAGACGTGCCGCGCCTTATACGGATCAAGATAGGCGATGAGCACGCCAGCCATGGCCGGGCCGACGCCTTCCTGCCTGCGCAGCCATGTGGTGTAAATCGGGATGAGGTTGAGGATGTGTTCGAGTTGGCGGAACTGCTTCGCCTCGTCTTTCTCAAGATCGAGGTAGGCCTCGAACAACACAGCTTCGGATACCGTTGAGATGATCTCGTTGCCCTTGAAATCCTTGAGCGACAACGGACGGCCATCCTCAACCCCGTCGGTCAGGCGACGACCGCGGCTCTTCGCGATACCATCGGTCAGACGCCGATGCGCTTCCTTCAATTTTTTGATGATCTTCTTTGCGATCTTGGTCTCTTCATCGTCCTCCTCCTCGTCGTCATCAGCATTATCGCTATCGAGCAGCTTGAGCTTAGCGCGGAAGTTGGCACACAGCCGCAGCCCGGCGGCAATGCGCAGCTTTTGGAGGTCGTAAACCCCGTGAACGGCGGCTTTCAAGATGACGATGTCGGACGGGCGGTCGGGGGGGGGCTCATCATGGGTCTCATGGGTCTCAGTGGTCATAATTCGCTTCCTTTCGTTGGTTGAACTAGGTGTCATTGGCTCGCTGTTGGGTTTTGGGTTTCTCGACAGGAATGGCTCGCTTTTTCTCTTTGGGTTTCTAAGTGATGATGGCTCGCTATCTGTTCGTGGGTTTCTAAGTGTTGATGGCTCGCTTGAGCATCTTGGGTTTCTGTCGATTACTGGCTCGCTACGTCATCGTGGGTTTCTTTCGGCGCATGGCTCGCTGTCTGCTTGTGGGTTTCTATGCGCAGTTGGCTCGCTATCGTGCTCTGGGTTTCTGTATCGTGCTGGCTCGCTGTCCTTCCGTGGGTTTCTCGGCAGCGGTGGCTCGCTACGCTGTTTTGGGTTTCTGCAACGTCCTGGCTCGCTTGTCTATTTTGGGTTTCTAATCGCCAATGGCTCGCTTTAGAAGTTTGGGTTTCTAGCCTTTCATGGCTCGCTATCGTGCTCTGGATTTCTACATGTCCGTGGCTCGCTTTACCTCCGTGGTTTTCTTTCCCGAACTGGCTCGCTCCTTCGCAATGGGTTTCTGAGGGGTCGTGGCTCGCTGACGCATTGTGGGTTTCTAAAGGTCCGTGGCACGCTTGCCTGTTCTGGGTTTCTAGTTAATCATGGCACGCTGCTGTGTCTTGGGTTTCTAGATCTTTATGGCACACTTTTTTCTTCTTTGGATTTCTGGGTCCTTTATGGCTAACCAGGTGCCGCGAACACGAGCGGCACTTTCGCTTCCGCGCGGATGGCGAGGTAATCGAAAAGGTTCCCCTCCACACGGCGTTGGACAAGGTACACTCGGCGGTCGGCGGCGCTCCGCCATACAGCCTTAGCGATCGCTCTCGCCTCTTGGTTGACGACCATGCGGTCCTCAAATTCGTCAGGCGTTTCCGTACCGCCTTTGCGTGGGCGCTCTGTCACATGACAGCCGCGATGATAGACACACCGCGGCGTTGTTCCTGTCTCCAACCACTCTGAAAAGCCAGCAAGGCTGGTGATCTCAGTTTCGTTGTTCATCGCAGTTTTTCACCCTTCAGTGCTTCTGCCACAGTGCGATAAGGCAGTTTAGCTTTTGGTTTCTTAAGTTGGTTTCTATTGGCTTCCAACTGTTGCATAAAACGATAGCGCGGCGATCGCGTCGCATGGCCGCTGACGCCGTGTTTGTGGCTCCCCATCCCGCCGCGCCCTTGCTGCATCCAATGCTCTCCTCGCTCACCAGGCCTCCCCAAAAATTTGCATGTAGAGTTCCTTCGGGTACTGCTTGCGATATTTTTGCACGATCTTGGCACCCGCGTCCGCCTGGCGCGGCGTCAGCCACTTCTCTTGCGCGAGCTCGCGGCCAAAGCGCGTGTCGATCTTGTTGAAGCCAACGCCGTTGATCGTACGGGCTCCGTCAGCATCAAGGCCAGCAAGCACCCGTAGCGCACCATGCACAGCCAGGATCTGCGCTGGCGTTAGCCTGATCGGCGCATCCTTCTGCCACGGCTTCTCGTGCCTCTTTACGCCGACGATATCCTCTTCCTCATCCCCATCCACTGGTCTCCCCGCGCGATCGAGCGCTTTATCGATCACCTCCTGCTTTGCAACCAGCGTCTTCGCCATCTTGCCATCGAGCGACCCATCGAAAACAAGATGCTGCACCAGCACGCTGTCAAATTGGCCGATGCGGTGAAGGCGATCTTCCGCTTGAACAATATTTCCAGGTACCCAATCCAATTCAACAAAAACAACATGAGACGCAGCCGTAAGCGTAAACCCAACACCCATCGCAGAAATGTTGCCAATTATGTACCGACACGATGGATCGTCTTGAAATTTGTGTACAAGCCGTTGCCGTTCTTCAATTGGTGTTTCTCCAGTTATGATCACGACGCTCCCGAGATCAAAATTCGATCTCTTAGATTTGCGGTCAGCATTTCTAGTTCCTGAAGCGTGGCGTTGTGTTTGATCGTATTCGCCCGCCAACTGACCACCCACACGTTCTCCTTCGTGTAGCCTTTCTTCGGATCGATCCTGTCCAACGATGGATTGTTTGGATGCATCCGTTTGTTGCTGAATTTCAGCGGAATTCCCAACAACGGACATTTCTCCGGAACGGCGATGTCCCGCCAATCCAGTGTGCATGGCACTCCAATCTTTTTTGCTCTTGATCGCGCCATATTCACCAATAGGTACACCCTGTCGTGCGCCATACCGTGTTTCGTTGCTCGACACCCCGGACATTGTGTTGATGTGCCCATCGTGAGCGTTTGCTGAGAAACTGTTTTGACCCTGCCGCAACGGCACCGGCAGAGCCACCTCCGCTGCGTTCGAGCTAGTCTTTCGGTTTCCTCGATCACCGTCCATTTGCCGAACGTTTGTCCTCGCAAATTTATCATCGGAAACCCCCTGTGCGATTAAATCGACCACGTCAAGATGATGGGCAAAGATCACGAGCTTCTCGGCATCAATATCTTTCAGGTGCTCGATGACGTATGGAACCTTCGCCAAAGCCGTTGCGTGGCGAACGCGGGACATCTCAGTGAATTGAATGCCGTAGGCCGCCTTGAGCTTGGCAACCGCTATCTTGTAGCCCTCCTCATTGCCTTCCGATTGCGCTTTCTGTTTTTCATAGGTGGCATCCTCGAGCCCGCGCTCAAATCTGGCGTATGTTTCAAGCTCCTCCTCGATGACCCGCCTACTTCCATAGTCGCCCTCGCTCACGTCGAGCGTGATCACCTGGCGCTGCTTGGGCGGCAGTTCCTTGAGCACCTGAGATTTAAGCCGGCGGACCATCACGCTGGCGCGCAAGACGTCCTGCAGCCGGGCAAGATCACCAGCGTTGGTACAAAATCGTCTCTTGAAATCAGCCTTGTTTTTGAATTGTGCTGGCTGCAACCACGCAAGGAATGAAAACAATTCCAGCGGTCGGTTGCAAATCGGCGTGCCGGTCATGGCAAGCCGCTTCTTGGACCTGATCGGCGGAATTATTTTCGTCTTCCCTTCCGACGTTTTATCCTCCCCACCAAGAAAGAACTTCGTACGAAGCGCCGTCATGGTCTTGAGCTTGTGGATCTCATCGAGGATGATGAGATCCCAGATCGCCGTGGTCTTGAGCTCGCGCTCGTATTTCTGGGCGATCTCCCATGAAACTATCCACCAACCCTCCGGGAGAGCAATGCCCTTTGGCATATGGACGCCAGAGGAGATCACGTACACCGGCAAGCACATAACTTGCCACTTTTGGCTCTCCGCGTACCAGTTCATCTTGAGCGACGCGGAACACCCAACCATGATGCGTCGCGCCCCCATCATATTTGCCACGCCAATAGCCTGGATGGTTTTGCCCAGCCCCATCTCATCCCCAATGAGGGTGCCAACCCGCGGCATGGCGAAGGCAATTCCGCCGCGCTGGAACGGCCTATATTCCAGGCCGGCTGGCCGCGGGATATCGATGTTCGCATCCTCCGCGCGGCTGGCGGTGCGGATCGCCTCCTCCTCTTCATCGGAGAGAACCTTCTTCCAGAAGTGGACAGGCGTTTTCCCACCCTTCCAAGTGTAGCCAAGCTTTGTGAGGTGCGCAGCTCTGCCAGCCCACGCCCTTCGAAATTCCTCGGTCGGCCGCGCCTCAGCTACCCACCGATCACCGAGGATGGTGGTTTCCTTCCTCTTCTCTCCGAACTTGAGGCCGAAAGGCGTCGTGTGCTGCATAGGTTCAGGCCTGCGGCACGTTCGCGAGAAGCTCGCCGAGCTTCACATAAACGCCCCGCACTTCAATCGGCATGCCGATGTACGCGTTGGCGATGTCGAGAGCGCCATCGAGGGCAGCAAAGGTGTCAACGGTATCCTCCCTGTTCTCATTGAGAAGCCACGATACCGTGGTATTCAGCGCCTCGGCGATCAGCACCAGCCGCTTGATTTTGATGGCATCCGTGCCCTTCTCATATTTCTGCACCTGCTGAAATGTGACACCGATGGCATTTGCCAACGTCGTTTGCGACAATGACATCGCATGACGCCGGCCCTTGATGCGCCGCCCGAGGCTGGCATTGTGTGGAATACGATCGTCGGCGCCCTTGCTGCGCATAAAATCTCTCTGGTTGGATTTCTAGGCTTCGGTGCAACCATTGTACCGCAAGGCGCATCGGTTCGTCAAACATTCCGAATATAGGACCGCCCCAGGTCAATGTAGAGCTCCACCCTCCCCGTTGGGCCGTTGCGGTTTTTCTCCACAAGAACAGATAGATCGTTCTTGATGCCAGAGGCGGCTGGTTCATAATATGATTTGCGGTAGACGAACATCACGACATCGGCGTCCTGTTCGATTTCGCCGGAATCACGAAGGTCGGCAAGCGTCGGCTCCTTATCGTCGCCCTTGCGCTTATCGGCACTGCGATTCATCTGACACAACAACATGATCGGAATCATGAGCTCTTTTGCCAGATTTTTCAGCACTCCTGTGATTTCCCCAACCTCGAGCACCTTATTGCCGATGTATCTGTTGGAAGCCTGGACGAATTTCAGGTAGTCGATCACGACGAGCGAGAGCTTTTTACCCTTCTTGGCGAGCGTTACCTTCGCCTTGCGCACGCGCGCGGCGAGATCGCCGATCGTCAGCTTGCTGCTGCAATCAAGTTGGATCGGCAGATCTCTAAAGCGCCGCTGCGCCTCGTGGACATGATCAAGGATAGATTTCCCATCAGCATGGAGCCTCAGCCATTCTTGGCGCGACAACGATCGCGGATTTATCAGCGTTCGATATTCGATTTGTGGGCTGGTCAGTGTGCTGGCATGGTTCACAATGTCATCGGCGAGCATTCTGCCCATAATCTGCCGTTTGGGCATTTCAAGGCTGAACACCAGCGATGGATACGCTGGTTTTGCTGGTGTTAGGAGGTTGCCCTCCAGATCTTGGGTTTCCTTCTTTTCGTAAGCGGCCGCGCGCACGATCGACGTAGCAAGGGTCGTCTTCCCCATCCCGGGCCGGCCAGCAAGGATGATCAGTTCACCCTCTGCAAAACCGCCGACAAGATTGTCAAGCGCGTAAAACCCCGTGGTAACGCGCTGCTCTTCTACCACGCCGTCGACCCGGCTAGCCAGGTCAGCGGCGAAAATGTCGGCGGCCTCACCAATGGATGCTATTTCCGTTACGTCATGCGATTGCTGAAATTCAAAGCGCAACTCATCAACATCGCTGAAATATTTCTGGATAGCGAGATCCGGAGGTTCTTTTGTGTTGCTAAGCCGTTTTGCGGATTCCTCTGCGGCCAAAAACGTGTGGCGCAATCGTAATGCCTCAATCTGACCAACCGAGGTTACAAGCGTTGAAGACGCGCCACTTTCGATCAGATACCGATATAGACGTGGCCCATTGTCAGAAATAACCTCATCGTTAAAACTTTGCAGAATCGATTTCGCATCGGTTGGGAGCCCAGCCGACGCTCGACGTTCAAATTCCTCGAATACTTTCCGGTGGGTCTCGTAAACAAAATATTCCGGCTTCAGCTTGCCAGCAACTTCACCATAAAAGTTCGGCTTAAAAAGCAGGCACCCGATGAGGTTGTATTCAATGTCAATTTGAACGTCATTTTGCGTGCGCGCTGATGGTGGTCTTTTGTCGTCAGACACCTCCGCTCCCGTGTGTAATTATGGCCATCCCCAAGATTATCTCTCAGGGATGGCCCGCTATCCGGTTCTGGGTTTCTGCTGCCCGCTGGCTCGCTTTATGACCTTGGGTTTCTACCCTATTCTGGCTCGCTGTACTATGTTGGGTTTCTGAACGTACCATTTCCACCATCGGCTTTGCAAGTGCCCACGTCGGGAAAACCTGCGCGCACACAGCTTCGATCCACAACTGCCCGGTAGCAGCCCAATATTCTCTCTGGTAATCACGTTGCCTGTCCTGCCTAATCCGCCTACCTGTTCCCGCATCCACCATCACTTGTCTACGCCCGATCGGCAGTCCATCATCCAAACCATCACGTTTACAACGCCCAGCGAGTAGCGGATGTTTGCGCCCGGCCTCCGTCACAAAGGTCACATTGGCCGCATCGAGAAATGCCTTGGCCTCCCCGCTCTCCACGAACAGCGAGATCGCCGTTACCTGATCAAGCCCAGGCGTCTCCTTGAAGAACCCGCACAGCTCGGCGAGCGAATTGTCCGCGATGTCTTTCACCGCCACCATCAGCGCGCCATGGCCCAACTGCGCGAGGTTCCCTTTGCTCTGCACTACGAATTTGATCTGCTCCGCCGCCGCGATGATCTCGATCGGTTTGCCGTGCGCCAGGGTGGACACCCTCTCTTGGCCCAGCACCGCCACCGCGGTCGACGCCGCACGCCGCATGATCTTGTTCCGTCGCTTACGCCACCCGCGCAAGCCCTTTTTAAGGCGCACCAATGGGCCATCCCCTGGAACCGTCTCTTCCCGGTTCCTCTCGACCAGGGCATCCCAGCGGCGTTGCTGTCCCACCGCATGCTGGCGCTTCAGCATGGCCTCGATCTCACTGGTCGTATCGCGAATCAGGTCATTGCGGACCATCTGGCTGCGCCGCCGCATTTGGTTCACGTGTCCGCGCCATGTCGCGGTTTCGCGCTGATCGTGCACATATTTGCGAATGAACCGCGGCGCGTAAACCCGACGCTTCACGCGCTTATGCGGCTCGCCATCATAGTCGATGCCACTATAGTGCCAGTTCAGCATCGCTCCGCCGGTCGTCGCATCATCGTAGGCCATGAAGGCAAACACCTCAGCGGCCATAAGCAATTGCCGCGGCATTTCCTTCGCCTCAACCCAGATCAGGCCGCCGGCCTCTGCCGGATCGAGTCCGAGAAGAATGCGGTCGGCGACCTTGGTCAGAACCTCGTTAATTCGGTAGCGATCACGCCAGCCGTTGAGACACGGGTTAATCTCAAACCATTGCCGAATAGCGTTGTCATCAAGCGGAATCGGTTCTGGCTTGATAATTTCGTGGATCTCATCGCGATCGCCGAATAAACGCAGCGTCAGATAGCTGGTGCCGTCGAGCTCATCGCTCTCGTGGGCGCCATCAAGAAAATACTGGTCGGCTGGGTCGAGTTCAGCGAGGCGGAGCGTCATAATTTACACACCTCCCAAATATGCTCGACCACTAACCAGCACAGAAATAAGAAATCAAATGCGGCGATCACCAGCATAAACCATAGGGCGATCTCACGCATTTCAGCCCCCTCGCGGCGATCGCACGGCAACGGATTCGGATTTCGCTATCTCTTTGGCGTCCTTCGAGATCCGTGAACCGCGCACAGGTGCCGCCGGCGTCTTCACTAGATCGCCCTTGCCCTCCTCGACAGCCTTAAGCACATCCTCATCAGGCAAAAACGCCATCTTCACCTCGGCATCGCCGATCGCGACGCGGCGATATTTCTTCGCCTCGGCGAATTCTGTCAGCGGCCGGCGCGCGCCGCGAGGTTCGATAATCCAGAAAACGTAGCCTTCCTCCATTTTCTTTGTGATGATGCCTTCCCAAAAATCGTCCAAATCAGACGACCACGTTATCGTCGTATCGCCCGCGCGATTTAGGAACGTCAATGCGCCCATGATATTCTCCATGTTTGAGAAATGGCGGTCCCCGAAAGGACCGCCCGCTGAACGGTTCTAGGTTTCTAAGCGGTGGTGGCTCGCTCGAGGACGTTGGGTTTCTGTCAGGTAGTGGCTCGCTGCGCGGCCTTGGGTTTCTAGACGAAGATGGCTCGCTGAGCATTTCTGGGTTTCTATATCTACGTGGCTCGCTAATAGTGCCTGGGTTTCTTGGCATTGCTGGCTCGCTGCGCCGGATTGGGTTTCTAGTTCAAGCTGGCTCGCTGTACTGTCTTGGGTTTCTATCCTTCGCTGGCTCGCTGGCTTTCTTTGGGTTTCTAAGAGGCTTTGGCACGCTGCGTGATGATGGGTTTCTCGGCGGCCGTGGCTCGCTTTCGCTTAGTGGGTTTCTAGCGGGCGATGGCTCGCTGTTGTGCTTTGGGTTTCTACGTCGGCGTGGCTCGCTGTATAGGGATGGGTTTCTACGCTGTCATGGCTCGCTGCGGTGTTCTGGGTTTCTAAACCATTATGGCTCGCTAGGTCTGCGTGGGTTTCTTTGTCTGAATGGCTGAACAGATATCGTACACCATGAGTCTTCTATGTGTCCAGCGGCGTCACGACGATGGGCTTCTTTGAACAATCTCTGCAAATTCTACCTTTCCCGATTTTGGTATGCCGGTTGTTGCTGAAATTGTTTAGCTCTTGAATCCGCCCGCAATAGCTGCATATCTGCGCGTCTTCAACCTTTTCCTGTCCAACTCCTACAAAAAGCTGCGGTTCATCTTTGTTGATCGACCAATCCAGGTGACGGATCGCAAACCACCGATCATCTAATCCAGTGGCTACTTTCACAGCATCACATACTGTATCCACGAAATTAGCAGCGTCGCCTTTGTGATTTGATTTCTCGACAAAAATATCAATCCATAGCTTGTTTTGTTTGATCTTCCTACCTTGTAATGCTGCTTGAAGGCTCAAGATCAAAGCCGTCCGATAATCAGAAGCCTCACGGCGCAGGGCGACATGGCCCTTTCTGCGCCTTACATAAATCGCATTCTTCGAACCGCTCCAGCTAAAGGGAACACAGATGCGCACAAGCCACTGAAGTTCTACAGGGCGCACGGTCTCATGCAATTTCATCTGATGATCGGCGCTGATCTTCAGACCAACATCTAGCTTTTTACTACGCTGCTTCAGATAGCTCGCTTTGGTACCTGAAAGGCGTTTCCGCTTTAGATCCTGAGATTCGCTGCATGGTTCGCAATACAGGTGACGGGGATGAACGCTCGTAAAATGCGTCCCACAACGCCGGCACCAATGATCGATTTGCTTCGCCGATGGATTTGCCATCAGAATTCAGGAATTGGCGTTCCATGCTGGACGAAGTCTTTTTCAGCCTTCAATTCGGCCGCCATGTTCTCTTTCCATTCGGCGCGGGGTACGCCGGTTTCCTCGGTTGGAGGCATATAGCCAGCAGCAGGGTCCAGCCCGTTGAGAAGTTCATCCTGGACGGCAGGATTGGCTGTCACCGCCTCGATCGCCGCGGTGAGGGCATCGTCGTCGATGGCCCCGTTGGGCTTTTCCTGACCTAGGTCGAGGCTTTCCGCCGCTATGGCCTGATCGATCGCCTGTCCAACCGCTTCCCCTGCCGCGTCGATCGCGGTCTCAATCGGTGTCGGGCCACCGGCCTTGAGAGGCTGAATGCGCTCGCGGACCCGGCCCGCCATCTTCCTCTGGTAATTGTCAAGCCATGCTTGGTTCTCTGGGCTTCCTGGCGGCCATCTGCCGCCAGTTGGGGCTTCCTCGTTGTCAAACGCGAGACGTCCTTCCCTGGCCGCAGTAACCACCGTCGGCTCGGGCGGCTGGGGCCCGAAATCCATAGCGAACTGCGTTCCCTCGGGATACGGTTCCAGGGCAAACTTGATGTCTTGAACACGGGCCAGCATCGACAACCTGCCTTCAGGCGTCTTTGCCTTAATGGCTTCCTCGATTTCGGCCTTTGTAATGCCTTCTGCTTTCGCCTGCTTGAATTCGGCACGCACCTCGCCGGTCAGGGAGGCTATCCTCTCCTTGCGATTGTGGATTTTGTCTCGATATCGAAATATGAGGTATCGCCGATCGTCGGATGACATCTCGCTATTGTGCCCGGGCGGAGGCGGCGACTCGGTCGCCGGCGGAGGCGATGTTGTGACAACCGGTTCGGTTGAAGGCGGCGGGGCCGCTTGCGCTGGATCTGCGGACGCCTTATTGTTTTTCTTCGGTTTCGGCCCTGTCTGCCGCGGCTTAGTTGGGTTGCCAGCACCTTTTCCGCGCATATCTTTTCCTCATAAAAATGTGGAACGAGGTGGGCGCACTGTGGCAAATCTTGACGGCGCAAGCAAGATACCTCATCATAGATCAGACCCTAATCTGCAACCGCCACAATTCACACGCGCACCAGCGCGAACCCACCCCATTGTTCGGAGGACCCGATGGAAACACAAGAATACCCAGCGTCTTGGGACAATTACTTCGCCCGTCTCAAGGGAGAAAACATTCCGTTCCGGCCTGACGTCGTGGAATGCGGCTTATATCCCGCCCGGTCGCCTGACAACACGAAATGGCAGGTAATTTCTTTCACGAACAAGCCCGGCGAGATGATAGGGGTTACCCTGCCAAACGAACAATTTACGGATTTGAACGGCGTCTGGGCGCGTGTTCTGAAAAAGGTGCTGAGCGCTGACGAGACCAAACATGTGATGACAACTGGGCATCTCCCGCCCGGATTCGACGGTGCAGCCATATATCTGTCCAGGACCGGTCGCCTACCATATGCGGTCCATGAAGCCAGGCTTCGTGGCGAGAAAATTGACATGCGGCCGGGTGAACCTGATTTGGGGCACTACATTATTGGTTCCCGTGACAGGACGCATTGGCGCCCGGTTCTGTTCGGGCACGATGACGAGGGAAATGTCACCTGCTCCATAGGCGAGCGGACAAATGAAGGTCCCAAGTTCGACGGTTTTGCCTGGGAACAGCTTCCCCGGTTCCCAGAAGACCAGAACGGGCGCGGATGGGAAAGGCTGTGGGGAACCGGTTCCTGCAAACCTGTCTCGAAGAAAGATTACGACCACCTGGTGGCAACTGGACGCCTCCCGGGCGAGAGCGAGGCGGCGGCGGCCGACCGCACCAACGGCGCTACGGTGCCGACCGCGCGTAGCGACGAAAGCACGGTCACCGCCACCCACAATCAGCCGCCCGAAGCCGACACCATTGAGGCGCTTAAGGGGCGCCATGATAAACTAAAAATGGAGGCTGACCCCCTCATTAAGAAGGGGCCAGCAAAGACGAAAGACGAGGCCGATCGCGCTACTGATCTCAAGGACGCGTTCCTTAAAATCGAGAAAAGAGCGGAGGAGCTATACAAGATCGAATACGACCCCCTCGACCAGCAGGTTAAAACGCTGAGGGCGAAATGGAACCTCCTGCGAACAGAACCAGAAATTTTCAAGAAACTGCTCCTTGCGGCTGTGATCAGCCCTTGGATGAAAGCAGAGATCAAGCGCCAGCAGGACGAGCGCGCTGCGCAGGTCACGGCCGGCGTCAATCCTGACGAACTCCCGGCCGTAAGCCCTCCTCGAACGGGAACAGGGCTTGGCCGCCAGACAGCGCCACGCACGACATGGGAGGCCGAGATCGTAGATTACGACGCCTTCCTTGCACATGTGAAGAACCAAGAGGCAGTCAAAGAGGTCGTGCTTAAGATCGCCAACGTTTATGCCCGATCGAAGATCGAACCGGTCCCGCCGGGCATCAAATACAAGAAAGAGACAGGGGCGGCGTGAACCCAAAGGAGAGCAGCAAAATGAACGAGACGATCACACATCCAACTGAAACGATCTCGCAGCAAGCACAGATGAACCGCGGCGAGGTAGCAGTGCTCAGCCCACCACGTCTACCGTGGCATCCCCGCATCGGCGAGCGGTTCAAGATCGATGTCGCTGGTTGGAAAACGCTTGTCGAGGCGATCTTTCCGAACGCCAAGACGCCAAATTCCGTGATCCTTGCGCTCTCCTATTGCGCCACCAGGAATCTCGATCCGTTCAAAAGACCGGTCCACATCGTGCCAATGTGGCGGAAGGCCTATAAGCTCCCCAACGGCCAATGGGTAAAGGGAGAGATGGTCGAGACGGTATGGCCCTCGATCGCCGAACTGCGCACCACGGCGTTCCGCACGAAGCAATATGCCGGCAAGGACGAGATCGAGCTCGGTCCGGAGGAGACGGTCAAATTCACTGGCCAGGCCAAAGAAACCATGGACGATGACACAGGCGAGATCACCACTCCCACCAAAGAAATCACCGTACGCTTCCCGGCCTGGGGGCGCATCACGGTTCACCGCCTTCTGCCAAATGGTATCGTTGGCAAATTCGTTGGGCCCAAGCTGCACTGGACCGAATCTTATGCGCGTGCCGGCAAGACCGAACTGCCCAACGACATGTGGGCAAAGCGTCCATTCGATCAATTCGAAAAGGTCGTGGAAGCGGCCGCATTGCGCTGCGCCTTCCCCGAAGAGCTCGGCAACGAATATTCATCAGATGAGATGGAGGGCAAAACCATTGATGTCGCCCCGACCATGCCGGCAGAAGCGCGTCAAACACGTGAGGATGTGCCATCACAGCAACAGCTCCAGCAGCCACCGCAGGAGGCTACACCGCCACAGCAACAGCTCAAACAGCCAGTGCAGGGCCTGCCACCAATGCAGAATACCCACGCAGAGGCCGCCCGCGGACGCAGCGAACCGTTTTTTGCAAAAGATACGGGGAAGGATTTCATGCCACCCGCCCAAGAACAGCCCCAGGAAGAGGCGATGCCACCAGATCAAGACCATCAGTTCGATCACGCTCAATGGTTAATTGATATCGATGCGTGGTGCAAAAAGATCGTCGAAGACCCAACGAAAGAGATCAGCGACATCGCCGCCTATCAACAAGAGCACATCAACCCAATGAATGGGAAAGTGCCGACGGATACCTTCAAAAAGGCCACTGTCATCGCCGTGCGGTGGGCGAACAAAATGATGGAAGACATCGAAAAAGGCATACGGAACTAGCCACAGAAGGACAGAAACCCAAAACGAGCAAGCGAACCATGGCACTTTAGAAACCCATGAACGGAAAGCGAGCCAGCGCCCTTTAGAAACCCAAGCCGAGCGAGCGAGCCACGCTCGAGCAGAAACCCAGAACTGGATAGCGAGCCACTACTGCTTAGAAACCCAACCCCCAGCAGCGAGCCACCGCCCCTTAGAAACCCACGCCTTGGAAGCGAGCCAAAAAAGCGTAGAAACCCAGGCAGCGTCAGCAAGCCAGTGTCTTAAAGAAACCCACGATCGTCTAGCGAGCCATGAACCTCAGAAACCCAAAGTTCAACAGCGTCTGGCGACGTCAAGGCTACGCGCTCATACCATGGAGTGCGGAAGCCCGTGACGTCATCCTTGCTTTGCGCGAGGGCGGAGAATGCGTCGGCGATATCCGGGTAGCGCAGAATCCGAAGTACTTGGCAATGTATTGGACGCTTTGCACCACCGTCGCCGATGGGGTTGGGCTGACCCCAGACGATCTGTCCGATCGCCTTAAAAAGCGGTTCGGGATAACATCGTTGAGCCCGCAAAACATGGATGCAGTTGCATTCAATGCCTTCATGCGGCGCGCCATCGTTACCATGGCGGAGATGATCGGCGCCGCCCCGAAAGACGTTCTCAACGCGTGGTCAGACGCCTGCAGGAGGACACCATGATCAAGACCGGTCCGGCACCCATTACCCCTATTCCAAACGCGGGTGTGACGCGGGGGGTAATGGGGACGCTGGACACCGACGACGTCCGGATGTTCCGGTGCGATTATTGCGACAGCGACGGGTGGGTCGAGGGCGAGCCCTACGGCTACAACCCGCACGATGGTACTCCGATCAGCCACATTTGTCGCTGTACATACTGTGAGAACGGCTTTGTGCCGGTCGCACACGTGCTAATCGACGAGGATGATTTCGAGGAATGCTTTGGTGAGGCCTGATGGCAGCTTATCGGCCTACATCGCCGACTTTTACGGCACGTGCAGGCTATCATACTGCAAATGCCATCATCGCGGACCATGGCTTGGGCGGCTTTGCCAACATTGGCAACCGGTGGAGGCGATGAACTGGGAAGATTTGAGAGCATGGATAACAAATGCCAAGCTGGTATAGAAACCCACAGCCATGTAGCGGTCCATGCTCTCAACTGTTCCCAGGCAACAGCAACTGATACTGCAAAAGGAAAATAGCAATGGCAGGCGGCGAACGACCATCGACGGAGGAAGACCGATGGGGCGGCTTCACGAAAGGAATGAGGGCAGTTAAAGAAACCACGCCGATCGAGCGGAGCAAGTTTGAATTCACAAAGATCGCTCCTGTTTGGCGCCGCGGACCAAACGTGGAACTGGTGACGCAAATATTTGATGGCGACGACATCAAGTTGATCGAACCGCCACCGCCACCGCCGCCACCGCCATCCATTCCGAAACACAGCCCGCTCGACGATATCGCCAACCTACTTCGCGCCCTCACCTACGGAGAAATGATCGAGCTCGCCGGCGAGATTTGGCGCGCGCGAGGAGAAGGTGATATAATCTTGGAAAGGCTGCCGGTCGTTCTACACCTTTGGTCAACCAAGCGAGCCACCGAAACCTAGAAACCCAGAGCGCGAAAGCGAGCCAACACCTTGTAGAAATCCACAGCCTTAAAGCGTGCCACAAATCAAAGGAGGAACATATGGCCGGCAGTCTTAATAAAGTTTGTTTGATCGGACACCTCGGCGCGGACCCCGAAGTGAAGCGGATGAACAACGGGAACCCCATTGTCAACCTTCGCATGGCGACTTCCGAGACCTGGCGGGACAAGACCACCGGCGAGCGCCGGGAACGGACCGAATGGCATCGCATCGTGATCTTCAACGAAGGCCTCTGCAAAATTGCCGAGCAGTACCTAAAGAAAGGTGCGCTCATCTACATCGAGGGCGCATTGCAAACGCGCAAGTGGCAGGACCAAAAGATGCTCGACAGGGTGGGCGACAGCGGCGGCAGTTCTGACCGCGACGTCGGGAACAAAGGCTTCGGCACTGGCACCACACAGCGCGCCGCCGAAACCCAGCAGCGGCAATCCTACGATATGAACGACGAAGTGCCATTCTAATGAAGCAGACCAAAAAAGCCTCGCTGGTCGAATCGATCCTTAACGTGGCGATCGGTTATGGTGTTGCCATCGCCGCGCAACTCACCATATTCCCGCTATTCGGGATACACGTCTCCATCTTGGACAACCTCTTGATCGGAGCTCTCTTCACGGTCGTTTCGATCGTGCGGAGTTTCCTTGTCAGAAGGTTGTTCGAGGAGCTAAGAGTAAAGGGCGTACTGCCGTAAATGCTTCGAGTAATCTAATGCCTGAATTGCACGACCTTGGGATCATCACAGACCCGCATACGTTGGCAGACTCTATGGAGGAGCACGCGCAGGTGTGCGGGTTCACACGAGATGGATATCTAATACTCGACCCGGAATTTCACCGGACCGAATGGCAGATAATCCTTAGTGCTTTGCGAGCCACAACAGCATAGAAACCCACACTTTGACAGCGAGCCATGATGATGTAGAAACCCACGAATGGTAAGCGAGCCAGGAGGCGCGAGTTCAGACAATGAGCTCGCGTTTCCACTTCACATCCAAGCGCTTCAGGCAACAGGCGCCTTGGCCAGCGCCGCGACCGTGAGCGGACCGGCGAGTCCATCTGGCGCAAGCCCGTGGGAGGCCTGGAACGCCGCAACCGCACGCCGGGTAGCGCGGCCATAGCTGCCGTCAACGACGAGCTGCGGATCTGCGCCACTTCTATTGATCTGTATCTGAACAAATTTAGTGCTGTCGCCACCCATGGGGCGGCCATCAACACCGACTGGCAATGGTGCCGGCAGTATGGTGGGATAATCCAATAATGGTTGGGGCGCCGGCAGCGCATCGGTTAGTGCCAACGAAGCATCAAGCCGCAAGAGCGCCAGCATCATTGGAACCAGTCCGCACTGGTGATCCCAGGTATTCGGATCCCACACACCATCGGCGACATACTTACCCCCCGCATAAACGTTCGTCCAACTCCAGAGGTACCCAGTATGGCGTCCGTGGGCGCGCGGCCCGAAACCGTTGAAGAGTTCGCCCTCGTAGCAGGCGCGCGTCCATGTCCAATTGTGCACCCCCACAGTATCGAGCTTATCGAGGTCGTAAGCCGCAATGCAAGCGGCCCCCCAATTCGCATAAGGCCCAAGCCCACGCGGCACATTGACAGACACGCGGTTCCATGGATCGCCCTGCGCCGGCGAGCGATCATAATCAGAATCCGACTCCCGTTCGAATGAGGCAATCCCCCACAATCGTCGCACCCCTGTCTTGCTTTCGACGACGGCCCATTCGTCGCTATATTCATGCGCCAGTTCCAGTACTTTGGCAGCGCGCGCCGCAAGATCATGCTCGCGGCCGACATCGGTGCGCATGGCGGCGAGCAGCGCGGCGTATTCAGGAGCGAGGACAGAAAATGGATGTTGCATGAT
>WNFI01692164.1_pt1 | contig 19937 bp, 20 predicted proteins | sample 5400471 | NCBI WGS metagenome assembly WNFI01 (sample SAMN13153348, study PRJNA577476) | soil metagenome | isolation source: 100 cm saprolite on Douglas fir-dominated hillslope | place: USA:California | collected 2013-09-17
TTGCTGCTCGGCTCGCGCTTGCCGTTTCTGCTCGCTTTGCTGGCGCTGGCGTTGCCGTTTGCGCTCTGCTTTGTGCTTGCGCTTTTTGACCCAGCTGGAAGGCGGTTTGCCCACCGCGTACCATTCCCTCGGCCACCTCTGCGCCACCCCTGCGCCCCTCGGCAACTCTTCCCCGCGCACCACCGCCGCGCTGATGGCTTGTTGCCCGCGCACAAAACAGCCCACTTCTCGACCACGAGGACGATGGAACTGCTTGCGCGGACGACCCACCTTGCGCCTGCCTCCTGACTTCTTCTGGCCTTTGGCGGTTTGTTCCCGCGCCTCTTGCTCCCCTCCCACCAGCACCACCCAATGCGTCGCCACTGCCATCGCCAGCCAGCGCCGACTGGCCCTCCCCGGATCGGTCATCTTGGTCTGTTCCCAATGCCATCCTCCCCGTTTCTCATCTTTGAACTCGTCCTCGATCCAAAACCGCATCTGGTACCACGCTCCCTCCACTTCCTCCGCAGGCAGATCGGTGACCACTGCCAGTTTCTCTTCATATCCTTGCTCCCACCGCACGCTCACCGTTCCCGAAAGCGGCGTCCCGGACTCACTCCACACCCCCTGCCCGCTCCATCTGCGTCCTCGGCGCGTGACCCGTGCTCCCAACGGGCGAAATTCCTGCTCCCCCGCTGCCCGCAGACTCATGTTCTCGTTGACGCGCATCAGCGGATGCCACCCCAGGCGCTGGATAGCCTGATAGAGCCAGGGCGCGTAGAGCCCGCGATCGGTCATCACGAGCACTTTCCACTCGCTGGGGATTGCTCCCTGGACGCGCTCAAACAGCGCGCAGATGGGCTCTTGCCAACTCCCGGCTTCATTCGCCCGCAGAACATGCCAGGCCACCGGGATCGCGCACCCTCGATACACCACGCTCAGCGAGAGCACCGTAAACCGTTCCCCCAACGTCGTTGCATCCAAGGCCAGCGCCAATTCGTGCGGCCCTTGCCAGTGTTCAATCACCCATCTCAGTAAGTCGGCAAAGCAGTCCTCCACCTTGACCTCCCGTCGCTTGCGTCCCCGTTTGGCCGATGCCTCGTACTCTGCTTCCCGCAAACGCTGCCGCAGCCGCTCGCGCGAACATCCCAAGACATTCGCCAACCAATTGCTCACCTGGGTGATCCCACCACTCCTACTCAGCACCATCGCGTAGCTCCACAGCCCCACCACCCGCGCCTGGCACGCGCTCAGGCTTGGCAAGTGGATCTGCACCTCCCTTTGCCAGTGTGCTATCGTAGAAACAGAAGACATCGCTTTCCCCTTTCGAGCAAAAGACAAAAACGGTTTCTTCTTTTTTTCTCGGCACAACGCGGTGTTTCGTTTCCTTTATTCCTGCTTTCTCATCCCCTCTTCACGTTCCCCAGGCTCTCTTAGAACATACCTACCCGTGAGAGCACCTCCCCCCGCGCAATCTGCGGCGGGGCAACAAGTGTTCCTGCCCGCGCAGCCAGTGCTGAATAGCATGGTTCAGCCACGGCAAAGCAAGAGGGCATCCTCTGTTGTCAGGAAGATCCTCTCAGTTGTTGGAAAGTTTCTCTCGATTATCGGGATGGTGATTGGCGGTTTCAGTATTTTGTTCGGAATTTTTGGGTTTTTTGCTGGCGGCGATGGTAGCAAAGGTATTGTCATCGGTCTATGGCTTGGTGGACTCTTCATCTTTTTTGGCCTAATGATCTTTTTCATCGCTCTTATAAGAAAAACGTCTCTTCCCATATCCAGGGCCAGAAAAACGAAAGCTACGATAGGGAGATCTTTGGCCATTCTGGGTATCATCTTTGGGGTCATTTTGACCATACTTGGAGTAATATACATTAATACCAATGCTGCAGGCGCGATTGCAATAGGCCCAGTCGTCTGTGGCGAAGCTGCTGTGATCTGGTGGGTTACGCGCATCAAGCTCAAGAAAACGCCTGAGGGAGTAGGGCAGAAAAGAGACGGCTCAATCGATTTGTTGCTACCACATTGCTGCCGATAGGGTGGCAGAGGACTTGCTCAGCTGTTGTTATTTCAGCAGTCTTCCTGCGTTTTATTCAGCAGTGAAAGGCCGCACATTGGTTGCGGTTTCTGTGAGGACGTCGCGAGGTGAGAAACAGGGAGGTATCAATGCCACCACGCAATAGTAAGAAAAGCAACAGAGCGGAGCCACTGGGCTTCGAGGATGCTCGGATCTGGCATCGTCCGCAATGGACAGCGGCACTCTTCTCGTCGGCATCGAGGAGCGCCATCGTTTGGATTTGTAGCTGCTCCGGCGGGGCGAGAGGGGGGACTCATGAATGTTGACCACACTTGCCCTGTGGCATGGGCAGCCGAGCATGGGCTCCTGGATGGGTCCCCGGTGGAGACATCGTGGTGCTTGTCCGCACAGCGAGACACTGTCTTGTCCCATGCCCTTCCCGAGGTAATGACGCAGGACTTGCTGTTATGGCAGAAGGACCGCATCAGCATCTATTACGCCCCTCGGGACTGGGTGAACACCGCAGCAAAGGTGATGCTCGTAGGAATCACGCCGGGGGCTTATCAGGCCATCGAGGCCTTACGCGAAGCCCGACGCTGCCTGCAGGCAGGCCTGTCGAATGAGGAGGCGCTGCGCTTCGCTAATGCTGTTGGATCTTTCTCCGGTCCCATGCGGACCAACCTGGTGAATATGCTCGATGGGATAGGAGTGGCCAAAGTGTTGAGGATCGGCACCTCCACCCAACTCTTTGACACCCACCATCACCTGGCGGCTCATGTATCGGCCATTGATTACCCCGTGTTCGTTGACGGAAAGAACTACACAGGGCACATCCCTCCTCTCGTACGTCATCCCGTCCTTCGGTCCCTGGTTGTGGCTTGTCTGGGCGCGCGTGTAGCGATGGTACCTCACGCTCTCGTTGTGCCGCTAGGTGAGGCAGCGCAAAGCGCCACAGAACTGCTCATTGAACGAGACTTACTGGATCGTCGCCGTTGCCTCCTCGGGTTTCCACATCCCTCAGGGGCGAATGGCTGGCGCGTACGCCAGTACAAAGAACGTCAGCAGCGCCTCACGGAGGATGTGGCCAGGGCTTTTCTTGGCTAGTTGAGGTCACCAGGGACGTTGTTGACAGAATCGAGAGCCCTCTCGCACGGTCTAGGATTGCTTGAAGGTTCCAACCAGGAGGGGCTCTCGGCGTTCGCCTCTTGAGCAGCTTTTCTGACTCTCAATGGTTGTACTGCTCACGCTCCGCACCGATTGCTTACTCTTCGGTTCATGCCCAGATTTGGGGCAAAGGATAACTGAAGAGTTTATGAGACTGACTTTCTGAGCGCGATCGGAGTAATGGCGATCTCAGATAAGCTCATCTATACCCAAAAGTGGGCATGACCCACTCTTCACTCTTTTACCAACAACAATCGGACAAGAGACAACTTAATTGTTCAAATTGTTGCTGATTCAGAAAACGAAAAGAACATAATGATGAGATTAATTGGCCAAATTTGAGTGGAGCCTTATCAACTTTGAGGAACAACTTAATTGTTCACGAAGGGCAACTTAATTGTTCGTCTACAATGTTGTTCAGCAACAATAAAGTTGTACACTGAAAACAAAGTCTTACACCGTTACGTCGAATGTATAGGCAGCTACTGAAGAGTAAACCAGTAGCTGCCTATACATAAGGCGGTTTTCTCGTGCAAGAGTAAAGAGCTATTCGATGCGGAGGATTGTATAGCTCTTTACTCCACCTGGTGTCGACACCGTGACCACATCGCCTACTTTGCGACCCAGCAGTGCTTTTCCCACAGGCGACTCATTGGAAATCAGGCCAGCAGCCGGATTCGCTTCATATGCCCCAACCAGCGTATAGCGACACTCGCGGTTGTCAGCGGTCCGCACTTGTGCCACAGAACCCAGAGAGAGCTCCTGGGTCGAGACTCTGTTGATCGGCTTCGCAGTGGCTAGCATTTGCTCCAGTTCCAGGATGCGGCCCTCCAGACGCGCCTGTTCATTTTTCGCATCCTCGTAGGCAGCATTATCGATCACATCGCCTGCTTCCTTGGCCTCCTGGAGGTATTGTGCGACTTCAGCTCGTTTCACCGTTCGCAGGAACTCCAGCTGAGTGGTTGCACGTTGTCGTCCGTTCTCTGTGAGGAAAACATCCTGTGTCACCATCTTCCTATGATCCCTTCTCATTTTCAGGAGCATTTCTGCTCGTACAAGCCCCCTCCTCTGTTTCGGGAGAGGTTGCCACCTGGAGAAATGTTCGACCACTCCCCAAGTGAGAGAACCAGTTCACCTCAATGACAGCGAAGAGGCACCAACATCTTTCCAGGTGGCGTAGGAGTATCCAGGTTTGTGGGGAGCGTGTGCTTCTTTCCCAATTCAGCGTGCCAGCCTCGACTTTGGGCAAGCGGCAGGCTAGTTATATGGTACACAATGCGGTTCTCTGCTTCCCACGTTCCTATTTCATTTCCGCTTAGTATAGCACATACGTTCTATTATTACAACAAACAAGGGCTGAAACCTACGAGAAACCCGCCTCTCTTCTAAGACTGCGGCCCCCATACATTGCAGTGGATTCTACGTTGGTCAACGCGTCTTCTGATCTCCCCCGTGTTGATGGGGAGGGGCTCCATGAAGGTGCAAAATCGGCGTGCCAATTTCCTGTTGCATTGGTGAGAGGATAGCACAGAACTCCGGCGTCGACTATGCATCAGGTCACTTTTGCATCAGCGAACATGATACTGCTGATTAACCCTCGAAAAAGAGGTGACGACTTTGATCTCAACTTGGAGTATTATTTCGGTGAACCTTTTCCTAATACTACTGTGTTCGTGGACGCGCCAGTGTGCGACGGGTGATCCTGGCCCTGGCAAGCAGCGACATCGAGGCCTGGCGCAGCGAACACCAGGCCCTTGTACGCGAGCAGCGCCAGGCCGTTGCTCAGGCAGCGGCGGCAGCGAGAAAGACAAAGCGTTAGGAGGCGCAGGGGCACGAGAGCTAGACGACGTGTAATGACAGGTAAGCAATGAATTGCCGTGGCACATTAGGGGAATCCTACTAGAATCTCTTAAGAGTTTTGCGAAACCAATGGATCAGTATGTGCATGTACTCTTTGGGTAATGTCTGACCTTGCAATCTCTGGCCCGCCTCTTTCATGACAATCCGAAGACTCCTCGTGCTCAAGCAACGAGCGTTCTGAACGGCACTTCCTCGCTTCGAAGCTTTACGAAGGTATCTCATAAAGCTCTGTTTTTATGGTTATGTGTTTATCTGGATGTTTCATCTCTGTCTTTTGTTCCTTCAAGCAGATGACATACCAGTCCACAACTTTATTGTTGCTAGCGAAAAATTGTAATGGATGTGGTTTTATGCCGGCCCACAACTTTATTTCGCCCGATAATTCCTCTCTTACGCGTAAAATATTACCGATCGACTTTCAGTAACCGCCAGTTGCAGGATTTGCATAAAGTCGTTTTCCGGTAAATAAAGCCGTTCCATTGCTTGATACCCTCTCGGAGGAACACAAGCACTTCAGGAGTGCTTGTGTTCCTCCTGCTGTCTGTTAGAGGCATATTGAATCGCCAGATTCTATCAGCATTATTTCCTTCAACACAGAGAGCCAATAATTCATCAGCAGGAATGTCTATGCTTTGTCTTTCTCCAACCCCTGGGCGCTCATGCGTCGTGAGGTGATCGTGAAAACCGGTGAAGGAGAAGAGAGAATTCTCTGTTATCATTGCCTTGAGCAACGAGTAGGTTCACAAAAAGCCCGCCATACTGGCCAGAAAGAGACTCGCTATGCACGATCAAAAGAGCGAAGGAGCGCACCCACCACGCCGGAGCAGCCTGGACGGAACGGCCGAGCGAGGATTGAGGAGCTTATTGGCGGGGCGTACCAGGCATGCTTTCATCACAGCCAGATTGGAATGGATCAAGGCCACTCGCAAGCAACTGACACAAGTCAACATCAGATGGGATCGGCATTGCAAGAAAAAGATATCTCGTGTACAATACAACATAGATGTTGTAAAACGTACCCAGAAATTGCAGGTGAGCGATGCAGTTTAGTGTACGCTTTTACTACGATGCAGAGGGGAACAAACCGGTTCTCATCTTTCTGGAAGACGTGCGGAAACAGGATCGTATCCTGCACAAACTTGTTGTCGCAGGGATTAAAAAGCTGGAGGCGAGTGAGAGACATGGGCCACCACTCACCCAACTGATCGATCAGAAAGATGCTCTTTTCGAACTGCGTATTGGTGAGAAGAACATTGCTCGCGTCTTCTTCTTTTTTCAGCAAGGCCAACAGATTGTCTTGACGAATGGATATGTCAAGAAACAGCAGAAAGTTGATGTGAGAGAATTCGAGCGAGCTCGGACCTATAAAAAAGATTGGGAGAAACGGCAATTATGAGTGAGACCATTAGACCCTACAATGAGATTGACGAGTACATTGCTGCGTTCTCCGATGAAGAGCGTCAGGAATATGCCGCTGCGGAAATGGCCCTGGATCTGGCGAGTATGCTCTATCACATCCGGCAGGAGCAAGGGCTGACGCAGCAACATGCGGCAGAACGAAGCGGTTTAAAGCAGCAGGCCATTAGTCGCCTGGAGAAAGCAGCGTCCAATATGCAGTTGGGAACGCTCCAACGCTATCTGGGGGCTCTGGGTTATCGTATCGAGATCAGCGTCATAGACAATCGGACGGGCAATATAGCGGGAAAAACCTCCCTTTCCCAGGTGTGAGAGCGAAGCAGGAGCGAGTCTCGCGTTTGGGCGTTACTGATCTTCCCTTGTTTCAGGGAGAGATACGCTCCTTTTGATCGACAATGATCACCTTCACCTGGTCGGTTCCGCAGGAAAAAATGAAGCCAGAAACGGAGCAACTGCTGCACCAATGCCGAGCGGCGCTCTTGCAGCAGAGCAATGGACAACTCGAGACGCTGTTCGCGTCCTGGTTCGAGCGTATGGTCGGGGAAGAGTTCATGGAGGAAGATCTCGATGACCTCTGCCTCCTGCTGGGCTATGGAATACGCTCGTTGCACTCCGATATCCTGTACACAACCTATACGGCCTGGTGGGAAGTCGAGGGCTTTGCCGGTCACGATGGCGAGTTTGTGTGCCGAGATGTCGCAGCGCTCCAGCACCGCCTCATCACGATGCCGATCAAGCAGTTTGTCCTCGTCGCCGAACTGGCCTATCAGGTCTGTGTGTTGGACGCTGAGGTGGAGGGGCAGCCTCGCCCCCCAACCGGGCAGGAGTGGCTGCGTTCCCTGGCCGCCTGGCTCGGTGCTGGCGCGCCACACACAACTCCCCCCGTTCCCCAGCAGCAACTTAGCCGCAAACAGCGCAGGGCACAGCGGCGCAGGCTCGCGCAGGAGTTGGTCCAGCAGGCGTGGCAATGTGGTTATCTGCTACTAGGCCCAGATGTCGGCTCTCAAGTGCCGATCCTTGTCCAGAGCAGGTGCAAGAAGAATCGTCGCCCGTATATCAGTGTCAAGCTGTGGGGGGAGCAGTTTGCCAGCATCAGTATCGAGTTATGCACGGTTCGCAAGGCATTTGAGGCGGAAAGAAAACTCTTCAGAGGGGTACCTCTCCCCGCTTTGACGCCGACCGACGAGATCGGGCAACGCCTGACGTCATTCGCAGCGCACTACAGCACTCGAGCAGGGACTGGACGCCAGGAAACGTGTGGGCTCGCCCTGCAGAGAGATGTCTTTGAGTTGAAACAGATCCTGCAAGCAGACGTTCCCAGGGCGGTGGAGGATTGAGCGGCAGCGCCAGGTGGAGGAAGCGAGAACGGCGTGGGTCAAAACGCTCGCGCGTTTGAGCGCGCAGGGACAGACCGCGACCTGTCCGGAGCTCGATGAACGAGTGGTCTTGCCTGTAGAACGGGTGGCCCGGCTCACTAAAGAGCAATTGGGAGCATTTCTGGCCTTTCTCAAGGTGTCCGCCAGCTCGCGGGAGATGAAGGTCAATCTCGTGCAGCAGCTCTTGACGCGCCTGGAGATGGACAACCTCGCCAAAGCCCAGTTTTTTGAAGTCTTTGCCTTTGAATTGGCTGTGCAGCCTTGGGAACTCGAGACACTCCTTGGCTGTACGACGATCGAGCGCAAGCGCTGGACGGAAGAGCAGAAGCTTCCCGTCCTCGGTTATGGCAGCTTTCGCCATGCCTATGTCGTCTATGATCGACGAGTGATCTTGGCCCTGGCAAGCAGCGACATCGAGACCTGGCGCAGCGAACACCAGGCCGTTGCTCAGGCAGCGGCGGCAGCGAGAAAGACAAAGCGTCAGGAGGCGCAGGGGCACGAGAGCTAGACGACGTGTAATGACAGGTAAGCAATGAATGGCAGTGGCATATTACAAGCGGGGCAATTGTCTACGAACTTCGTGAGCACGTCGTGAATTTTCGTGAAGTACTGCTGAGGCCCCCCTGCTATCATTGTTGGAGAGACCTTGCTCCCCTGGTGAGCTGAGCATTCGCGAGGTGGCTATGGATGTGTTGTGTCGGAATTGCTCCGTGAAGCGAAAATCTGACCATGAACCACCCGGCGCCCTTTTTTAAGAGTATGTGGTTGGGCCATAGCCAATGGGTTTCCGATCGGGCATCAGTAACAAGTTCCTTTTGTACGTTATCGCGGAATATCACTCGTAGTGCTGCTTTATTGGATATTTGGCAAGAGACGCATACGAAAGGATTGCGACACGGATGGGTAAAAAAGATCCAGAACCAGAACCACAGAGTCATGATCAGTGGCTTGCCGATCAGTTCAGTAGCGAGCTTGACCAACTGGACTGGGCAAACATGACCCCGGAGGAGATTGCGGAGGCGCAGGCGGCACTGCAACTCATGGGAGAAGAGTACGGCGAAGACTGGCAGATTGGTCAAGCTATCGGGACGGTCCCAAACACGCCTTGGGGAACAGAGGGTGACACCGGGGAACATGAAAACGTCAGAAAGCGCTAGAAAACAGTAGGAACATTGCCTTGTAGACTGGATGAGGAGGATACCAGGACCGCGATATCTTCCTCTTGCCAGCTCGGTAGTGCCAGCACCGGGAACGGAAGGCGCATCGGAAATGCCGGCGGCTCCGCCTGACCGAAAGCAACAAGAGTGAGCCGCAGCACCAGCGAAAGCGCGATCCTGTGATCCATTTTCGCCAGGTGGCGAAACGCCTTGACCATCATTTCCGCCTGGTCGTCGAAAAGAACAATCTTCATTTTCTGGCTTTTCTCCGCAATTTCCTCGATATACTTGTATTTCCAGTCATAATGCGGGCAACAATACACGCGCTCAGGCTCAGGAAAACCGTGCCGCGCCAGCCAGTCCTGCGTTCCCTGCCGGCTCTCCTGATGCCGGCAGGTCGTGTACACAATGGTATGCTGCTTTGCGAGCTGATTCAGCGCGAGGACCGCGTCAGGCATCGGGACCGCGTTCTGTTGTGCTTCTGCATCGTGGCCAGAGGCAAACGAAACTCGTTCGCCAAAAGCCGCGCAAACCACTCTCCAGCAGTGCTCACGGTTCCATCAATATCCATTGCAATCACAGCCATTGGTACGCTTCCTCCTCTTTCCTCAGCCTGTGCGCAGCCAGCGCTGGAAGTGCTGGTAGCCGTCAATCTCTGCGAAAAGATCCATCACGTGCTCCTTGACCCAACTCGGCAGGGCGAAAACCGTGAACGATGGTGCTAATACCTCCACCTTGAACGATTCGGCTCTGCGCAGAGCGACGAGGAAGAGCCGCTCGCGCTGCTTCGGAGGGAGTAGGAGAAACGCATCAATCATCGCCTCGACCTGGGGAGTAATGAGGACTATGTTACCGGAACGGGGCGTATCCAACGTCGCTTGGAACGGTGCCAGCGGCTCCTGGCAAATAATCACTCGCTCTGGTGAGGGGAAAGCATGCAGGCGTAACCATTCGGACGTAATATGCTGGGACTGTGGGACACGCCATGTTAAATACAAGAGTTCATGCTGCTGCGCAAGCAGAGAAAGAGAGGTTGCTGCATGGCGCATAGGAAGCGCGCGCTGGTGCAAAAGCGCGCTTTGCTGATTCTCCCAGGCCGCCTCGATTACGGATTCCAGCTTTCGGCTCAGTGCTACATTTTTTTCGGCCTGCTCAAAGAGCATCCGGGCGGCTGGCATCTTTTCCAGATCTTCAAGCGTGGAAAGCTCTTCAAGCTGTGTTTCGGGTATATTCAGGTCGAAAGCATCGTTGAGCATCCAGGCTAACCCCGGACTGGTGGTTCTGCTTGCTATGGCCTCGAAGTCTACAGCAATTAACATCCTTTTCCCCTCGCTCTCTGTGATCCATTGTACCAGAATCAACCGTTTTTACCAAAATAGGTATGCGAGGAGCTGCATTGGGCATTGCCTCGTCCTGGTCAGCTGCTATGACTGTGATATGCTGTTACAGACCTGTGCCCTGCAGGACGACGGATGACGCCAGGCACGATTACGAGCGCAAATCGCCGCCGCGATTCTTTATCGACCGGCAATAACGAGATTCATTCCCCTTGTCTCTCTTCGGACTTTTTCCGCGGGTACAATGGAAAGTGAAATTTTTCCGCAGTTACGATGGAAATCCCAGATGACATACCAGTCCACAACTTTATTGTTGCTAGCGAACAATTGTGATGGATGTGGTTTTATGCCGGTCCACAACTTTATTTCGCCCGATAAGCCCTTTCTTACGCGTAAAATGATGCTTCTGAGTCCACCACTTTATTGTTGCTGAACAGATGGTGTTCAGCAACAATAAAGTTGCGGACTGTAACAATTTATGTAGACAATTACTGACGCCTAACTGGTAAATAAGGTGAAGAGTGAGCACTCGGCGCGAAGCATGAGCATTGGTGGTTCGGGAGAGGACCATGTATGCACCGGTAGTTTATGGGCCTCCCGCCGTTGCTGAGAGTCGTCTCAGACAAAGGCGGTTACTGATCTGCTACCAGGGGCAGAGTAGAAGACATTTCAAGTAAGAGTGGTATCTGCCATTTCGTTAGTTCCCAAAAATTCGTTAATTTACAGTCAATCGCACTTTCATAAGATCTATCAGGAGCCTGGCAGCTTTTGCTATTTATTTTAGAGATCTAAAGGCCATTGCCTTTCTGATTGTGTTTCATCATTTTGTATGTTCCTACACATTACGTTTATATAAAATAGGGTACACATACCGATAGTGGCTTAATAGAGAGACACATTTATCAAAAGAATGGAAGTGACCTCACATGACTATTTTTGATTTTGTTAGTTCCATCGGCATTATAGGGGCACTCCTGTTCAGTGCTTGGCAAATTTCTGTTGCCAGGAAAGCGATAAGTGCTCAGTCTTTCCTCAATTTGCATCAGCTCGAAGTTCAGTCCCGTGGCAAGGATGGCGAAGATGGTATAGCAGCCATAGCCGATTTGAAAAAATATAACGATTACGTTGCTTTTGAGAAAGATGGGGATGTGCCAAAAAGTACGCGAGATGCGATTTACAATGCTGTAGCCTTTCTCAATTTTGTCGCCACTCTGAGCGAAGAAGATTATCTCAAGGTTCAGGATGCTTGGGACATCTATTTTATGGCCTATCGGATAAGTTATGACAAGCTTTTGCCTTGGTGGTTAGATCACCACAGGAAATTTCATCCCAACGTTTTTCCAAGTTTTGAGAGAGCATGCTTGGTGACCCATGCCATTACTTCTGAGATGTCAGATACTCACCATAAGAAGATGCTTCTCCAATACACCAAAAGATATAAACGTGCCTCTAAACTGACGAAAGAACAACTACATGATACCCTTAAGCCGCCGAGAATACCAGTCTCAGCCTCCTCCAAAGTTGTAGTTAGGAAATAATAGGGCAACGGACACAGAACGTATAGTAGCGGTACCCCCAAATTACAAGATGCTGATGGACCATGCCGCTCCTGATGCGGCATGGTCCTCTCCCGAACCACCAATGCTCATGCTTCGCGCCGATCCGGTTCCTCAATTGGTTCCCCTAAATCAGCCAACAATTGTTCAATTCTTTGGATTGTACACTGGTGCCTTTCCACCTCTCTCTGCCATCCATGCTCAGCGGCATCTTCGATGAGCGTCAACTCCATTTTACGGCGGCTTCGGAGCCGTGGAGCATACTCGCGCGTTGTTACAAACTTTGCGCAATTGAGGTAGAGATCACATTCACATGGACCTTCCTGGGGTAGCCTGAGACAGTGCCCCAATTCCATTGCTGTCTTGTAGAAGTTTGTCTTCAACCAATGGATATCCGCGTCAGAAAGAGAGCCTGATCGGAGGGCCTCAGCAGATGGCCCTGCAATAACCGCCCCTGGTCCAAGCACAGCATCGTAATCCTTTTGTACCTCAGTGTCACTGATGTAAGCATATACAATGGTCATGCTCACACTCTCATGCCCCAGAATTTTCATGATAGTATGAAGCCTGGCTCCACGATTTGCAAGCTGAGTGGCAAGCGTATGCCGAAAACGGTGTGGTGAGATGGTCCGTTTGTCGTCTGGAGTAAGCAGGCCAGCTTCTTGACACACCTTGAGGAGCGCATCATCAAAGAGATAGCTGTCACTCAACACTCTCCCGCGTTTCATAAAAAGATAATGTGTGACTGCACCTGTTTCAGGATCCCATCGGAATAGGTATCTAGACAGTTGAACGAAAGGCGGCAAATCTCATCCCGCCGTGCGCCACTCCAGCGTGCAATCAATAAGGCCGCTCGTTGAAATGGACAAGATAGTGTACGAATAACTAACATGAGGCGTCCAAGCTCTTCTTCAGGAATGTAGCGAGGAATATGGCGTGGCCTTTTTGGGACATCTCCTGACTGCAACAATGGGCGTTCTGGCGCATCATCCCACTCCCAACGCCAAATATGCTCGAAGAATAGGGATAAGGCAGACAGAATAGTGGTTTTACTACTGTCGGTTAGCGCCTGGCGGGATTTCATTGCCATTGTTGTGCCGAGAGCATTGGCGAACTCTAATATATGGTCACGACTCACTTGAGCAAATGTTTCGATTTCTGGAGAAGTATCCGCAATCCAGGAAACAAAGTAATAAAGTGCGAAGCGCATCCCTTCCACTGTCTTCGGGCGATTTGTGAGCTGCCGTTCGGCTAGATACTGTTTGATTACAACCTCCATTTTCGGCTTCAGGACTGCACGAGGGGGCCGTCGTGGGGGAGCTCTGTGAGGTTCCATCGCAATCTGTCCACGATGATAGAGCACCATATGGAACAAATAGAGATTGCTTTGAAAAAATCTCTCGTAGTAGTTTTCCGAAGACTCAAAGAAGAGGTGAACATCTGAGCGTTCCCCAAAGTGTCGTACAGCTTCCTTGAAGGAAGACAGATGGATATCAGTAACATGATTGGCGTGAAAAACGCCAGCATGCAAACAGAGGCGAGACATAACCCACATGAGTGTATGATGGACGTTGCTATGAGTGTAGCCAAGCTGTGCTGCTTCATTTCTCATTTGGGAGAGGCCAAAATCAAGCTTGAAGTGCTTGATCAAGTTTTTGAGATCCAAGTTACGTGTGGCAATGAGCCATTCCCAATCAAATTGTGCATATCCCTGGAGTGCGAGGAACTTGAGATAGGTTCTTGCCTCGTAGCAGACAGAGTTTTTAATTTCTCCATTGATCCGGCCAACACGTTCGCTCAAGGGCGCTAGAAACCAATCACCAAGATCTGGATAGTATTGAATAAAGTGCTCATAGGCACATAGAAGATCTCTCCTCTTGGATACATGTTCTGTATACCCATACACAAAAGTAGTATATGCTTCAATGTCGGCATGATGTGGAATGAAAATGGATTGATGGCGTGCCCCTTCGTTCCCGGTCATCTTTCGACCCCTTTCTCAAGAGCTTTGTTGTATTCAGAAACCATCATAGGATCGGAAACTTGCGTATACATGCGGGTAGATTCGGGCGAAGCATGGCCGAGCCTTTTCTGCAGGGCAAGTTCTCGCATGCCGCCTTCCCACATTCTTGTCGCATGTGTATGACGTAAGGCATGGGGCGTCTTCCAGGGTTCTCGTATGCCGAGACGTTCACATGAACGAGCAAACATTTTGACGAGGGCGTGGTAACTTAAGGGCTGATGTCGGTTTTTTCCATGTCCACCGACAAGAAACACAAAAGTATTGTCAGCATCCGTTGGCCGTTCTTGCATGATATACATATTCAGAGTGCTGAGTGTTTCTGGCTCGTGCAGGTCAACATACCGCTCTGTGCGAGACTTTGTCCGTACTCCTTTGGGATGGTCTGTCCTGTATCGAACGATGATTCGGCGGCGGCCATACTGGATGTCTTCCAGATGGAGATTCAGTACTTCCCCAGGGCGTAGACCGCCCTGAAGCATAAGCCGAATCATCGCTTTATCTCTCTGTAAGCGTAGAGCTTCTAGGATCTGGTTAACTTCCTCATTACTCATTGGGCGAGGAATACGTTGAGCTGTTTTCACACGCACCACACGCCGAACGGGGCGCTGCCTGCTAGCATGTCCCATGAAAGGTTTATGCCGATCTGAAACGCGCATACGAGCAGAATCATCCACCTCCTGAATAGGATTCTCTCTAGTGGTAATTTCGCCAGACAGAATGAGATATTCGTAAAAAGCTGACACTGCGGCAAATGCACGATTGATAGTAGCAGGAGAGAGTCGAGTGGCAGAATGTCCAGATTCTGTGATACAGAGAACCAATCCTAAACGCTGGGATTGCCCCTTGCTGGGAATCTCATTGAGATACTCTAAAAACTTTAGTGACTGGGCAGGAGAAAAATCTTGATATGCGAGATTATACAGCGCTAAGAATCGCATGAAGTGAAGCAAATCGTAGGCGTAAGCGGAAAGAGTATGAGGTGAATATCCGCGTGCGCTCAGATGGCGCATGAACCCAGACACAACTGCTACGGGCTGATCCTGATCATCTAACAACTCAAAGGTCAGTGTATTGGCGTTGTCGTCTCTAATCCGGTGTACTCGCATCTCTGTCACATCTCCCGATATGTAATCGGTGTTGAGAACAATCCGTATCGCTCACTTTGACAAGTTTTCTGATCATAGGTAATACTCTTTTGTAGAAAGGAGTAGAATATGCTCAACAAGACTGGTCTGTTTCACGCCGTTCCTCGTCCCGAAGGAGTCACGAGCCGCTACTCCCTCGTGGTCGTCGATAGTGAGGGGAAACCACACCTGCCCTTGACCAGGTTCTACGAGAAAGCCCAGCAAGGCTTGGCGGATGGAACAGCACGCACGTACTTACAGGCGCTCCTCCCGTATTTTGGGTATCTGAGCACCGACAATTGGCGCCAGCATCGCGGAGACCGCTGGGATTCAACGCCAGAGGCTGTGCAGGAGTCCGTACGGGACTACCTCGTCGAGCTCCTGGCCTGTAAGGTTCAATGTAAAGATGCCTACGAACTGGTATCCCTTACTGCTCAGAGTCCCAGTACAGTACGCGTCTTCCTTTCCGCGCTCAAGCTGTTTTACCACATCATGCGGTGGATGAAATATTACCCTCATCCTCACCCCTTGATTGATTCGGTGAGTCAAGTGTTGCGAGAAATGGAGTTTGTCGACAGAGATACGGATTCCACACGACCAAGATTGCCACAAGCCAGTGGGGTAGAAAAAGTCAGGATGCAGCGCACCTCTGAGAACTACTTCCGGCTTGTAGAAGACCATTGGACGCCTCAGCCCATTGATGATGCTACCCTGCACAAGCAACTCATCGACGGCTTTCACAAGGCACTCTTCGGCCTCCGCGATCAAATTGTGGTACGGATAGCCTACGAATCCGGTGCTCGCATCGGAGAGATTCTCCACCTTACGATTGGTGACTGGCGAAAACGCGGGTGTAACCAGGAAGCAACGGCTTTTAGCAAAGGCAGCCACCAACGAAGAGTCAAAGTGATCCGTTTTGACAAAACGACCGCAAAAATGCTCCGTGAATATATCAACACTGATCGGGCCAGCTTTGACCACGAGCATCGCCGCTTGGATGACCTGGGCGATCCTGATCCCTTGTTCCTCTCGCAGCGGCGAAAGCCCTACAGCTATGAAGCCTTCAAGCCGCACTGGTACAAACTTTGCGATGCCATCAAGATCGATCTCAATATCCACGCGCTCAGGCACTGGTACACCACCCAAGAACTGCGCTTGATTGCCGAACAGGCCAAATCCTCCGGGGAGCTAAAGCAAAAACAGGAAGAGCTGATACGCTACATGGCCTGGCGTAGCCCTGAGACACTCAAGACCTACGAGCATGTCTTTGAAGTGCAATGCCACATGGAAACGCAGGACCGGCTGCACCACAAATGGTATGAAGAAGATCGTATCTATGAACAGTCATCGCGAGAGCCCCCTCCATCAGTGTCTCCTGAACGGTCTTCTCCGCCGGTTCCATCTGCCCTTGACCCGCCGACACAGAAGCAAGATGACGGGTGGGGTCCGCTCCTCGCTCTTGGAGGACTTTCTCATGCGTAAGCTTCCCATACATACAGAACAACAGGTTTCTTTTGCCTGGCAGCATTTCCAAGAAGTCGTTGACCCCGCCCTACTCAACGTTCCACGGCTCCATTGGGAACAGATTCACCCAAAGCTCATGAACTACGTGAATACGTATGCTGCTGGAACACCCTGGGTCAATCACCTTGCTTTCCTACTTGCTGTTTCAATCTGTCATGCCCGTTTAGACGTAAGAACGGTGGAAACTCGTCTGAATGTCCTTCATCGGCGCTGGACGACCATCTTTCAGGTGTACAGCCTCTCCCATTTTACTCAATGGGACCCTGCACAGCATCTCTTACGGTACCTCAACGATGAGACATTGGAAGACACCTTCGAGACAAGGCAGGATTTTTTGAAAATATACACTGCCTCCAGCCGAAATATCCAGGAGTATCTTCGTTCTTTGCCGCAGCAAGATCGTGTGTTTGCCCAACAATGGGATCTCCCGCCACTTCCAACCGGATTGCGTCAGCAATTGTATCGACATCGAGAGTTACAGGAAATGCGGGTAATGCGCCGTAAAACTGCCACAGACGCAGTGACGCCCCATTTTGCTCGGATTAGAGGCGAAGGACATGTCCGATGGAATGAGTTGTACCGCTTGTTGCAAAAGTACCGTGAGGTGCTAACTCTGGCCAGGTCTGGCGACCGTGCTCTTCCCATCGCCTTTTCCTACGAAGAGCCGAGGCGAGCCCAACGCTTGCATTTCCAGGTATGGGATCGAACAAGTTTCGTCCTTGCTCACGCTGCCCAATACTCCGCCCGTCATGTACGTGATGCACATCACCGTGAGAGAAGCTTCTCGCCTTCTCGCAATCACTTTTTCCTCGAATTTCTGGGGGCTGACAATCTTGCTGACAGCCATACTCCCTGTGAGCATGATACATTGCTTTGGTTTGGCGATCTCTTGCGCTATGGACTGCTTGGGTCGAACGCTACCAGCGGGACAGAAGAAGAGATCAGACGCAAGCAAAGCTATCTTCATTCATGGGGATATGATACAGAGCAACAAGATCGAGAACCCTTCAGTACAGATCACCCCGGACTCCTCACAGGAGGCCATGCCGATGGGACCGCCGAATTCATGGATAGGGCTCAGCAGCGAACCTTGAACCTCGTTCTGATGGTGGAGCCTCTCTTTGCAGCGGCCACCTTTGGTCTGGCTGCTCTCGATTTTTTCACGACCACAGGAGCGAGAATCGGGGAATTACTTCAGGTAAATCTTAGCCCCGATTGCCTCTACACGATGGAAGTACACGATGGAAGTGGGAGGAACCCAACGGCTACTGATTCGATTGGTTCCCAAAGGAAAAGATAAGCCAGCGGACTACATGATCGGACCTGAGACCAGGCACAATCTGGAGCGGGTGGCACAGATGCTCAGAGAGCATTACCAGTTGCAGCCCGACGATTACTTGCCGCAGGTGCCCTTTAACCCATCAAACAAGCGCAGTCATCACTTCCCTGGAAACAGTCCTTACCTGTTTCAATACAATGGAGCGCACCTGCTAGAGAAATCCATTACCGCCTGCATGCGCTTTCTCTGTCACGGGATGGTCTTTCAGGGAACCGACGGCAACCTTGTGGTTCTCAAAGCACATCTGTTGAGGCATGTTTTTGCCACACATCTACGCGAGGTTGAGCATGTCCCTCTTGATATCATCGCGGCAATTTTGCACCAGAAAGATCTTCAAGTGACTGGCTACTACGCTGCGCCGTCGTGGCAGCAGATCGTGAAGACAACTGATTCTTTGCTCGATCATTTTGCAACACATCTCGGCAGTGTGGAAGACGCGTTTGTTCGCGCTCCCGCAGAGTTGCAACGACAGTGGGAATCCGCAAGAGAACAGGTTGGCACTCTTGCCAAGGTTCCCGGCGGCGACTGTTCGTGCCATGCCATTTGCCCATTCTCCTACGTTTGCACCGGATGCGTGTACAAAATCCCCGATCCGTCGCGACGGGACGAGATTGTGGAGCAGAAACAGTGGGCCATGATTCGCCTCGATCAGGTGAAACGCAGAGGCATGGGACCGGAAACAGTCAAAATGCAGGCCCTGATCCAGCGTTGTAATACGGAGTTGGACGAGATGACCATCATCGAGGAGTACCGAAACGATGAGCACTTCAAGCCCCCCATCCACATCGAATCCACCCACGAAGCCAAAGCAAGAACGTCCCTGGCTAAAACAGTATCACCAGGCCAGGCGACAACGGACGGTAGATCTGGTTAAAACGACAATTGATCAACTACTCAACGACGGGCAAACCGTCACACTTGAGGCCATCTGTACCCGTTCCCGTGAAGTGGATTCCGAAGGAAAAGGCATCAAAAAGGCAGGGATCATTGGGAATGCAGAGGCCCATGCCTACTACCGCAAACACAGCACCACCTACCAACGTGGGTTGGGCTACCAACGGCGGAAAGGACGAAGCAAACACGTGGCGACAATCCCCTTGCGCGTTGGGATGGATCGCGATGTAGCGCGAGTTCGTCAACGTTATTTGCTCCAGTCCAAGACCGATCTGGTTGAGCGGCTGCTCGCTGCCGAGCAGGAGTTGAGCGAGGCGCAGCAACAGCTTACCACCCTCCAGTTCCAGATGCTTGCGCTTCAGGAGCAGCTAGACGAGGTTGGAGGCAAGGGAAGGAAAGAATGAAAAAGAGCGGAGGCTCATCAAGCATCCTGGGAGCTTGAGGCGCGTGTGGCGGTGCTCCCATCGTGCCATGCAAGCTGGAACGCGGAGCAAGCGATGCCGCCAGGCCCGACCCTTGACGGAGAGGCTAGACTCGGCACGAGCGAGAGCGACCGGGTGCGGTGTACACTCATCAATGCAGGACCGGTCGCTCTCGGCGAGAGTCGATCAGCCGATACCGTCAAGGGCGGCATCGCCCGCGCTCCGGCTTGCTAACGACCCGTTAGGGCGCGTACAGGAGAGTATGTTCTATCAGGAAGCCACTTGTGAAGAGGTTGGATAGAGTTGAAGGGAACAATACCTAAAACAAATCACTTGAAAGGAGTCGGTCTCCATGTCTACTAAGGGATCTTCGGTTCCTTTCCCAGGCTCGCGACTTCCTGGGCATCTCTCCAAAAAGAATAGTACAAAAGTTCTTGTGTAAAAGTCAAGGGGTTGTATGTGTCTACATAACCTAATGAAGTCGTGGACTCAGGGATGCGGTGCTGCCTCTATCGGGCCATCGATTGGGAAGAGAATCAACCAGATTCTCTGTTGGGTAAGAGGCGAGACACGGAGGCAGCCAAGTGCTTTGATCTGTACAAACTATCGAGGTGGTTGGCTTCGTCCCCGGAGGGGACGATCGATGGACATAATTCCTCCCCACGTACGATTCGCGAAATCCTGAGGAGCAATGTGCTACATCGGACCCTCAACAATCAACGAGAGCAAAACCACAGGGGATCAAGCCG
>WNFI01177544.1_pt1 | contig 19936 bp, 19 predicted proteins | sample 5400471 | NCBI WGS metagenome assembly WNFI01 (sample SAMN13153348, study PRJNA577476) | soil metagenome | isolation source: 100 cm saprolite on Douglas fir-dominated hillslope | place: USA:California | collected 2013-09-17
CGCCGCGAGATTCTGAAGCTGAAGAGCCTGCACCACCTGCCCGACGCTCACGCGCGCGGACTGCATGCGGTGGGGATCGAGCTCCACGGTCAGCTCGCGTTCCACCTTGCCGGCGACAGTCACCTCCGCAACGCCGGTGATCGAGCGCAGCTCGCGCGTGATCGTGGGGTCGGCGAGTCGCGTGAGCTCCGCCTGCGACAGCGTCACCGATGTAAGCGCCAGCGAGACGATGGGCCGGTCGGTGTCGTTGAACTTCTTGATGATCGGCTCTTTCATCTCCGTGGGCAGATCGGCGCGCTTCGCCGAGATGGCATCACGGAGATCCTGCGTCGCCTCGGCAAGGTCCTTCGAGAACTCGAACTCGACGATGATCTGCCCGAATCCGTCGTACGCCTTGCCGTTGATGTGCTTCACGCCGCTGATCGACGCGATCTGCTCCTCGATGGGATCCAGGATCTCCTTCTCGACGCCGTCCGGCGACGCGCCCGGATACGGAATGCCGACCACCACCACCGGCGGCGCGACGTCAGGAAACTCGTCGGTCTTGAGCTTGAGCAGCGCGAACAAGCCGAACACCACGAGCGCCACCATCGCGACGACGGTGATGAGCGGACGCTTGATCGCAAAATCCGAGATGAACATTGAAAAACCGGTGAACGGTGAACGGGTTACGGGTTACGGTCGCTTCGCATCGCTGGGCGCAGACACCTTGACCGGCGTGCCCGGCGTGATGCCGCGCGCCGCGCCGAGCAACACCGTGTCGCCGGCCGCGAGGCCGGAGGCCACTTCGACCGTTTCCGCCGCCGCATCGCGGATTCCGAGCGTGACTTCGACCTTCTCGATCTTGCCATACTTCAACCGCACGACGGTGGGACGCAGACCGCGCTCGTCCACCGCGCTGATCGGGACCATCGGCGCAGTGCGCGTCTCGGTGGCCACGCGACCCTCCGCAAACAACCCGCCGACGAGCGTGTTGCCCGAATTCGGAATGGCGGCGATGATCTTCACCTGTCGTGTCGCCGCGCGTGTAGAGCGCGGTGCCGGACGACACGACGTCGCCCCCGCTCACCTGCCGCGCCGCAACGACACCGGCGAACGGCGCACGCACGGTGGCCTTCTCGAGAGACTTCGTCACATTGGCAAGCGCCGCACGTGCGTTCGCGAGCTGCGCGCTGGCGGCGAGCAACTGGTTCCGCGACGCCTCCACCTGGCGCTCGGCGATGGCGCCGGCCTTCTCCAACGTTTCGTTGCGCTGCAGATCGCGCTTCGCAATCTCGTAGCTGCTCTCGGCTGTGGTCACCGCCGAGCGCGCGGAGATCTGCTGGTCACGAAGCACTTGCGCGTCGAGCTGCGCGAGCGGCTGGCCGGCGCGAACGCTCTGCCCAGCCTCGATGAACGTCTGCACAACCGATCCCTGCATCTCCGCGCGGATCGTCGCGGATCGCAACGGCGCGAGGGATCCGGACAGCGCCGGTCCCGTGCGGATCTGTTCCGCGTGCACGACCGTCACGTTCTCCGGACCCACCTGCATGGTCTGGAGCTTCGCGGTCGCCGCGCTGGCGTCGTCCGTCTTCTTGCACGAGGCGGCGCCAACTGCCAGTGCAAGAACGGACAGAATGCGGACGTATCGACTGGCGTTGCTCACGCGAACTACCTGCAGGGCGGTCATGGGGTCTGGCTCCCGGTGGTTTGACCAGCGCCGGTTCCGCCGGCGCTGGAGGATTGCGGACGTTGCGTCTGTGCCTGTTGCTGTTGCGATTGCTGCGACGGCTGAGTCGCGCGCTGTGCCGCCGCGCCGAGCGCACTCTCACGGTACCGCAGCGCGTCGATGTCATACGCCTTCTTTGCCTGCTCGGAGGTGCCGCGGCTTGCGACAAACGCCGCCGCCGCCGATGCGAGCTGATTGATCGACACACGCGTGTCGAGCGCGGCGAGCTCGCGCGCCTGCCGCAGCCGCGCGCGCGCCTCGTCGAGGTTGGCCTGCGCCACCTCCACTTGGCCGCCCGTCCGCCCACCACTGAACAGCGACCATGCGATCGTCCCGCCCACCGTCCAGTTTTCGCTGTACTGGTTCAGCGTGGGAAACACATTCTGCGGAAAGAAGAGCCGCTGATAGTTCGACGTCAGCGACAGCGACGGGAAGAAATCCGCGCGGGCAACCTTGAGCAGGCCCTCCGACGCACGGAGTGCCTCTTCGCTCTCGCGCACCGGCGCGCGATTCACCGTCGACGTATCCGATGCCGTCCGTCCGAGCGGTGTTTCACTCGCGTTCGCCGCAACGATGCTCGTGACGCGCGCCGGTTCGTCGATTGGCGTGGTGAGCTGCACCGACTCGTCGAGCGGGAGATTGAGCAGTTGGCGGAGCCGCAAATAGGCAACGTCGCGATCACCGCGGCGGCTGATGACCACGGGCTTCTGGTTGTCGCGCGTCACGGTGGCGCGGAGCAGATCGAATTCGCTGACGTTGCCCACCTGCCGTGCGACACGTGTCTGGCGCAGCAACTCCTCCGTCTGCGAGAGCGACGTGTCGGCAATAGTGACCAGGCGGTCGGCCAGCACCGCGTCGAAGTAGGCTTGCGTGACGTCCAACGCCAGTTGCGCGCGCTGAGCCACCACCTCGATCTCGGCCGCGCGTTCCTGCGCGGCGGCGGACTGCGTCTGGCCCGACACACGGCCCCCGGTAAAGACGTTCTGGGATACGCCAAGGCCCAGCGTGTACGCGTTGCGCGCGCCGAAGCCGACCTTCGAGAAGTCGATGCCCTGCGCTGCGGGACATGTCGATGCCTGCGCAAGAATGGCAGCGCGCTCGGCCGGTGTGGCGTTCGCGGGAATCTGCGGGGCGCAGACGGACTTTTGCGCCGTGTCCGCGGAGCTGGGAGAGCTCGACGCAAGCGCGGAGAACTGCGACCTGAGCGTGCGCGCATACGTGAGGTTGGAATTCACCTGCGGCAGATACTGGCTGCGCGCCTGGCGGAATTGCCCGGTCGCGCGCGTCACGCCCGCGCGCGCGATCTGCATCGTTTCGCTCTCGCGTGCGGCGAGCGTGATGGCGTCCTCGAGTGAGAGGGCGCGTGGCTGTTGGGCGCGCGCGCGCGCGGGCCCGAGCGTCGTGATCGCGAGCAGGAGCGCAAGCGCAGGCGTGCGCGCGCGGCGTCCGGCAGACACGATCGAATCGGCGTTCATTGCGGTATCGTCTTGTGGAGTGAGGTTTGGTTTCAGCGGGCGAGCATACGTGCTCTCCGTACGGATGCGCGGACTCTTTGCTTCACGCCGAGCATGCGAAGGAAGCAACTCGTGTAACGCTCCGCGGCCTGGTCCATGGGCGGATACACATCCGGTGCAAAGCCGCGCGCGATGGCGTCGCTCATGACGGTACCTATGAGGACCACGGCCGCCGCCGCCTCATCCGCGCTCGCGTCGGCGAGACCCTTTCTCTTGAGGGCGCGCACGTATCGGGTGATGATGTCGTGGACCAGACGGCGTCCCTGACAGGCGAACTGCGCGGCGTCGGGGCGTTCGTCGGACTCGCCCATGCTGTGTAGCAACAGATGCCGCATGTCGCGTAGCCGATCGAGGCTGGTCTGAATCCAGACTTGCAGCTCCCACTGGGGATCCACCGGGTCGTCGGTGAGCTCGATGGGCGGCGCACAGTCCTGCTGCTGGACGAGTACGGCCTGCATCAACGCGCTCTTGGATCCGAAGGTTCGGAAGAGCGTGACTTCGTTGACGCCGGCCTCCTGCGCGATGAGGCGTGTGGTGGCGCCGCGGAAGCCGTGCTTGCTGTAGACGCGAGAGGCGGCTTCGAGGATGCGTTCGCGGGAGATCATGAGGCGCAGGAGTCTAGCGAGGTCGGATTGGAATGCAAGTACCCACTTGCTTTCTGCTGTTTTTTGAGTGACACCCGAATATTTCCCGAAACGAGTGGCCACGCAAGGGCCGCCATTGGCGGTGGGTCGGAGGTTCAGGATGTCGCACAAACTGAACTAAGCACGGCGGCTAGTTCAGTTTACGACCCGGGGCGGTCGACGGAATGCCGTTGCGCAGCTACGGCACATGGCCGCCCATTCCCGACGCGCCCATCTCCACCGACATCGTGCGCCACTCGGCCCGCGTTGTCACCGAGGTCGTCGAATCGCGATAGCGCGACAGCGCACGATGCACGGCCTCGCGCTTCCCGGAGCGCGGCACCATTGACGAGGCGAGAATGTCCGAGACGGCGTCATGCAGCGCATGCAAGTTGTCAAAGACAATCGCTGCTTCCGGATAGCGCTCGGAAAATAGTGGCGCAATCGCAGCACTCATGGGCATCGTCGTCGGCACGACCACCGAGTCCGCCTGCATCGTGAAGAATCGATCCACGGCCCGGTCGACGGCACGCCGACGGTCGGCCGGATCATCGGTACCGAGCATCTCGTCGTAGAGAGCCATTTGCAACCAGTGGTACGACCAGATGAGGCGGTTGAACCGCGGCGCCATCGTGCGAAATGCAAGCGAGTATGCCTGCCCCTCCATCAGTTCCATGGACTTCGGCGCGTCGCTCAACGCCAGGGGATGGTAACGACATGGACGACCAATTGTTCGCAGAAACCTTTGACAATGCGTGCCCGCCCACGCACTTTGGTGCTGCCCAATACCCCACCGACGCCCGATGAAGGGCGTTCATGGATGGGCCACTTCCGTGACGTCATCAACCCCGCATTCCAAGGGGACGGCTTATCTTGTCGCGCCACATCGGCACCGGCGCGGCTGGCTGGAGCGCCGTCGTACTTCGCGCCGCGGCCGATTCGAGCTCGCGCTCATCGGCGGCGGCGCCATTGCGCTCGGTCTCGCCGGAACTCTTCCGGGTGAGTCGCCAAGAAGCACCGTGCTGCTGTTGGTCCTGAGCGGCCTGGCGATGACCATCATCGCTCGCGTGGTCGGCTTCGCGCCGGCACTCGCTACTGCGTTCTTCGCGCCACTCGTGATCGCCCTGACCGATCCCATGTGGACGCTCGGGAATACCATCGACGACTTCACACTCGCCAACGAGAGTGAAGCCACGTTCGCCACGTTTCTTGCCGCCGCGGTGCTCGGGCTGCTCCTTCGACGCCTGCATCGCAAGCGGAACAGGTCCGCTCGACACCACTGGAGTACGGCATCCCAGCCGTAGGCGGGAAGCCGGAGAGGAGACACCACGGATGATGCTTCACGACCCGATCAGGGCGCCGGACTCCGGCCGCCGCGATTCGCCGATCTTCGTTCCCGCCGTCAAGGAGCCCGTTGTCCTGCGGCGACGCGGAGAGCGCAGGCGCCGGCGCACGAAAGTCATCTATCTCCTCACGGTCGTCTTCGTCCTCGCCGCGTTCGCGTACGCCTTCTTCGAGAACGCGCGCGAGGAGTCGGCCGTGCGCAAGGCAACGACGCCGTTCACGGCGAAGTAATACCGCGTTAGCGGCGCCGACCAGACCGCAGGCGACGCTCGCCCCGAGCGTAAAGTCCCAGGAAGAACCGCACTGCAAGCGACGCCGTGGCGGCCCTTGGTGCATCACATCTGCATGATGACGTTTCGGTCATAGCAGGAGTGTCAGGAAAGATTCGCCTCATCGAGGGAGTTCTCCCGACAGAGGTGCTATCGCCTCGGGGCTATGCTCCCGTTCGTGCCTGACTCGTCATCGTTCATCGCAGCGCGCCACCTCGTGTTGTCTGGTGGCCGTTTTCGTCGTTGCCACCGGGACCGTTCGGAGCCTCGCCACCGTGGAATCTTTGCACTGTAGTAGCGCCGCACTGGGCCCGATCGCGCATCCGCTCATCATTCAGGGCGGAATGGGGATTGGTGTCTCCAATTGGAAGCTCGCGCACGCGGTCTCGCGCCTCGGACAGTTGGGTGTGGTGTCGGGTACTGCGATCGACACGATCCTGATTCGCCGGCTGCAAGACGGCGACGATGGCGGACATGTTCGCCGCGCGATGGCACACTTCCCGATGCCCGGCGTCTGCGAACGCGTACTGCGCCAGTACTTCTTGGCGGATGGACGATCGGCGGGTGCGCCGTACAAGGCACTGCCCATGTTCAAGCAGGCCGTAAGCGCGGCGCGCCAACAGATCACGGTACTCGCCAACTTCGTCGAAGTCTGGTTGGCAAAAGAGGGACATACAGGCATCGTGGGTGTCAACCTGCTGACGAAAGTGCAGATGCCGAACTTGCCGTCGTTGTACGGGGCCATGCTCGCGGGCGTCGACTACGTAATGATGGGAGCGGGTATCCCGCGCGAGATTCCCGGCACGCTGGACGCGCTCGCAGAACATCGCCCCGCACGAATCAAGTTCGACGTCGACGGTTCGCCCACTTCCTCGGACTGGCTCACGTTCGATCCCGGCGAGCACGGGGCGGGACCGCAGCAGACGCTGGTGCGACCGCAGTTTCTTCCCATCGTATCCGCTTCGTCGCTGGCGGCGACGCTGGCGCGAAAGGCGACCGGACGAGTTGATGGTTTCATTATCGAGGGGCCCACGGCTGGAGGGCACAACGCGCCGCCGCGCGGCGAGCCTCGCTTCACGGCTGATGGTGAGCCCATTTACGGCGAGCGTGATCTCGTCGATCTCGAGAAGGTTCGCGATCTGGGCCTACCATTCTGGCTGGCGGGAGGGACGGGCTCGGCGAACGGGTTACGTGCTGCGCGTACGGCCGGCGCGGCTGGCATCCAGGTCGGAACGCTGTTCGCCTACTGCGAGGAATCTGGCTTGGCACCCGAGCTCAAAGCAGGCGTGCTCGCTGGTGTCGCTGGCGGCCGCGTCCGGGTCCGTACCGATCCGCGCGCGTCGCCGACGGGGTATCCGTTCAAGGTCGTCGAGGTTGAAGGACTGGAGCGACAAGATGAGGATCGCGAACGCGTGTGCGACCTCGGATATCTGCGGACGGCGTATCGTCTGCGGACCGGCAAGCTGGGATATCGTTGTCCGGCCGAGCCGGTCGACGTTTACATCGCTAAGGGAGGGGACGTCCTCGACGCACGGGGACGCCGTTGTCTCTGCAATGGACTGGCTGCCAACATCGGGCATCCACAGTCCCGAAAGAGCGGAGTCGAGCGTCCGCTGCTCACAAGCGGTGACGATCTCGTCGCCCCAAACGCACTGCTGGCGAACGGTCGTCAGTACTCGGCCGCGGACGTGATCGAGCATCTGCTCCACGGGATCAGAGACCACCAAACGCAAATCGAGCGAGGCGTCACCGATCGGCAAGGGGCAGGGTGAAGCGCACGGTCGTGCCACGGCCGTACTCACTTTCGATCCATATCTGGCCGCCGTGGGCTTCGACGATGCCGCGTGCGATGGGGAGGCCAAGACCGGCCCCATGCCGGCGCCCGCCCGTTTTCTGGGGAGCCTGATAGTAGCGATCGAACACGTGCTCGAGTTGATCGGCGGGTATGCCGATGCCGGTGTCCCAGACACGGACGTCGGCCACGTGCTCGTCCATGCGAACATCGATCTCCGTGCGGCCACCGGCCGGCGTGAACTTGATGGCGTTGCCGACCAGGTTGGAGATCACCTGCGTGACGCGCTCGGGGTCTGCCAGCACATCACAGTCGGCGGCGGCGTACCGTGTCTCGAGCGCGACCTGCGATGCGTCGGCGAGCGGCCGGAGACTCGTCACGGCATCCTCGACGATCGATCGAAGCGATAGGCGCTTCGGGTTGACGGCGAGACGCCCCGCTTCGATGCGCGTGACGTCGAGGAGATCCTGAATGAGCCCGTCGATCTGCGTGGCGGCCTGGTGGATGATCTGCACGCGTTCGAGCACTGACGACGGCAGCGCCTCGCCTTCATCGATGATGCTGCGCGCGAGCATCTTGACGGCGGACGCCGGATTCCGCAGGTCATGTGATACGATGCCGATCATGTCGTCCCGTGCGGAGACTGCCTCGCGAAGATCGTCCTCGGCGCGCTGCCGAGGGGTGATATCGCGCAGCATGGCCGCGTAGATCTGGCGTCCTCCCACGTTCATCTGCTGAATCGACGCCTCAGCGGGGAATTCCTCGCCGCTCTTTCGCATCCCGCTGATCTGTTGGCGCTCTCCCATGGTTCGCGCCGGCCCGTGCGCCGCGCCGAATCCACGCACGTGGCCGGCGTGCGCCGCCTGAAAGCGCGGGGGAAGAAGCGTGGCGAGGGGCCGGCCGCCTACTTCGCTCGCTCGCCAACCGAAGATCTGCTCGGCGCCGCGATTGAAGAAGATGATGCGTTGCTCTTCGTCCACCGCGATGACCGCGTCCGATGACATGGCCAGGAATCCGGCGAAGAGGTCGGCCGGCAGCCACGAATGCATGGCCGCCGCAGAGACGGTCTTGAACGGATCGGAGTGTGGCGGTGCGTCGGAGTCCATCATGCTCCCCGGGAAACTCCTGACAAGAGTGTAAGGAACGAGGCGGCGACGATCAGGCACCCACCCGACGGAAACGGGCGTCGGCTGCGACGACATTCCCTCGCGTCTCAACCTACGCACGAGGAGTCGTCAATGTCGAATGATCGTGGGAGCAAAGGCGCGCTTCATACTCTGGCAGAAGCCACCACGTCGCGGCGCTCGTTTCTCCGCACCGCTTCGCTCACGGCGGTGGGCGCTGGTGCACTCGCCGCATGCGGCAAGTCCGCCGCCGGCAAGGAGCCGGCCGCAAGGACAGCAGCCGCTGTTGGCGGTACGATCGCTCCGGCGGCACTGAGTCCGCTGGCCGCGGCGGACGCCATGGACGCCATGCATGAGCGGGGGATCAAGGCGTTTCCTGCGAAGACCGAGGGCAAGGGAAACCAGCTTCTCCCCCCTCGCATGGAGCACGGTGTAAAGATCTACGATCTTACGGCGAAGGTGGTGCAATGGGAGGTAGAGCCGGGGCGCCGGGTCGAGGCGTGGACGTACAATGGTGTCGTGCCGGCGCCGCAGATTCGCGTGCGCGAGGGCGATCGCGTCCGGATCGTACTGACGAACGACTTGCCCGAATCGACCGCCATTCACTTTCATGGCCTCGAGCTGCCCAACGAGCAGGATGGCGTGCCGTTCATCACACAGCCGCCGGTAAAGCCGGGACAGACGCATACCTATGAATTCACCGTGCCGAATGCCGGCTCGCACATGTACCACTCGCATCACAACGCCGCAAAGCAGGTTGGACTGGGGCTCCTCGGTGCGTTCATCGTCGAGCCGATGGACGCATCCGCTGAGCCAAAAGTGGACGTGGACGTCGCGTTCATCCTGAACGATGGGGCGCATGGCTACACGTTCAACGGCAAGAGCTTCCCGGCAACGGAGCCGATCGTGGCGAAGCTCGGCCAGAAAGTACGCATCCGGTACATGAACGAGGGGATGATGATCCACCCCATGCACCTGCACGGCATGCATCAGACGATCATTGCCAAGGACGGCTGGCCCTTGTCGAATCCGTTCCGATGTGACACGCTCAACATCGCCCCCGGCGAGCGCTGGGACGCGATCGTGCACTGCACCAACCCGGGGACGTGGGCCTTTCATTGCCACATTCTTCCGCACGCCGAGAGCGACCATGGCATGTTCGGCATGGTGACGGCGCTCATCGTGCAGAAATAGGAGTCGCGTGATGAGCACGGACACCATTCGCGTCATACTGGCGGACGACCACCTGGTGGTCCGTGCGGGCCTCAAGGCCCTGCTCGCGACGAATCGGGACATCGAGGTCGTGGGCGAGGCGGCGAACGGACGCGAGGCGCTCGCGCTCGTGGAGCGGCTCGGGCCGCGGGTGGCCGTGCTCGACCTGGACATGCCCGTTCTGGATGGTATAGCGACGACGCGCGAGATCGCGAAATCGTGGCCGGAGACGAAGGTGCTCGTGCTCACCATGCATACCGAGGACGAGTATCTCGTGTCGCTACTCGAGGCGGGCGCGTCGGGTTATCTTGTGAAGAACGCGGCCGACCGCGAGCTTGGCGATGCCATTCGGGCGGTTGCGTCGGGCGACTCGTATGTGCAGCCGTCCTTTGCGCGCGCGCTGGCCAGGCAGGTGTCGAAGCGCGCAAATCATGCGGACGAACGCCAGCTGCACGCGCAGCTCAGTGAGCGTGAGCGTGACGTGCTTGTGCTCGTGGCTGGCGGCTATTCAGCGTCGGAGATCGGCGAGCGGTTGTTCATCAGCCCCAAGACGGTCGAGACCTACAAGCAGCGGATCAACGAGAAGCTGGGGCTCTCTCACCGTTCGGACTACGTGCAGTTTTGTCTGCGACTCGGACTGCTCAAGAGTGCCTGACATGGGATCAAGCAAGAATGTTTCTCCGAAGTTCGCGGAGCTCACCGAGCATGCGTCGCGGACGCTGCTGTCCAGCAAGCACGTGGGACGCATCGCGTACACGTTGCACGATCGCGTGGACATTCAGCCGGTAAGCTATATGTATGACGATGGCTGGATCTTCGGGCGCACACGCGTTGGCACGAAGCTCGAGAAACTGGCACATAACCCCTGGTGTGCCTTCGAGGTGGACGAGGCACGCGGCCCATTCGATTGGGACAGCGTCGTGGCGCACGGCAGCTTTCACTTGCTCGATCCCGAGTCCGGGTCCGCTGACGTCTATGAGCGTGCGCTACGACGGCTGCACGAGCTGATCCCCGGCACGTTCGATGTCGACGATCCCGCACCAGAACGCACGATCCTCTTCGGCGTGTGGGTGCAGGAGCTGACCGGTCGGTCGGCGCGATCGTGATCGCGTTTTGATCGGCGTGGCGACAACCTCGTTCGTCCCCAAGCTCGTCTCCACGCTGCGCGCGTACGATCGCGCGCAGTTGGCGCGCGATGCCGTCGCTGGTGTCATCGTCGGCATCGTCGCGCTGCCGCTGGCCATCGCCTTTGCCATCGCGAGTGGAGTCTCACCGGAACGCGGGCTGTGGACCGCGATCATCGCCGGCTTCGTGATTTCCGCGCTGGGTGGCTCGCGCGTACAGATTGGCGGACCCACCGGCGCGTTCGTCGTCATCGTCTACGGCATCATTCAGCAGTATGGGCTGGACGGGCTGATGGCCGCGACGCTCATGGCCGGCGTGATCCTGATGGTGATGGGGTTCGCCGGTTTCGGCACTGCGATCAGCTTCATACCGCATCCACTGGTGACGGGATTCACCAGTGGCATCGCACTCATCATCTTCTCGAGCCAGGTGAAGGACTTTCTCGGCCTCCGCATGGGCGCGGTGCCGGCATCGTTCGTGGGTAAGTGGAGCGCATTTTTCGAGCACGTGTCGGACGCGACACCCGCCGCGGTCGCCACCGCAGTAGCGGCATTTGCCATCATCGTGTTTTGGCCCAGGGTGAGCCGCAGGATTCCGAGCCCCTTCGTCGCACTCATTGCGACGTCGATTGCCGTGCGCCTGCTGCATCTCCCCGTGGAAACCATCGGCACACGCTTCGGCGAGATCAATGCGTCGTTTCCGCATCCCGTCGTGCCGCATCTCACCCTCGAGCAGCTCACGGGACTCGTGGGACCGGCATTCACGATTGCCCTGCTCGCGGCAATCGAGTCGCTCCTGTCGGCCGTCGTCGCGGACGGCATGATCGGCGGACGACATCGTCCGAACGTGGAGCTCGTTGCACAGGGCGTCGCCAACTTCGTGTCGCCGCTCTTCGGGGGAATTCCGGCAACCGGAGCCATCGCGCGCACGGCCACCAACGTCAAGAACGGCGGGCGCACCCCGGTGGCCGGAATAATTCATTCGTTGACCCTTCTCGTCATCACGCTGTTCGCTGGGCGATGGGCGGCGTACGTCCCCATGGCGACACTCGCGGCAATTCTGGTCGTGGTGTCGTATCACATGAGCGACTGGCGCGGCTTCCGAAGCGAGCTGCGATCGCCGAAGAGCGATGTCGTTGTGCTCCTCACGACGTTCGCGTTGACCGTGCTCGTGGACCTCACTGTGGCGATCGGCGTGGGGATGGTGCTTGCTGCCTTCCTCTTCATCCGGCGAATGGCAGCGGTCACGAACGTCACGGTCGTGACCGATCAGCTCGACGAAGACGGGACGCCTCGCGTCAACGAGAGTGAAACGCTGGACGCGCGACGCATTCCGCAGGGTGTCGAGGTCTTCGAGATCACGGGACCGCTCTTCTTCGGGGCCGCCGCCGCGTTCAAGGATACATTGGCCAGCATCGCCGATAGACCGCGAGTGCTGATCATCCGGATGCGCTACGTGTCCGCGCTCGACAGCACGGGCATGCACGCGCTCGCGGACCTCGTGCATCGGTCGCGGTCCGAGGGCACTCAGGTGTTTCTCGCGGAAGTGCACATGCAGCCACTCGTGGCACTGACGGGGTCCGCGGCTCTGGACGAGATCGGCCGCGAACATCTGTTCGATTCACTCGAGCAAGCGCTCGACGCGGCCGTGTCAGGAGAATCCCGCCGCACGTTCAGCGCGAACCCCGACATGTGAGGCGGACGGGAGCACCGACACTGTACGTCATGTCGGCGCTGCTTGATCTCTCTGGAACACACGCTGCCGTCCGTTCTCTCGCGGACAAGGATGGCGCCTGGGTTCGCCGAGCGCGGTTCATCATGTTGCTGCCTGGCGTACTCGTCTTGCGTACGTCGTCACCGCAGCCCTTTGCGTGTGGCGAGCGCCTATCATATTCCGCGCACGCCGGACCGGGACTCAACGGACACGGCGAGATGTGGATCGAAGGACCGGTCGACGTGCGGGGTGTCCAGGTAATGGTTCTGCGCTCGGAGATCACGGGTGGATTTGGTCCGATCAAGGTCTCCGATCACACGACGTCGTGGTTGGATCCGGAGCGCATGGCTGCGCTGCGCTTCCTCAAGGACGAACGGTATCCCTTCGGCCGCCACACCGAGGATGTCGAGATCTTTCCGGAATCGCGCGAATGGCACGCGACGGACGGACGGAGCGGCGCCGGCCCCTCGGATCAGCCGCTGGACGAGCTGTCGTTCATCTACCTGCTCCGGACGCTCCGAATTCCGGATGATTCCACACTCGTTCTCAGTCGCCACTTCGACGCTGATCGCAATCCGACGACCGTCCGGTCCCTGGGTACCGGCGAGGTAAGGACGCCGCTCGGAACCTGGGCGACGCATGAGATCGAGGTGCGAGTCCACGACCGGCGGCGCTACCGCGGCGAGGGCGTCATCCGGATCTCACTGAGCGACGACGCCTGCCGGCGCCCGATTCGCATCGAAAGCAACATCCCGACCGCGGGCACGATCGTGCTCGAGCTCATCGGCGCCGAGCCGGCCGTCCTGGGCTGCGGCCCGCGCTGATCGCGCGTCAGGAGATTCCCGCAAGGGGAAGTAAGCAGCAGCAGACATTCTTTCCGCGATTCGCCTGACTGCTCGGACGCCCTCGATCTCCGACCTTCCCTTGCACGGCGCGATGAGCGCGCCGGAGCCAACAGGAGATCGATGATGCGTTCCACAATCCGAACCGTAACCCTGGCATTGTTGCTCGTGCCGCTCGGCGGCTGGTCGCGCCTCAACGAGCAACTGTTGCTGCAACCGCAGAGCAAGTTGTGGGTCGAAGGTGGATCCACGATTCGGGGCTGGAGCTGCGCTGCTGGCGATGTGAACGCCGACGTCGTGACGGGCGGGCCAAACGCCATCCCCCTGCTGCTCACCGGTGAGCGAGCCGTGAAGGCGGTGACCGTGATCCTGCCAGCCGAGAAGCTGGATTGCGGCAATGGCACGATGAACGACCACATGAAGAAAGCGCTCAAGACGTCCGACTTCGCCACGATCGAATTCCGCCTGTCGAGCTATGACCTGACCAAGTCCTCCGACGGCATCAGCGGGACGCTGAACGGCACACTGGTGCTCGGCGGCGTGAAGAAGGCCATCAGCATTGTGGCGACCGGTACTGACTTCGCCGGCGCGCTGCACGTGCTCGGCGCCTACGACCTGAAGATGACGGACTACGACCTCACGCCACCCTCGCTCATGTTCGGCCGCATCAAGGTGCGCGACGTGGTGACGGTGAAGTTCGACCTGGTCCTGAAGAGCTGACCCTACCTGCACGTCTTTCATTCGAGGATACGATCATGATCACTACTCGACTATTTCTCATCGCCGCGCTCGTCGGCACCGCGCCTGCGTTCGCGCAGCAGCCGGTTACGCGCGTGGCGTCCAATGCTCGGGCCGACACCGCTGTCGTCGCGGACAGTGCCGCCGCGCCGACGAAGAAGAAAACGAACGTCCCGCGATTCGAGGCGCCTCCGATCGAGATCCAGCACATTCGTGCGCCAGATCAACGCGGCCTGAACGTGTACGAATCACCGAAGAATGATGGTGTTCCCTTCACCGGCTTCCGACTCACCTGGGGCGGCGCGTTCACACAGCAGTTCCAGAATCTGACGCACCAGAACACCGCCGCGCCGAAGGTCGTGAACGGAGTCGATCAGAACTCCCTCATTCAGATCGGCTCCGGCTTCAACAACGCCGACGCGAATCTCTTCCTCAACGTGCAGCTCGCGCAGGGCATCCGCGTCGCCGTCGAGACCTACGCCTCCGCGCGTCATCACAACGAGAGCTGGGTCAAGGATGGGTACTTCCTGATCGATGCCTCGCCGATCGACAACGAGGTGCTCGACAACATCATGAAGTACGCGACGCTCAAGGTCGGACACTTCGAAGTGAACTACGGCGACACGCACTTCCGCCGCAGCGACAACGGGCAAACGATGTACAACCCGTTCGTCGGCAACTTCATCATCGATGCGTTCACGACAGAAATCGGCGCCGAAGCCTACCTACGCAACAATGGCTGGCTGGCCATGTTCGGCATGACCGGCGGCGAGGTGAAGGGCCAGGTGACGGCTCCCGGAACGCGTGGCCCATCGTACCTCGCCAAAGTGGGTGTGGACAAGGCGCTCGCGGACGATCTGCGCTTCCGCCTCACCGGCTCGCTCTACAAGAAGGATCGGTCGGCCAGCGGGACGCTGACCAGTGGTGACCGCGCTGGCTCGCGGTACTACGACGTGCTGGAGAACGTGTCGTCGACCGAGAGCTCGAACGCCTGGTCGGGCGCCATTCAATCCGGTATGCGGAACATGGTCACGGCGTTCGTCGTCAATCCGTCGCTGCAGTATGGCGGGATCGAGCTCTATGGCAACGTCGAGACGATGACCGGCGCGGCAGGTAACGAGCTGTATCGCCGCACGCTGCGGCAGAGCGTAGGTGAGGGGCTATATCGGTTCGCGGGCAAGAAGCTGTATGTCGGCGGCCGCTACAACACCGTAAGCGGTGAGCTGTTCGGCATCCCGAACGACGTCACTGTCCAACGCTCGCAGGTGGGCGGTGGGTGGTTCCTGACGCCAAACGTCCTCAGCAAGATCGAGTTCGTCCGGCAGGTCTACAACGACTTCCCCGCGAACGACATCCGTAGTGGTGGAAGGTTCCAGGGATTCATGGTCGAGGGCGCGGTCGCCTTCTAACCGGAGCGAATCATGACACACACGGCAATCAGCACATCGCCTCGCCCCACTTCGGGGGCGAGGCCCGCGACGGAGGGGCCGATCGTCCTCGCTGCGAAGCCCTTCGACGGCACCGAAGCACCGCTGGCGGTCGCACGGTGGCTGGCGGAGCGAGAAGACAGAGCCCTGCACGTGGTGAGCGTTCTGGAGCATCATGACTCCTTGTCCCTGGCCGCCGGAGTGCCGACACTCCCGCCGGCATACTACGAGGAGGAGCGGTCGGCCATCGCCTCGCGGATGGATGCGGAGATCCGTGCGTCGTCACGCGAGGATGTCGAGTTCCGCGTCGACGTGCTGGATGGACCGAGCGCGCGATCGATCGTTGATCTCGCGCACGACCGCGGGGCGCGCATGATCGTCATCGGCACCGGCCGTCACGATCCGCTGGGTCGTTTCGTCTACGGTGAGCGCGCAATACAAATTGTCCGCGTCGCAGATCGGCCGGTGCTGGTGGTTCCGCGAGTCGCGAGCGCCGGGTTTGTGAGACACGCGATCGTCGCGGTGGATTTCAGCCCCGCCTCGTTGCGGGCGGCGGTCGCCGTGCTGCCGATGCTGTCGCGAGGCAGCCTCCTCACGTTCGTGCACGTGAAACCCGCCATTGACCCAAGCTCCGACGCGGAACCGCACGGCACGACCGCGAACGGACGCTGCACGGAGCTGTTCGAGCGATTCCGCCGCTTGCTGCATGTCCCGCCGGGCGTCGACGTCGAAACCCGTGTCCTCTGGGGAGATCCCGTCGCGAGCCTCGACGAGTTCGCACGGGCAGCTGGCGTGAGTCTCATCGCTTGCGGGCGACGGCAGAATTACTCGCTCACCGATCGGTTGTTCGTGGGCAGCGTGTCCGCGGGCCTCGTCCGGCGCGTGAACTGCCCGCTTCTGATCGCACCGGAGCCCGACGACGCATCTGCAGACACATGGGCAGTTCCGCTTACCGGCGTGGAGACCTGGCCGCGCCACGACTGGGGAAAGGAGCTGGCGTCGTTCAACGTCCGCAACCGTAACCGGCGCTTGCGGTTGAGCCTCGAAGCTTCGGGAGTTGTTGGCGGCCGGTGCATCGTTCAGAACTATCTGCTGCGCGCCGTCGCCTTCGATCCGGCTGACGAGCGTCTCAGCGTAATACTCGGCGATCACGCGCCATCCCAGAGCATTTTGAGCCTGCGGGTGTGCGAGCTGAGTGCCTTCACGCTCTACACCGACATCGCGGGTCGCGATGTGCGGCTCAGATTCGAGAGCGCGAGTGGCACGGGAATGATCACGGTCGCGCAAGACGAGCTTCCGTAGCCGCGGTTGATCGAGGATGGTGAGCGCCTGCCGGGGCATGTGCGCCGGCAGGCGCTCGCTCATCCTCGCGATGTGACGGCTACGCCCGCACGCTGAGCGGCGATATCGTAAAGTGCTCGCGCAGATCCGCCGGATTGTCGTAGATGGCGATGGCGCCGGCGAAGGCCTTGTCGGGCCACCATCCTCCACATCGAAGCGCGATCGCCGGCACACGCGCGCGCGATGCGGCCTCGACGTCGTACGGCGTGTCTCCAATGAGAATGCTGTGTGCCGCGTGTCGCCGGGATTTGACCAACGCGGCTCGCACGATGTCCGGATCCGGCTTCGACCGGTCCGCGTCACCCGACGAGGCCGCCGCCTGGATCAGGTCCGCGACACCGGCCTGCACGAGCGTCGCACGCACCTCGTTCTCTTGCGCCGACGACGCGACCACGACCTCCAGTCCATCGGCGAGCAGGAGCTCGAGGAGCGCACGCGCTCCGGCAGTGGGACGAAGCGCCGGCAGCTCGCGCATGAAGAGCTCGCCGCGTGTGGCGGCGATGCGACCCGCTTCCCCGCTGTCGGGATCGAGACCAGTGAGCGCCGGCAGCAGCTTGTCGCCGCCCACCCCGATGAGCGGCCGCACCTCGTCGAACGCGACGACGTAGCCATGCTCGCGAAGCGCCCCGACCCAGGCACGGGCGTGCGCATCGTTGCTGTCGATCAGCGTCCCGTCGATGTCGAGGAGAACCGCCTGCAAGGCGTCACCAGGCGGATGCAGCGATATCGTCATGGCGTCCGGGCTCCGTCAATTCTGATGCCCGCGGACGTTCCGGCAACGGGATGCCGTGCGCCCCTGCTCGCCGTCTAAATTGCGCCCATGCACGCCCTCATTTCGGCCACGGCGGCCAGGCGATTCATCGCGGCGCTGTGGATCGTCGCTGTCATCGCCGCGACGGCGCAGCAGGGCCTCGCGCACCAGAACAACAACTACCTGATCTTTCGCGCCGCATCGCTCCACCTGGTGCACGGCCAGGACCTGTACGCCGCGTATCCGGCACTGCACTTCGATTTCTTCAAGTACAGTCCGACATTTGCCGTGCTCTTTCTGCCGTTCGCGCTGTTGCCGTTCGCCCTCTCGATGCTGCTCTGGAATGCGCTCAATGCCGGCGCGCTGTGGATCGGCATCGGTGCCGTGTTGCCGGCGCGACAGGCCACCGTTGCGCGCGCCATCGTTTTCCTCGACATGCTCGGCTCGCTGCAGAACGTGCAGAGCAACGCCCTGGTCGCCGGCCTCATCATTCTGACTTTTGCCGCATACGAACGGCGTCACACCGTACTGGGCAGCCTCGCCGCGGGCATCGGTGCAGCCATCAAGATCTTTCCGATCGTCGGCGTGACGTTCGCGCTGTGCCATCCACGAAAGCTCCGCGTGGTGGTGGCCGTCCTGGTGACCACGTTGGTGCTCCTGGCCTTGCCGCTCCTCATGACGCCATGGACGACGCTGATGACGCAGTATGCGTCGTGGCACGCGATCGAGACCAGGGACGCGGTGGACCGCGGATTCACGGTGATGCAGATGCTCGAGCTGCTGCTCCACCGTGATTGGCCCAATCTCCCTATCCAGGTCATCGGTGCGGTGGCGTTGATGGCGCCGGCGATCGTTCGACCCGCGCAACAACGCGAATGGCGGTTCCGACTGACCTATCTGTGCTCGGTGCTCGTCTTCTGCGTGATCTTCAATCACCAGTCCGAGAGCCCGACGTTCGTATTCCCGCCATCATCCTCTGGCTCGTGATACAGTGGCAGTTGTGGACGTTCAGCCCGGCCGAAACGATCGCCGCCGACGTCGCGTCAGCGTCCTAGCCCGGCAAAATTGACGAGCCTGATGTCACCGCGATTGAGCCGCTCCGCGACGAGCGGCGAACGGAGCGCCGCGAGCTCACGCTCGCGTTCCGAGCGATAGGGGTCCTGCGCCGCCAACGTCGCGTCGTCGTAGCCGGGATGCAGCATGAGCTCGGTGGCACCCGACGGCAGCCGATCGACCAACGCAAGGAGCCGACGCTCGATGTCGAGCGCGCCTTGCAGCGCAATGCCGCGAAAGGTCGGTGAGCCGCGGAGCAGCTCGCGGTCTTCGGCGCCGAGCGTGCGCGATGCGACGCGCCATGAGGCGCGGAGTGCGAGCATCTTCGCGCTGGCCACAACGTCCGCTGTCGGCCGGTCGAGCGGCTTTCGGACAATTCGCACGCGCGCGGCACGCGCGCTCGCCAACACGGCGGGAAGCACGCCCGGCAGCGCGTGCGAGTGACGGTGGCTGTCGAGATGCGTGATGGCGACGCCGGCGCGCGCCAGCGCGGCGAGCTGGGCGTCGCATTCGCGACGAACGTCCTCCGGGCTCACGCGTCCCACGAGTGCGCGACGTGCCAGCTCCGCGAGCGGGTGAAATTGTCCGGTACGAGGATCAGCCAGCGTGGCAACGTCGGTGAGCGGACGTCCGGTCACGAGGTTGAAGTGGAGTCCCACGCCGAGCGTCGGTGTCTCCCGCGCAAGTACGGCGGCCTCCTCGAACGACGGCGTGTTCACGAGCATCGACGTCGACGACAGCGTTCCGCACCGATGGGCCTCGAGGATGCCTCGATTTACACCGGGGGCGAAGCCGAAGTCATCGGCGTTGACGATGAGCGTCTTCAAACTGATCGCACGGAAACGGCTGAAACGGCCGAACGTGCGAAGACCGCGGCGTGCGGTGGAACTATGCGGCGCCTACGCCCTGCGGCATGGAGATCCCGTGCGGCATGGGCAGTCCGTGCGGCGGCGTGTGCACGCCAGGGTTCCACTGATCCTCGGCCGGGAACGTGAAGCGCTCGTTTGCGGCGGCGTACTGTCCGCGCCACGCGTTCATGCGAACGCGCCAGATGTCCGCGAACATGCGCCGGCTGTCGCTCGCGAAGCGCATGGTGGTGGGCTCTTCATCGTAGCGGAAGTTGACCGCCGTCTGCCTGATGGCGAGCGCGTGCTGCTGCGCGATGTAGAGGCACTCGATGTCGAAGCCGAAGCCGGGGATCGTGGCGCGCGAGAAGCAGAGCTCCGCGGCGTCCGCGCTGAACCCCTTGAGACCAGCCTGTGTGTCGAGGATGCCCGGCAGCAGAAAGAGCTGCACCACCTTGTTGAACGCGCGGCTCATGACGTGCCGAGTGTACAGGTAGTGGAAGAAGGTCGGGCTC
>WNFI01680852.1_pt1 | contig 19925 bp, 18 predicted proteins | sample 5400471 | NCBI WGS metagenome assembly WNFI01 (sample SAMN13153348, study PRJNA577476) | soil metagenome | isolation source: 100 cm saprolite on Douglas fir-dominated hillslope | place: USA:California | collected 2013-09-17
CAGATACTGCGAGAGATCGCTCTCGTACGCGCGCACCGTGTGCGCGGAGGCGTTCTGGTTCAGCCGGAGATGTTCGAGAAACGCTTTGAGGTGGTCTCTAACCACGCGGCAAGGTCCTTGAGCGCACGCTCGGAAATCGCGGTGTTGCGATCCTTCTTGCTCCTGACCCGCTGCTCGAGCGGCGGGATCAGGCCGAAGGCGATGTTCGACGGCACGTAGTGTTTCGGATCCGCGTGCGACGCGTAGTAGGCCAGCGCGCCGATCGCCGTCGTCCGCGGCGGCGCCGACGGCTCTTCGCCAAGGGCGAGGGCCGCCGCGTTGCGCCCCGCGATCAAACCGGACGCGGCGGACTCGACGTACCCCTCCACACCCGACATCTGGCCCGCGAACAAGAGATCCGGCCGCATCCGCGTCTGCCACGTCTCGTGGAGCACCGTCGGTGCATTGACGTAGGTGTTGCGGTGGATCATCCCGAAGCGCACGAACTCGGCGTTCTCGAGGCCGGGAATCATCTTCAGCACCCTCGCCTGCTCGCCCCATTTCATCTGCGTCTGGAAGCCGACGAGGCTGAAGTGGTCGCCCGCGATGTTGTCCTGCCGGAGCTGGACGATCGCATAGGCGTCGTACCCGGTTCGCGGGTCCGGCAGGCCGACCGGTTTCATCGGGCCGAACCGCAGCGTGTCGACGCCCCGAGACGCCATCACCTCTATCGGGAGGCACCCCTCGAAGAAAGTGGCCTTGTCGAACTCGTGCAGCGGCGCCTTCTCGGCTGCCATCAGCGCCTCGTAGAATCGCTGATACTCGTCCTTCGTGAAGGGACAGTTCAGGTAGTCCCCTTCCCCGTCGTCCACCCCGCACGCCGGCGACCCTGGGGTCAGGTCTGTAAACGGCTCAGAAGCCGCAGATCCAGACCTGACCCCGGCGACCCCGGCCGGCGACCCCAGGCTGCGGCCCCAGCGGGAGCCGCGGAAGACCTTCGAGCGATCGATGGACTCCGAGAGCACGATCGGGCTGATGGCGTCGTAGAAGTAGAGATGCGTCGAACCCACCAGAGCCGCGATCTCCGCGGATAACGCATCGGAAGTGAGCGGGCCCGTCGCGATGATCACCGGGCCGTCCGCGCTGGACGGAATCGCCGTCACCTCGCCGCGGCGGATGCTGATCAGTGGATGCGACGCGATCGCTTCGGTGACGCGCGACGAGAAGAGATCCCGATCGACCGCCAGGGCCGCGCCGGCGGGCACGCGAGTCTCGTCGGCCGCCTGCATCACGAGCGATCCGAGCCGGCGCATCTCCTCTTTCAGGAGACCCACCGCATTATCCAGCTTGTCGCCGCGGAAGGAGTTCGAACACACCAGCTCGGCCAGCCCGTCGGTCTTGTGGACCGCAGTGGGACGGACCGGACGCATTTCGTGGAGGACGACAGGCACACCGCGCGACGCGGCCTGCCAGGCGGCCTCACTCCCGGCGAGTCCGCCCCCAATGATGGTGATACGAGGCATTACGCCGGAGTCAGTTCTTCCGACCGGACGTATGAGCACTCCTCATTGTTGCAGATTAACTGCCGCCCGTTCTTCTTCGTGATCTTCTCGACCAGGAATGGCGCCTTGCACTCCGGGCAGGTCTCGGCCATCGGCCGGTTCCACAGCGTGAAATCGCAGTCCGGGTAATTGGCGCAGCCGAAGAACACTTTGCCGCGGCGGGACTTGCGCTCGACGATGTCCCCGCCGTCTTTCGGGCAGAGCACTCCCGTCGTCTTCTGCTTCACGTACTTGCAGGTCGGATAGCTGCTGCACGCCGTGAACTCGCCGAAACGCCCCTGCTTCACCACCAGGTTCGACTGGCACCTCGGGCACTTCTCGTCGAGCATCAGGTCGGGCTTGGCCGCCGTGATGCCCTGCTTCGTCGTGATGATCTTCCGGGTCGTCTTACACTCCGGATACCCCGTGCAGGCGAGGAACTGCCCGAAGCGGCCGCGCTTGACGACCATCGGCTTGCCGCAGTTCTCGCAGGCCTCTTCGATCTCCCCCTCGGCGCCGGGCTCCGGCGTCTCCAGCTCCCGCGTGTTGCCGCACTCCGGATAGCCGCTGCAGGCCAGGAACAGACCGAACTTGCCGGCCTTGATCACCATCGCCTTGCCGCACTTGTCGCACGTCACCGGCGGGTCCGGCTCATACCCCTCTTTCATGTTGGGCATGTCCTTCTCCGCCCGCTTCAAGTCCTTCTGGAACTTCTTGTAGAAGCTCGCGAGCGTCTTCACGTAACTGGACGCCCCCGACTCGATCTTGTCGAGATCTTCCTCGAGCTCCCGCGTGTAGTTCACGTCGAGGATGTCGTCGAACGCCGGGCTGAGCAGCTTCTGGACGAGCATCGCCCCGAGAAACGTCGGCTTGAACTTTCCCTCGATCTTGTTCACGTACTCGCGCGCCTGGATGACGCTGATGATCGACGCGTAGGTGCTCGGGCGGCCGATGCCGTTCTCTTCGAGCGCCTTCACGAGCGTGGCTTCCGTGTAGCGCGGCGGCGGCTGAGTGAACTTTTGCTCGGGCTTCAGCTCACGGAGCGTGAGCTCGTCTCCCTTCGCCAGCGCCGGGAGAACGCTCGAATCCTCGTCGTCTTCCGCCGTCTTCGCGTCCGGACCCGCGGTCATCGTCTCTTCGGCGGGATCGGCGACGCGCTGTTCGTACACCGCCAGCCAGCCTGGAAACTTCGGCACCGAGCCCTTGACCCGGAACAGATAGTCGGCCGCGGCGACGTCCACCGTCGTCTCGTCGAACGTGGCCGGCGGCATCTGCGACGCGACGAAGCGGTTCCAGATCAGCTTGTAGAGATAGTACTGATCAGGCGTCAGCTGCGCGCGGACGACATCGGGGTGATACTGCATCGATGTCGGGCGGATCGCTTCGTGCGCGTCCTGCGCGTCGGACTTCGTCTTGTAGACGTTCGGCTTCTCGGGAACGTAGTCGTCGCCGAAAGCGCCTGCGACGAACTGGCGAACGTCGGCGATCGCCTGGTCCGATACCCGCGTCGAGTCGGTGCGCATGTAGGTGATGAGACCCACCGAGCCCTCGCCCGGCAGCTCCACGCCTTCGTACAGCTGCTGCGCAATCATCATCGTCTTCTTGACGGGAAAGCGCGACGCCTGCTGCAGCTTGCTCGTGATGAACGGGGGAACCGCGCCCTTCTTCCGCTCCTTGGTCGTCACGGAGTCGACGATCCAGCGGGCCTGCTTCAGGTCGGCGAGCACGGCGTTCGACTCCGCTTCGCTCACCACCTTGATGTTCGAGCCCCCCTTCTTCAGGAGCTTCGCGTCGAACTCCGGCGGTACCGGGCCGGCGAGCCGCGCCGTCAGGTTCCAGTACTCTTCCGGAATGAACGCACTGATCTCGAGCTCGCGATCGCACACCAGCTTCAATGCCACCGACTGCACGCGGCCGGCGCTCAGGCCGCGGCGGACCTTCTCCCAGAGGAGCGGGCTGATCTTGTAGCCGACGAGCCGATCGAGCACGCGGCGCGCCTGCTGCGCGTCCACCATCTTCTTGTCGATCTCCGTCGGGTGGTCCAGCGCGGCAAGGACCCCCTTCTTCGTGATCTCGTTGAACATCAGCCGTCTGATCTTCTTCTTGTTCCCCGCGCCGAGCTCCTCGGCCAGGTGCCAGCCGATGGCCTCCCCTTCGCGATCGGGGTCCGTCGCCATGAAGATCGTCGTCGCCTTCTTGGCTTCGTCCTTGAGCTCCTTGAGCACTTTCTTGCGGCTCGCGATGACCTCGTAGGTCGGCTCGAACTCATCGTCGACGTCGACACCGAGCTTGCTCTTGGGCAGATCCCGGACGTGGCCCATCGAAGCGATGACCTTGTAGTCCTTCCCGAGATATTTATTGATGGTTTTCGCCTTTGCCGGCGATTCGACCACCACGAGTGATTTAGCCATATTGTCTTTACAGGTCCCGGACTGACGCCAGTGAGTAGCGGCCGCCGGGCACCTTTCTAATGTGCCCCCGCATCTCCCACTCGGTCAGCCGGGGCAGCAATTTCGAACCCGCTAATCCCAACGTAGCAGACATTTCGTCCAGGTCATACGCGTCGCCGGGGGTCAATCTTGCCAATAACGGGTCTGTTTTCAATGAGTTGGAGGAAATTTTACCGGTCTCCCTCACGGCAGGCCCTGCGACCAGCCCCGCCGGAGACCTCAGGGCAGGCCACCCCAGCTCCTCCAGGATATCGTCCGCAGTCTCGACGACCTTTGCGCCGTCTTTGAGGAGCGCGTGGGATCCGCGGTTCCGGCCGCCGAGGATGCTACCCGGCACGGCCATGACCTCCCGGCCGTGTTCGAGGGCATAGCGGGCGGTGATGAGCGATCCGCTCTTTTCATTGGCTTCGACCACCACAACCGCCAGCGAGATCCCACTGATGAGCCGATTCCGCAGCGGGAAGTGCTCCGGAAGCGGCGGAGCGCCGGGGCCGAGCTCGCTGACCAAAGCCCCTTCGCGGCAGAGACTTGCGGCCAGCTCGCGGTGCTCCCGCGGATAAATGACGTCCGGCCCGCAGCCGAGCACGGCGACCGTCGTCCCGCCGGCCGCGAGGCAGCCCCGATGCGCCGCGCCGTCCGCGCCGCGTGCCAAGCCGGACACCACGAGAATCCGCCTATCCGCGAGCTCGCCGGCCAGCCGTGCGGCCACCTCGAGCGCGTAGGGCGTCGCCGCTCGCGATCCGACGATCGCGACCGCCGGCCTGGACAGTACCGTGGCTGTGCCCCGCACCCACAATACCGGCGGCGGATCTGCGATGGTTCTCAGCAACGGCGGATAGCGTTCGTCATCCCACCGGATGGGATCGATGCCGGCGGTCCGCCCCGCTTCGATCAGCGCGGCCGCCTCGACGCGCGCCGCGGCGGCGACCTCTTCCGCATGTGCGCCTGGGGCGCACGCCTCGATCACTTCTTCGAGTGTGATCCCGCGGTTCTCTGAGGACTCACGAAGTTCCTTGAACGCTGCGGCGGCGCGCACACGCGCAATGCCGGGCAGTGTCGACAGCGCGACCGCACTCTGGAGATCCATGGCAGCGCCTTCGGCGCTGCGGCAGCGGGGAAGCGGTAGGCCAGAAACGTAGAAGGGGCCGCGCCCGCAGCTGCCGCAGCAGCAAACGGTGCCCGACCCCTCTGTCCTTATTATAGGCCCCGCTGTCCACCCAGGCAAACAGCAACGGTTACGGGACTCGTAGACAGTTACGAAAACGGGCGCAAACCCACGGACTTTTCATCAGCCGGCCTGACCCGTCCGTAGGTACAGGCATTGCTCACGGAAACTGGTATATTGAATCGTCATCCCATGCGCCGACTGATTGGTTTCTCAGTCGTGGTTCTCCTCACCGCCGCTCCGCTGGCGCACGCCCAGGACCGGGGCAAATCCAAGGAACAGATCGAGTTCGGCATCAAGGTCGCGCAGCTCGGCCTGTGGAATGAAGCGATGTATCGCTGGCAGAAGGCGACGGAGCTGGATCCCACCTACGCGGCCGCGTGGAACAACCTCGCCATCGCGTACGAGCACGACGGGAAATTCGACGAGGCGAAGAAGGCCTACGAGAAGGCCCTCGAGCTCGAGCCGAAGAATCTCATGATCCGGCAGAACTACGATCTCTTCAAAGAAATCAATGACCGCACGAAACGCCGCGCTCGCAAGTAGTCTCGTCGTGGCCGGCGGTCTTGCGCTCGCCGGCTGTGCCGGCTTCTACGAGATCCCGATTGAAACGCCGATCCAGCCGAAGATGGACGTGACGGCGTTTCAGCGGGTCCTGGTCGCGGGCTTCATCAGCGGCGGCACCGAAGACGTCGATGCGAACCTCGAGACGGTGCGCCTGCTCCGCAGCCAGCTGCGATCGAAATCCCCGCTGCGCGTGATCGAGGCGGAAGTGCTGCCGCTGGCCGAGATTGCCGCGCGCGAGAGCAACGCCGCCAGAGACACTGGGACGACAATTACGACGACCTCGACCGGGGTGACGCCGATTTCTCCTGTGCCGACCGCCGACATGGCGAAGGTGCCGGACGCGCCCACCCCCAGGACGGATCCCCGAAAGTCGATCGAGCTCGGCATCAGGAACGAGAAGGACCTGGCGAAGTACGACAAGATCTTCGCGGACGTCGCCTACTGGAAGAGGCTCGGCGAGGAATACCAGACGCCGCTCATCGTCACCGGAACGGTGCTCTTCACGCCACACCAGGCGAACGGCTTCGTGATGCAGAATCGCGAGGTCTACGACTCGTTCGGGCGTCGCAGCGTCATCCCGGTGCGCACCTACCAGGAGCGGAAGGGATTCATCCTCCAGCCGCGCTTCGTGTTCATCGACGGCCGCACCGGCGCGGTGCTCTACTCGGAGACCTTCCGCGAGGAGATCCTCTACAGCGCGCAGCAGAGCGTCCCGGCGCTGTCCACCTATTTCGAGCTCATGGACCGCGTCATGCCGAGCTTCCTCAGCACCCTGAGCGCCCAGAAGATCCGCGGGACCAGGGTTCTGCTGAAGTAGCACCGGCAGCCCCAGGCGGTCAGATCGGGGCGCGCCCAGCCCGACCTAAAGGTCGGACCCACGGGCGTTTGCGGACGTCTTCCTCGCGTGGTATCCTAGAGTTTTGCCTCCCCAACCAAGGAGTCGGCAGGGTGTTCGCAATCATTGAAAGCGGCGGCCGTCAGGTCAAGGTCATCCCAGGGTCCATCGTCGAGGTCGACCGGATCGATGCCCAGCCGGGCGACGAAGTGAGCATCGATCGCGTGCTGTTCCTGCAGAAAGATGACAAGGACGGCGGCGAGGTGTTCGCCGGCGCCCCCTTCGTGGCCAACGCGAAGGTCCTGGGTGTCGTCGACGGCGAGTCGCGCGGTCCGAAGATCCGCGTGTTCAAGAAGAAGCGCCGGAAGGGCATGCGCCGGACCAAGGGGCATCGCTCCACGCTCACCCGCGTGCGCGTGAAAGAGATCGTGATCTAAGTCATGGCGACAAAAAAAGGACAAGGCAGTTCCCGTAACGGGCGCGACAGCAACTCGCAGCGCCTCGGCGTCAAGCGGTTCGACGGCAACGTCGTCACCGGCGGCTCGATCCTCGTGCGCCAGCGCGGGCGTCGCTTTCGTCCCGGCCTCAACGTCGGACTCGGCAAGGACGACACGCTGTTCGCCAAGGTCGACGGCACCGTCAAGTTCAGCGACCACGGCGCGCGCGGTCGGGTCATCTCGGTCCTGCCGCTCGAATAGTGCGCAGTTGGCAGTTCGCAGTTAGTAGTTAGCAGTTCCGGATGTTCGCGACCCGGCGTTCGCAGTTCGCGGCCTTCGTTTTCCTCCCGAACCGCAAACCGCAAACCGCCAACTGTTAACTGTTAACTGTTAACCGCAAACTGTTAACTGGTTCATGTTCGTAGACGAAGTTGAGATCCACGTTGCGGCTGGCCATGGCGGCCGCGGCGCGCTGAGCTTCCGCCGCGAGAAATTCGTCCCGCGCGGCGGGCCCGACGGCGGCGACGGTGGGCCTGGCGGCAACGTTCACCTCGTCGCCCACGCCAACCTCAACACTCTTCTCAATTTCCGGTACCAGAAGGTCTTCGAGGCCGGCAACGGCGCCGGCGGCGAAGGCTCCAACCGCACCGGCAAGACCGGCAGCGACATCACGCTGCAGGTCCCCGTCGGCACGCAGGTGTTCGAGCGGAGCCCCGACGATCCCAAGGCCTACACGCTGATCGCAGACCTCACCGAAGAGAATCAGCACATCGTGATCGCCCGCGGCGGCCTCGGCGGCCAGGGCAACGCGCGCTACGCGACGTCGACCAACCGCGCGCCGCGACGCACGCAGCCCGGACTTCCGGGGCAGGAGAAAGACCTCCGGCTGCAGCTCAAGCTGCTCGCGGACGTGGGGCTGGTCGGCTACCCGAACGCGGGAAAGTCGACCATCATCTCGCGCATCTCCGCCGCCAAGCCGAAGATCGCCGCGTACCCGTTCACCACCCTGGTGCCCAACCTCGGCGTCGTGGGACTCTCGGGCGATCGTTCGTTCGTCGTCGCCGACGTGCCGGGCTTGATCGAGGGGGCGCACGAGGGGCACGGCCGCCGTCATCACGCGCGAGCTGGCGCTGTTCCCCGGACGCGACGCGACGGGCGAGCGCCTGCAGGACAAGCCGATCGTCGTGGCCGCCAACAAGATCGACGCGCTCGACGATCCGGCACGGCTGCAGCGCCTGCGCGACCATTTGCAGCGGGTCGGGGTTCCGCTCTACGCTGTGTCGGCGGTCACCGGCGAGGGGCTGCCGCTGCTCCTGGAAGCCATCTGGGGAAAACTGGCCGAGGAGCGGGACGCCAGGGCCGACAAGCAAAAAGCCCCGAGCCAGACGTCCTTCGCCCCTGGTACTTCGCACCTCGATTCCGAGTGACACGCATCGGCATACTCGGCGGCACGCTCGACCCGGTTCACTGCGGCCATCTGGCCGCTGCCGTCGCCGCGCGCGACGCGTTCCAGCTGTCGGCGGTGCTCGTACTCCCGTCGCGCATCCCGCCGCACCGCGCCGTCCAGCCACACGCCTCCCCGTTCCACCGGTTCGCGATGGCGTCGCTGGCGGTGTCGGGCGTCCCGAACCTGTTCGCGAGCGATGACGAGCTCAGGCAGGACGGCCCCTCCTACACCGCCGACACGCTCGGGCGGCAGCACGCCCGGGGTCAGACCCCGTCGCAGATCTTCTTCATTACCGGGGCCGACGCGTTTGCAGATATTGCCACCTGGAAGCGATACCCCGAGGTCCTCGATCTCGCGAATTTTGTCGTGGTCTCCCGGCCAGGACACCGGATCGACGCGCTGCGATCACGCCTGCCGGCGCTCGCGGATCGCATGCGGCCGGCCGCGGACGCACCCCCTGCCAGCGCCACACCGTTGATCTTCCTGCTCCAGGCGCCGACGCCCGAGGTCTCGTCGACCATCGTCCGCGACCGCCTGCGGCTGGGCCAGCCGATCACCGGTCTCGTGCCGCCGCTCGTCGAAACCCACATCCTCCAACACCGGTTGTATTCGGCTGACCAGCTGCATGGCTAAAACGGAAAGACGGCGGCCCACCACGGCGCACAAGCGGTTGACCGGCGACATCGCGAAAGCCGTGCGCGCGGCGCTCGACAAGAAGGCGCTCGACGTCCTGGTGCTCGACCTTCGGCACACCCACGCGTTCACCGATTTCTTCCTGCTCTGCTCCGGACAGAACACCCGGCAGGTGCAGGCGATCGCCGATGCCGTGGAGGAGGCGCTGCGTGGCGCGAAGATCCGGCCGGCGCACGTCGAAGGCTACAAGCGCGCCGAGTGGATCCTGATGGATTTCTTCTCGTTCATCGTGCACGTCTTCACGCCGCAGACGCGGGAGTTCTACTCGCTCGAGCGCCTGTGGGGCGACGCCGAGCGCATCGAGGTGTCGGACGAGCCTCCTGCACGCAGCGTCTGACCACTTCCACGCAGCGTCTGACCACTTCCTCCGGCCGCTCCCCGGCCGCGCGACCGGAGGGCGGCTCACTCCGATCTGCGCCGTCTGCCGCCGCTCGACCAGCCCCGCCAGCCCAGCCGCCGCCTCGTCTGGTGCGGCCCGGCGGACGCAGGAGCGGCGCACGGCCGCGCGCTCACGGCCGCGCCAGCAGTGGTGCGACTGCCGTGAGCACGTCGGCCGCCACGACGTCCTTCGAACGCTCGCCGTCCAAACACCGCCACCCGGCCTCCGCCTGGCGGCGGTAGCTCTCGCGCACCCGCGACAGGAGCGCCAGGTCGCGCTCGTACTTGTCGCGATTGGTCGTCTTGCGTCCCGCCGCGGTCTCGGGGGCGATGTCGAGCAGAATCGTCAGATCGGGCGGCGGCAGATAGCGCTGGACCTCGCGCAGCCACCCAGCGTCGAGCCCGTGGGCTTCCCCATACGCCACGCTCGAGGCCAGGTAGCGATCGCAGATGACGATCGTGCCGTCCGCCAGCGCCTTCTCCATGTACGGCTTTTTCTCGTAGCGGTTCGCGACGTAGAGCAATTGCATCACGTCCGGCTCGTACTCGCGCGCCCCGTGCAGGGCCTCGTGGATCTCGCGGCCGATGGCGGTCTGGTAGTCGGGAAAATCGAGCAGCACGGCCTTCCGGCGACGAAGCTCGATCTGCGCCTTGAGCCGCTCCGCTTGCGTCTGCTTCCCGCTCTGGTCGAGGCCTTCAAAGGCGATCAGGAGGCCGTTCATGCGTTGCCGACTCCGTACACCTTCGTCTCCTCAGATCTCGAGTGACAGAAGTTCGTCGATCGTCTGCCGGCGCCGAATCACCCTCGCTTTGCCGTCCTCGACCATCACCTCCGCGGGCAACGGGCGGCGGTTGTAGTTCGAGGCCATGACGGACCCGTAGGCGCCGGTGTCGAGAATGGCGTACAGCTCGCCGACCTCTGGACGCGGCAGGGTCCGGTCCTTCCCGAGCGTATCGGTGCTCTCGCACAGGGGTCCGACGACGTCGCTCAGGATCGGGGGGGCGCCCGTCTGCAGGACCGGCTCGATGCGGTGAAAAGCGTTGTAGAGCATCGGGCGGATGAGCTCGCTCATGCCGGCGTCCATGATGACGAAGAGCTTCTGGCCTCCGGCTTCCTTGACGTCGACCACGCGCGTCAGCAGCGCACCCGCCGGAGCGACGATCTGCCGTCCGGGTTCGAGCACGATCGCCAGGCCGGACTCGCGGACAATCGCCAGTACGGCGTCGGCGTATTCCTGCGCGGTAGGAACTCGCGAACCGTCGTACGACACGCCCAGGCCGCCGCCCAGATCGAGGTGCTCGATGCCCGTCCCCTCGGCGGCCAGCTCGCGCGCGAGCGCGACGAGCGCGCGCGCGGCCCTGGCGAGCGGCTCGAGGTCGGTGATCTGGGAGCCGATGTGCGCGTGCAGGCCCACGACGTCGATACCCGCGAGCGTCCGCGCGCGTGCGCACAGCGCCTTGACGTCGCTGATGGCGATCCCGAACTTGTTAGTCTTGAGGCCGGTCGAGATATGCGGGTGGGTCTTGGCGTCGACATCCGGGTTGATCCGGATCGCGATCTTCGTCCGCGTCCCCCGCTCGCGCGACAGCGCGTCGATCCGTCCGATCTCCCCCGCCGACTCGACGTTGATCGTGCGGACGCCGAGATCGATCGCCTGGGCGAGCTCGTTCGTGCCAGCGCCGAGTTCGCCTTCAGCGCATAGTGGATCGTGTGCGGGCAGCCGGCGAACGCCTCATCGATCGCGCGATACCGCGCCGCGATCGTCGACGCGCTGTACACGTAAAGCGGCGTGCCCTCGGCGGCGGCGATGCGATCGAGCGGCACGCCGTCGCACACGAGCGATGATCCTTGTCGGTAGAATCCGGTCAGAGTGTTCTCAACAAAAAAGTGTAAGATATCAGATCAAGACGCATGTCTGCTGATTCCGCGGCTGCGCAGCCCGCCACGCCTGACAGCCTCATCGAGCAGTGCCTGGCCGGCGATCAAGTCGCCTGGGAACAGATCGTGCGCCAGAATTGGCGCAAGGTCTTCAACGTCGCGTACAAGTTCGTCGGCAAGCACGACGAAGCCGAAGATCTCACGCAGGACATCTTCCTCAAGATCTTCAAGGCGCTGAAGACGTTCGATCGTCGCGCCAACTTCCAGACCTGGATCATCAGCATCAGCCGCAACCTCTGCATCGATCACTACCGCAGCGTGCGGAAGGAGCGGCAGACGATCGCGCGCGACGTCGACTCGAACGACCTGCAGCCGGCGACTGCCGAGCGCGGACCGTACGCGCAGGCCGAGCACCAGGCCCTGCGCCTGCAGCTGCGCCAGGCGCTCGAGACGCTGCCGGTCGCGCTGCGCACCGCCGTCGTGCTGCGCGATCTGCAGGAGCTGTCGTACCAGGAGATTGCCGACCGCCTCGGGCTGCCCGAGGGAACCGTCAAGTCCCGCATCAATCGCGGGCGCATCGAGCTGGCGCACCAATTGCGGCGGCTGCAGGAAAACCAGCCGGTCCGGCCGCGGAAACGCGGCACGGTCCGCCCTGGCGTCAAACAATAGTGGGAGTGTCCGAATGAACATCACGACCGAACACGCCAACGGCATCGCGGTCGTCAGGGTCGGCGAATCCGCTACGTGGACAGCGCCACGATCGGCTGCCTGATGGACCTCTATCGGCAGGCCAACGCCGCCGGCGGTGCGCTGAAGCTCGCCGGCGTCCAGAAGCGGGTCGAGACAATGCTCACGATGACCGGCGCGCAGAACTTCATCGAGGTACACCCCGACGAACCCAGCGCCGTCAAGAGCTTCGGAGCCTGACATGCGCAGCATCAAACTCACGACGGGCGCGGCGCTGAAGCTCGACGGCGACCTGCTGTCCGTGCTCGAAGCGCTTTACAAGGAAGTCTCGACGAAACACGAGCTGCAATCGAGCTTCGAGGACATGGCGCGCGAGATTCAGCACGTCATCGAGCAGATGACCGACGAGGAGCGCCGGCATTACCTCTCGGAAAGCCTGTTCCTGAACGTCGTTTCCTATGAAAACGAGCGGCTGGGGGCTTACGTCAAGAAGCTCACGAAGAAGTAGCACGAGGTTCGAGAACGCCGCGTGTCCCTGAACTACCTGGCCACCCGCTTCACCTGCTCCTGGCCCTGGAGCACGATGGTGCTGCTCTGCGACGGCCGCCTGGTCTGTGGCTGCGCCGATCCGTATGGCAAGCGCGCGCTCGGCGATACCCGCACCGCCTCGGTCGCCGCGATCTGGACCGGCGAGACGGCCTCAGCCCTGCGCCGGGACCTCGTCGCCGGCGGCTCGAAGTTCTGCGGCGACTGCCCACTCAAGCTGCCGCTCAAAAAGGACGAACAGCCGCTGCCGCGGGGGCTCGACGTCGGCCCCCTGCCGTCGCGTCTTTATATCGAGTGCACGGCCGCCTGCAATATCTCGTGCAACCAGGCCTGCTGCGCGCCCGAAACCGGCATCACCCGCACGCGCCAGGCCGGCATGCTCGACTACGACCTGTTCACCCGCGTCGTCGACGAAGCGGCGCCGTCGGCCGGCCGCATCGACTTCTTCAACTACGGCGAGGCTTTCCTGCACAAGCGCGCGCTGGACATGGTCGAGTACATCAAGTCGCGCTACCCGCACGTATTCCTCTACACCAGCACTAACGGGCTGGCGCTCACCGAGGATGGCGCGCGGCGCCTGGCGCGTTCGGGCATCGACGAGGTCACGTTCTCGATCGACGGCGCCACCGCCGAGAGCTACGCGAAGTACCGCCAGCGGGGGGATTTCGCGAAGGCGATACGCAACCTCACCGTCCTCTGCGCGGAAAAGAAGAAGAACGGCCTCGATGTGCCGTTCGTGAATTGGCGGTACATCCTCTTCACCCATAACGACAGCGACGAGGAAATGGCGCGCGCGCGGGCGATGGCGGCCGCGATCGGCGTCGACCGCCTGAGCTGGGAGATTACGGACCACCCGGAGAACATGTTCTCGCGGCGGTTCGTGCCGGGCACACCCGACCATCTGCGAATCGCGCACGAAATCTGGGACCAGAACAACCTTGGCAACGCCATCCCCGGCGCGACGCCGCGGGCGCGCATCGAAGTGGAATTGTCCTGGCTCGCCAGCGTGACCGGCGCGCCGCTGACAGCGAAGGCCGGCGAACCGCTCGAAATCAGGACGAGGGTGACGAATCTTTCCACCCGCCCCTTCCCCGCCCAGGCGAGCTACGGCCGCCGCCTCGTGCGCCTCGGCGCGCAACTCTGTGCCGAAGACGGCACGCTCATCAACCTGGACTACGAGCGCGCGTGGCTGCCGTCCCATTTGCAGGCCGGCGCCACGATGGACATCCCCATCACCGTGAAGGCGCCGGACAGACCTGGCCGTTATCTGCTGAAGTTCGATCTGGTGAGTGAAGGCATCGACTGGTTCGAGAAGTCAGGGTCGGCAACGACGCTCAAACCTCTGCTCGTGCGTTGATTTCACTCCCTGATTTCACCTCAAGCGGTATAGCTGGACGCTTCCCCCCAGCCAGATTTCCGTCGCCATGATTTCCACATGCGGATTCCCCGCCAGCTCCGCCTGGTTGTGACGGCAGCGCTCCACGCTGCGTTCAAACGCGCAGTTATAGGTTAAGTGCGTCGCGCCGCGGGCGCGCAATCCCTCGATGGCCTGAGGCGCCGGAAACAATGACAAGTCCTCCGACAGGCCGGCATCCGCGGGAATGAATCCGCTGTAACCGCTCAGAAGGTGCGCCCAATGCTGCGTCGAAAAGTACATGTAATCGATCTCGTGCCCGGTCGGAAGCTCCGCCAGCACGGCGTCAGGCGTGATGTGTTCGTAGAGCGACGGAATGTTAGCGTAGTAATCGACCAGCTCGGTCTTCACTCTGAGGTCGAGCAACACCGTGGCGACGAGGCCCATCGTCAACACCAACTGCCATGTGCGGGTTCCACGCGTCACGACGCGATGCGCGCCGTATCCCGCCAACAGAATCAGCGCCGCACCGGTCAGGACGGCAAACCGGGCCGGTACTCGGATGCTCCTGAATGGAGACAGAGCGCTCAGAGAGCGGTACGTTAGTCCATTCAGCCCTAACGACCAGTCGAAGGCCGCAAGCCCCGCGGCCAGGACCGGCAGCGCGGACCCCGACGGCAGCGCCAGGAGTCCGATCGTGGCCAGCGAAAGGGTCGAGGTACCGGGGTAGAGCTCGCGCTCCGGGCGATTGAACTGCCTCGTATGCCACGCGTACGTCGCCAGCCGCCTCGACGTCTTCAAATAATCGCCGGGGGTTGCGCTGCCCGCCCGCACTTCCTGCACCACGCGCTCCCCATGGGCGGCGCGAGCCTGGTTATACGGGACAGAAAGAAGCGCGGCTACCGGCAGGGCGACGGCGGCTGCCGCAGCCAATGCCGACAGAAGACGCGGGAACGACGGTATCCGGTATCGCAGGAGGGCGACGGCCGTCAGGGGCACCAGCACAGTCGCCAGCATCAGGCCCAGGTACATGGAGGCGAGGCACTGCAGCGCGAGAAGCGCGCCGATCCTCAGACCTCTTCGCCAGTTCGGGTCAATGATCGTGTCGACGAGCGCCACGAAGACGAGCGGCACGAACATGAACCACTGGAGCTCCAGGTGACTGTAGTGTTCCGCATGAAAGGGATACCAGGCGCCCAGGACGCCGGTGACCGTGCCCGCCATGGGATTTCCCGTGAGCCGCCACCCCGCGTGGAAGAACGCGAGCCCGCACAGCGGGAACGCAATCAGGAACAGGCCGTTGGCGACGAGCAGCGGTTCCACCCCCGCCCAGATGAATGGCGCTGCCACGGCTCCTTCGAGCAGGGTCGCGTCGGAGTAGGCCAGGGTGTAAGGCCGTGGATAGAAGATGTTGCCATCAAAGAGGTGGGCCGGGTCGTGTCGGAGCTGGTGCGCGAACCGCGCGAGGCGCCAGGCGGAAAACGCCGGATCTCCGCGGTCGGGCACTTGCCGCAAGTGCGCCGCGTGCGGCCAGATCCATATGGTGGAGAGAAAGACCGTGACCGCGGCCAAGAGCAGGACGTCTCGGGAAGAGGCGCGGTCGGTGGTCCAGCGCACTGGGCTGATGGGCTGATGGGCTGATGGCTTAGGACTCACGACTCAGGGCATAGGGCTCAGGGAGGAGACCGAGCCATAGCAGCGAGCCATGAGCCCTAAGCCATAAGCCCTGAACCCCGGTCAGTTCGCGAGCCGCGCAGCCTTGGCCGCCGGCACACCGATCGGCATCGACGCCACCGCGGGCGCGGTATCCCCTTCCACGATGCGCCAGGCGTCGACTTCCTCGAGGATCCGGGCTGCGAATGCCGTGTGCAGCGCGTGACCGCCGCGGTGCGCCACCAGATGGCCGATCACCGGGTAGCCGACCAGTGAGAGATCGCCGATCACGTCGAGAATCTTGTGGCGGACGAATTCGTCCTCGAAGCGGAGCGCGTTGTTCAGGACGCCGGTCTCGCCGAGCACGATGGCGTTGTCGAGCGAGCCGCCGAGCGCGAGACCGCGCTGCCGCAGCAGCTCCACTTCCTTGAGGAAGCCGAACGTCCGCGCCGGCGCGATCTCCTCGACGAACGTCTCGTCGGTGATCTTCATCGTCCTTGACTGGTGGCGGATGAGCGGGTGATCGAAGCTGATGCTGTAGGTGACCTTGAAGTGATCCGAGGGATAGAGCGCGATGCGCTTGTCTCCCTGGCTCAGCGAGATCGGCCGAAGAACCTTCAGGAACTTTTTCGGGGCCGCCAGGCGCTTCACGCCCGCCTCGTTGAGGATGAGGTAGACAAACGGCGCGGCGCTGCCGTCCATGATCGGCACTTCCGGAGTGTTCAGCTCGACGATGACGTTGTCGATGCCGAGCGCGGTGAGCGCGGCGAGCAGATGCTCGACGGTCTCGACCGACACCGCTTCACGCGTCAGCCCCGTCGCCAGCCGGATGCCGCCGAGGTGGGTGACCGTCGCCGGAATCTCGAGCCCCCCCAGGTCGGAGCGCTGGAACCGGATGCCGTAATCGGCCGGCGCAGGCTTGAGCGACAGTGTGACCTTGTTACCGGAATGAAGTCCGATTCCGGAGCAGGATACGGGACGACGGAGGGTTCGCTGCGAATTCATGGCCTCTTTGACGGCGGGGGAGACATCCCGAGCTCAGCAAACGGTCTGCCACCGGCCGCAACGCTAGGACATGTTTCGCTAAAATGCTGATCTGTTTTAACTTGCTGACTGGATTTCACGCCGACTCGAGGGTAGTATCCCCGTCGTTGTGGCCGACGAGCCACAGGGCCAGGAGCCAAAAGTGTGGCTATCCTACCACGGTCGATATTCACGTTCGTGGTCAGATCAGGCTGCGACATGAGGCGATCCCAGAATCTCCGCCAGGAAATGTCCTGTAAAGGATTCTCGGCTGCGCGAGACCGCTTCAGGAGTCCCCTGTGCAATCACGCGTCCTCCAGCCGCGCCCCCTTCGGGCCCGAGATCGATGACGTGGTCCGCAGACTTGATGACGTCGAGGTTGTGCTCGATGATCACGACCGTGTTGCCCTGATCGACGAGCTTGTTCAGAACATCCAGCAGCTTGTGCGTGTCGGCGAAATGGAGGCCGGTGGTGGGCTCATCGAGAATGTAGAGGGTGCGCCCCGTCCCGCGGCGGGACAGCTCCTTCGCGAGCTTCACCCGTTGCGCCTCGCCGCCGCTCAGCGTGGTCGCCGACTGGCCGAGTCCCAGGTAGCCGAGTCCCACGTCCTGCAGCGTGCGGAGCTTGTTTGCGATTGGCGGAAAGTTCTCGAGCAACGGCACGGCCTGGTCGACGGTGAGCTCGAGGACATCGGCCACCGACTTCCCGCGATACTTGATCTCCAGCGTCTCGCGGTTGTAGCGCCGTCCCTTGCACTGCTCGCACGTCACGTAGACGTTGGGCAGGAAGTGCATCTCGATGGCGATGACGCCGTCCCCCTGGCAGGTCTCGCAGCGCCCGCCCTTCACGTTGAAGGAGAAGCGTCCCGGCCGGAAGCCGCGCGCCCTCGCTTCCGGCAGCATCGCGAATAGCTCGCGGATGAACGTGAACAGACCGGTGTAGGTCGCCGGATTCGAGCGCGGCGTGCGGCCGATCGGCGACTGGTCGATTTGGATCACTTTGTCGACCTGGGCGATGCCTTCGATCGAGGTGTGCGCCCCTGGCTCGTCGGCGGCGCGATACAGCTCGCGCGCCAGCGAGCGATAGAGGATCTCGTTGACCAGCGTGGACTTTCCCGAGCCGCTCACGCCGGTGACGGTGATGAGGACGCCGAGCGGGATCTCGACGTCGATGTCCTTCAGGTTGTTCTCGCGCGCACCCTTGATGACGATCGATCCCCTCGTCGTCGGGCGCCGCTGCTTCGGCGTCTCGATCGACAGCTCCCCCTTCAGGTAGGCGCCCGTCAGCGATCCGTTGCCGTCCGTCAACAGGTCCGCGGGCGTGCCCTGGAAGATGAGCTGTCCGCCGTGCTCGCCCGCCCCGGGCCCGAGATCGATGACATAGTCCGCGGATCGGATGGTCTCTTCGTCGTGCTCGACGACCACGACGGTGTTGCCGAGATCGCGCAGCCGGGCCAGCGTCGACAGCAGCGCCCGGTTGTCGCGCTGGTGCAGACCGATCGACGGTTCGTCGAGGACGTAAAGGACGCCGGTCAGGTTCGATCCGATCTGGGTCGCGAGACGGATGCGCTGCCCCTCGCCGCCGGAAAGCGTCGCGGCGCTGCGGCCGAGGGTCAGGTAACCCACGCCGACGTCGTTCAGGAACCGGAGCCGGTCGCGGATCTCGCGCAGGATCCGGTTCGCGATCAGATTCTCACGATCCGTCAGCTCGAGGCCTTCGAAGGTTTCGAACGCCTCCGAGATCGGCAGGTTCACGTACTCAGTGACGGTACGCCCTTTGACGCGCACGGCGCGGCTCTGCGGCTTCAAGCGCTCACCCTGGCAGGACGGGCAGGGCCGCAGCGCGCGATACGGCTCCAGCCCTTCCTGCTCGACCCAGCTGCCCTCTTCGTAGCGGCGGCGCAGGTTGGGCACGAGACCCTCGAAACCGGCGCCGAAGGGGTCCGTGTCCTTCTCCTGCTTCCGGGTTTTCGCTGCCGTCTGACGCCTGGCCTCGGAGGCCCGCCCGGCATCAGGGCTCTCTTTCTTCGCACCGTAGAACAGCACGTCGCGGACCTTCTTCGGCAGGCGGCGGAACGGGATCCCGAGATCGATGCCGAAGAAGCGGCCGAGCGAGGCCAGGGCCTCTTTCACCAGCTTCTTGTCGCCCCGCGCCCATGGCGCGATCGCGCCGTCCTGCAGCGACAGGTTCTCATCGGGCACGAGCCGCGCCGGATCGAAGTCGTACACCGCCCCCAGTCCCTGACATTCCTGGCAGGCGCCGTGCGGCGAGTTGAACGAGAACGCCCGCGGCGTCATTTCCGGCATGCTGACGCCGCAGTAGGTGCACGCCAGCCGCCGCGAGAACAGCCGATCGCCGCCGTCCAGCGTGTTGATGACGACGATGTCGTCGGCGAGGTTGAGCGCGATCTCGACCGACTCGGTCAGCCGCCGCTCGATTCCTGGCTTCAGGATCAGACGGTCCACGACAACGTCGATCGTGTGGTTGCGGCGGCGATCGAGCTTGAGATCCTCATCGAGCGAGTGCAGCTCGCCGTCGACGCGGACCTTGGTGAAGCCGCGGGCCCGGAGGGCCGCGAGCTCCTTCTTGAATTCCCCTTTGCGTCCTCGGACGACCGGCGCCATCACGTTGATGCGCTCTTCGTTCGGCGAGAGCATCACCATGTCGATGATGCGCTCGAGCGACTGCGACGAGATCTCGCGGCCGCAGAGGTGGCAATGCGGGATGCCGATGTTCGCGAACAACAGCCGCAGGTAGTCGTAGATCTCGGTGACGGTGCCGACCGTCGAGCGCGGATTCGATCCCGTGGTCTTCTGTTCGATGGCGATGGCGGGCGACAGGCCGTCGATCAGGTCGACGTCGGGCTTCTCCATCTGTTCGAGGAACTGGCGAGCGTACGACGATAGCGACTCCACGTACCGCCGCTGCCCTTCCGCATAGATGGTGTCGAAGGCGAGCGACGACTTGCCGGAGCCCGAGAGGCCGGTGATGACGACCAGCTTGTCGCGTGGCAGGTCGACGTCGATATTCTTGAGATTGTGGACACGCGCACCGCGCACGGCCACCCAGTCATGTGCCATTACTGCTGAGATTTTCCAGGAAAACCCAAACAGTAATTGTACTACGGGGCTGGGGCTTCGGGCAGGGTCAGGAGGCTGCGAGAGATCGTCACCGCCGCCCCGCCGCTCAGTCAATGTACTCAGTTCCTCGTACTCAGCCTCAGCCCTTTACCTCTGCCCCTGCCTCTGCCTCTGCCCCGACCCTCCGCGCCCAACGCAGCCCCCTGCCTC
>WNFI01097224.1_pt1 | contig 19912 bp, 20 predicted proteins | sample 5400471 | NCBI WGS metagenome assembly WNFI01 (sample SAMN13153348, study PRJNA577476) | soil metagenome | isolation source: 100 cm saprolite on Douglas fir-dominated hillslope | place: USA:California | collected 2013-09-17
ACCCGGGAGCGGATCCGGCAGATCGAGTCGAAGACGATGTCGAAGCTCAGGCACCCGTCCCGGTCTCAGGTGCTCCGCGACTACCTCGACTGACCCGCCGGGCCCGCCAGATGCAGTGAATCCCGCGCTCTCGACTGAGCGCGGGATTCACTCATACGCCCCCGGCCTGCGGGCCCGCTTCCGGCCAGCTGAGGCTGACCCGGGACCAGCCGGCTTCGGCTACCTCTCCGAGCTGGAGTTCTGGGGGCGGGAGAGCCGGTCGGTCTCGTCCTGGATCTCTACCGCGATCTTGGCTAGCGCCTCGGCATGCTTGCGGTTGTGATGCGCACAGAACAGCAGTTCGCCGGAGCCGGGGAGCAGGACGCGTACATACGCCTGCGCACCGCATCGGTCGCACAGATCGGTGGCGTTGAGCGGCTTCGTCGGGGCCATCGCAGCGGTCATGTCGCCTCCCTCACTTCGTGCGGTCCGGCTCCTGGTGTCGGCCGGCCATGCATCGTCGTCTGCTCTCTGCTAACCCTGCACTGGGCTAACCCTGCACTGATAACCCGGCAGTGCTAACCCTGCCGTGCCAATCAATCCATTACAACACCAGGCCGGACGCCTCTCTTCCCGCCCGCCGTCGCGTACGCCGTGGGCGAACAGCCAGCATGGTGCCTTGGCCCGGCCCGGAACTCCCCCGATCGCAAGTGCGTGGCCCCGGGTCGGCCTGCTAGGCCGGCGGCGCGGCGCCGCCGGGCTGTCCGCGGGGGCCGCTAGTCTGTTTTCACCCCCGCACGTCAGGAGACTCCCCAGTGACCGCCGTCAGCGCCGCGCGCGCGCGGAAGCCGAGTTCCGCGGATGGCTACACCGCGCGCCACCTAACGGTCCTCGAAGGGCTCGAGGCTGTCCGCAAGCGCCCGGGCATGTATATAGGGTCCACCGACGGCCGCGGGCTGCTGCACTGCCTGTGGGAGATCATCGACAACGCGGTGGACGAGGCACTGGGCGGTCACTGCACCAGCATCGAGGTCATCCTGCACGCCGACCATTCCGCCGAGGTTCGTGACAACGGCCGCGGGATCCCGGTCGACGTCGAGCCGAAGACCGGGCTCACCGGGGTCGAGCTGGTGATGACCCGGCTCCATGCGGGCGGCAAGTTCGGCGGCGGGTCCTATACCGCGTCGGGCGGGCTGCACGGCGTGGGAGCGTCCGTGGTGAACGCCCTGGCCGGCCGGCTGGACGTGCAGGTCGACCGGGACGGAGCCGAGTGGGCGACCAGCTTCCGCCGCGGGGTGCCCGGCGAGTTCAGCGGGCCGGGCCCGGACGCGCCGTTCCAGCCCGCCACGGGGCTGCGTCGGGTGCGCCGGGTGGCCAAGACCCTGACCGGCACCAGGATCAGGTTCTGGCCGGATCAGCAGGTGTTCGTGCGCGGCGCGCTGTGGAGCTTCGCCGCGCTGGCCCAGCGGGCCCGCCAGACCGCGTACCTCGTGCCCGGGCTCACCATCCGGGTGGTGGACGAGCGGGCCGACGCCGACCGCGCCCGCGCTCGCCTCGACGGCGCCGGACCTGACCGGCCCGCCCCGGACGGCACGGCCGACCACGACGGCCCGGACGACGCTCGCCCCGGGGTTTCCGCCCTTCCGCTGCACGCAGGCGAGCGGGACGACGAAGGCGAGCGGGAAGCCGAGTTCCGATTTGCGGGCGGGATCAGCGAGTTCTGCGCGCACCTGTCTCGCGGGGAGCCGGTCACCGACGTGGTCCGGCTGGCCGGCTCAGGGCGGTTCACCGAGACGGTGCCGGTGCTGGACGGCCAAGGCCACCTGGTCCCCACCGACGTCGAGCGCGAGCTCGCCGTTGACGTGGCGCTGCGCTGGGACAGCGGCTACGGCACCGTGACCCGATCCTTCGTGAACGTGATCGCCACTGCCAAGGGCGGCACGCACGTGACCGGCTTCGAGCGGGCCCTGGTCCGTGTCCTGAACGAGCAGCTGCGCGCGGTCAGGCTGCTGAAGAACGGGGACGCGCCGGTCATTAAGGAGGACATCCTCGAGGGACTCACCGCGGTGATCGCGGTGCGGCTGCCGGAACCGCAGTTCGAGGGGCAGACCAAGGAGGTGCTCGGCACGCCGTCCGCTTCCCAGATCGTGAACCAGGTGGTGAGCGGGGAACTCCGGGCCTTCTTCGAGGCGCGCGGGCGGGGCAGCAAGCAGCAGCAGGCCCGGGCGCTGCTCGACAAGGTGGCGGCCGCCGCCCGGACCCGGATCGCCGCGCGCGAGCACCGGGAGAACCAGCGCCGCAAGTCGGCGCTGGCGACTTCGGCGCTGCCCGCCAAGCTGGTGGACTGCCGCTCCGCCGACGACCGGAGCGAGCTGTTCATCGTGGAGGGTGACTCCGCGCTCGGCACGGCGAAGGTCGCCCGGGATTCGGAGTTCCAGGCACTGCTGCCGATCCGCGGCAAGATCCTCAACGTGCAGAAGGCGTCGCTGAGCGACATGCTCAAGAACGTCGAGTGCGCGGCGATCATCCAGGTGATCGGGGCCGGCTCCGGAGCCGCGTTCGACCTGGACTCGGCCAGGTACCAGCGCGTGATCCTGATGAGCGACGCCGACGTCGACGGTGCGCACATCAGGTGCCTGCTGCTCACTTTGTTCAACCGGTATATGCGGCCGATGGTGGAGGCGGGCCGGGTGTTCGCCGCGGTGCCGCCGCTGCACCGGATCGAGCTCGTCAGCCCGCGCAAGGGCCAGGATAAGTACGTCTACACCTACTCCGACGCCGAGCTGCGCCGGGCCCTGCTGCAGCTCGAGCGCCGGGGCCAGCGGTGGAAGGAGCCGCCGCAGCGGTACAAGGGCCTCGGTGAGATGGATGCTGCGCAGCTAGCCGATACCACGATGGATCCCCGGCGCCGGACGCTGCGCCGGATCAGGATCGATGATGCTGCCGCGGCCGCCAGCATGTTCGACCTGCTCATGGGCAGCGAGGTGGCGCCGCGCCGGGACTTCATCATCGGCGGCGCCGCGGAACTCGACCCGTCCCGCATCGACACCTGACGGCGGCGCCGACATGTGATCTTCTGCATACGCGTGTATGTGATACGCTCGTAATTATGGCGCACGTGGATAGGTTCTCGGTGACGATGGCCCCGGAGCTTGGCGTCGCGGTCCGGGACGCAGCAGCGCGGCAGGGAACAAGCGTGTCGACCTGGCTGAGCGAAGCGGCAGCCGACAGGATCCGCAACGAGCTTCTGGGCGCCGCGCTAGACGCATGGGAGGCCGAAGACGGCCCGTTCAGCGACGAGGAGCTCAACGCGGCAGCCGCCGCGCTGGGCGACGCCCGCCAGACGGGCGCCGCATGAAGGCGGTACTCGACGCGGGAGCACTGATCGCGATCGACCGCCGCGACCGCCGTTTCGGGGCGAGGCTGCGGGTTCTCCAGCGGCGGAGCACACCTCTTCGGGCAAGCTCCGCGGCGGTGGCTCAGGTCTGGCGCGATGGTCGCCGACAGGCAAACCTGGCCCGAGTACTCACCGGCGTAGGCATCGCGCCCCTCGGGGCGGCGGATTCGCGGCGGATCGGCGAGTTGCTCAGCCGGACGACGACGGCCGATGTTGTGGACGGGCATGTGGCCTTGCTGACGGATCCTGGCGACATCCTGTTTACCAGTGACCCAGACGACCTGAGGACCCTGATCGACGCGCGCGGAATAGCGGCCGCTGTGCGCGTCGTCTAGCAACCCAGTGGACCGGGCCAGATGATCTGCGGGCGTACTGAGGCTCTCAGCCCGCTCTGAACTTCGCGCGGCAGGCTCGGGGCGGGAGGACTCGCCGGGCGCGATGGGCGAGCGGGGCGATGAGCTTTACGCGGGGGCCGGACCGCCGAGGGCGGCGAGCGGGTGGCGGACCCGGACGCCTGAGCCGTCCCGGCGGCCGTCGGGCGGCGGCAGGTCGACCGGCGTGCCGGCCTCAGTCGCGCCGTGCGCGGGACCGGCCCCGGCCCAGGCCAGCACCAGCACGTCCTCGCCCTTGAGGAACCGGTGGCAGCGGACTCCGCCGGTGGCGCGGCCCTTCGGCGGGTACTCGGCGTAGGGCGTCACCTTCACGGTCACGGCCGACGTGCCGGGGAGCGCCCCGGCGCTGCCCGCGACCGTGACGACGACCGGGGCCCGGCCGGAGTCCTCGGGAGAGTCGATTCCAGCGGGGTCGACGGCGCCAAACCAGACCACCGACGCCCGCGGGGCCAGCCTGATCCCCGCCATCCCGCCCGCGGTCCGGCCCTGCGGCCGGACCGCCGACGCGCCGAACCGCAGCAGCTGCGCGTCGCTGGTCACGAACACCAGGTCCTGCGCCTCGTCGGCGAGCTGGACCGCGCCCACCACCCGGTCGCCGTCCCTGAGCGCGATGATCTCGAAGTCGGTGGCGTTCTGGGGGTAGTCGGGGGCCACCCGCTTGACCACGCCGGGGAGTGCGCGCTCGGCGGCAGCGCGGGCAGTTCCAGCACGCCGAGCCTGATCAGCCGGCCCTGCGAGGTGACGACGCCGACCGTGCCCCGCGCGGTCGACGCCACGGCCGAGACGATCGCGTCGTGCGCCGCGCGGGGCCCCCCGGTGCCCGCGCGCACCTGGCGGGGCTGAGGGGCGGACGTACGTTCCGGATCTTGGTTTTCTCCGGCGCTCGCCGTCCTGGCCAGCAGCCCGGTCGTCGAGAGCAGCAACGTGCACGGATCGTCGGCCACCTCCAGCGGCACGGCGGCGGTCCGGGCCGCGCCGCTGCTCTCGAGCAGCACGGTGCGGCGGGGGGTCGCAAACCGCTCGCTGATGTCGGCCAGCTCGGCCGAGACGAGTTCTCGCAGCCGCTGCTCGGAGTCGAGGATCGCGGTGAGCTCGGCGATCTCGCGCTGCAGCGTCTCGCGCTCGCGCTCGAGCTCCAGCCGGTCGTAGCGGGTCAGCCGGCGCAGCGGGGTGTCCAGGATGTACTGCGCCTGGATCTCGGACAGGTCGAACACCTGCATCAGCCGGTCCTTGGCGGCCCCGGCGTCGTCGCTCGTGCGGATCACACTGATGACCTCGTCGATGTTGAGCAGCGCGATGAGCAGGCCGTCGACCAGGTGCATCCGGTCCTGGCGCTTGCGGCGCCGGAAGGCGGTGCGGCGGCGGACCACCTCGATCCGGTGGTCGACGTAGATCTGCAGCAGCTCGCGCAGCCCGAGCAGCCGCGGCTGCCCGTCGACGAGCGCGACGTTGTTGATGCCGAACGTGTCCTCCATCGGCGTGAGCCGGTACAGCTCGTCCAGCACGGCCTCGGGATGGAACCCGCTGCGCACCTCGATCACCAGATGCAGGCCGCGCTTCCGGTCGGTGAGGTCCTTGAGGTCGGAGATGCCGGCCAGCTTCCTGGCCTGGACCAGGTCCTTGATCCTGGCCACCACCTTCTCCGGGCCGATCCCGTAGGGCAGCTCGGTGACCACGATCCCGGTGCGGCGCGGAGTGATCTTCTCGATCCGGGCCGTCGCCCTGGTGCGGAATATCCCGCGGCCAGTCTCGTACGCCTCCCGGATCCCGTCCAGCCCGACGATCTTCCCGCCGGTCGGCAGGTCGGGCCCGGGCACGAACCGCATCAGCTCGTCCAGGCCCGCCTCCGGGTGGGCGATCAGCTGCCGGGCGGCCGCGATGACCTCGCCCAGGTTGTGCGGGGCCATGTTGGTGGCCATCCCGACGGCGATCCCGGCGGCCCCGTTGACCAGCAGGTTGGGGATCGCGGCCGGGAGCACCGAAGTTGCCATGCCCGTCGATCAGCGGCAGGCGCATCGCCCAGGGCTGCTCCATCCGGACCAGCGCGTCGTAGATGGCCGTGTCGCCGTGCGGGTGCAGCCGCCCCATGACCTGGCCGACGACCTGGGCGCACTTGATATGCGGGCGCTGCGGCGTCAGGCCCATCTCGCGCATCTGGTACAGGATCCGGCGCTGCACGGGCTTGAGCCCGTCCCGGGCGTCGGGCAGGGCGCGCTGGTAGATCACCGAGTAGGCGTACTCGAGGTAGCTGCCGCGCATCTCCTCGGTGACGTCGATGTCGATGATGTTTTCCTCGAAGTCATCGGGAGGCGGGGTTGTCGTGGTGCGTCTGGCCATGCCGCCATTGTGCCGCCCCGCCGGGGAGGGCGCGCGCAACGGCACGCGGTCCGAGCGCGGCCCGGCCTGCTCGGGTCAGGTGGCGGAGAAGCCGCCGTCCACGAAGATGAGCTGCCCGGTCACGTAGTCACTGGAGCGGCTGGCGAGGAACACCGCGATGCCCTCGAAGTCGCCGGGCTCGCCGTTGCGGCCGATCATCGTGCGCGCGGCCAGCGCGGCCGAGCGCGCCGGGTCACTGGCGGCTTCCCTGGTCAGGGGCGTGATCACGAAGCCGGGCGAGATCGCGTTGCAGCACACCCCGCGCGGCGCCCAGGCCTCGGACTGGGACCGGGTCAGCGACGCCACGCCGCCCTTGGACGCCCCGTAGGCGCCGCTGTTGCCGAACGCCCGGACGGCCTGCTGCGACGCGACATTGATGATCCGGCCCCAGCCGCGTTCGGCCATCGGCGGCCCGAAGCGCTGGCCGAGCAGGAACGGGGCGGTCAGGTTGACCGCGATCGTCTGGTCCCACTCGGCCACGGTCAGGGCGCTCATCGGCGGCCGCAGGTTGACGCCCGCGCAGTTGACCAGGATGTCGGGCTCGCCGAACTGCGCCGCGGCCTTCCGCGCGCCGTCCTCGAGCGAGGCGCGGTCGCCGAGATCCGCGCTGACCCATGCCGCTTCCGGGCCCGCGGCGCGCAGCCATTCGGTCGCCTCCGCCAGCGCACCGGCGCCGCGCGCGACGAGCACCACCCGGGCCCCGGCGCCGGCCAGGGCCCGCGCCATCGCCCGGCCGATGCCGGAACTGCCGCCGGTGACGACGGCCACCCGGCCGTCGAGCGAGAACAGGTCCCTGAGGTAGTCGGCCATGACGGGATTCTCCCGCACCTGGCGATTATCAGCCGTGACGGCAGCAGCGTGTGCGCTAACTGCCGCTCCCACAGCACTTTGCGCACACACTTGCGGCGGCTGGGGGCTCGGCGACCGGGGCTAGAGGGCGGGCTGGGGCTAGAGGGCGGGCCGGGCGCCGACCATGCTGAGCGCCCGGGCCGCGAGGCGGCAGCCGCTGGCCAGCGCCTCGCCCGGGGGCTTCTTGTCCAGCCAGGCCGGCAGGAAGCCGGCGCAGAACGCGTCCCCGGCCCCGGTCCCGTCGACGATCCGCTCGATCGGCGGCCCGGGGACCCGGAACGGCTCGGGCCGGCCGTTGGCGTAGAACAGCGCTCCATCCGCGCCGAGCTTCATCACCACCTGCGGGTACCAGGCGTTCAGCACCCGCGCGGCCTGCTCGGGCTGATCCCGGCCGGTGAGCACGCGCGCCTGGTCGCCGTTCACGAACAGCAGCGTCGCCCCGTTGGTCAGCTGCAGGAACGGCTCGGCGCCGACGCGCTCCAGCGGGGCGGCGGAGGCACCATCCACCGACACGGTCATCCCGGCGCGCTGAGCGTGGCTGAAGGCGGCCAGCGTCGCCGGCCTGGAGGTCTCGTTGAGCAGCGTGTACCCGGAGATATGCAGGTGGCTGCCGGGCGTGAACAGGTCCTTGGGCAGGTCATCGGGCGACAGCGCCGCGTTCGCCCCCGGGTCGGAGAGCATCGTGTGGTCGCCCTTATGGGTGACCATCACCACGCAGGTCCCGGTGGGCCGCTCCGGGTCCATGACGAGCCTGGCGTCGACACCGTAGCCCATCAGCTCCATGTCCCGGTTGCGGCCGGCGATGTCGGCGCCGCGCCGCCCGACGAACGCCACCTCGGCACCGTCCACGGCGAGCCAGGCGGCGATATTCGCCCCAGAACCTCCGCCATGCATGGTCACCGTGGCCGGCGTGTCGCTGCCCCTGGCCAGAGGCAGCGCCGCATGGGCGACCGTGTCCGTCATGAGATCACCAACGACGACAACTCGCGTCATGTCGTCACCACCTTGATCACGGGGCTGATCTGCAGAGCGCTGCCCGAAGCGCCAGGCTGCTTAGGTGCTAGCGGATAGAACTTAACAGTTTCCGCGCGGACTCTGTTACCGTTCGCGTTCCGAAACAGTGAATAGTGGCGATTCTGGTCAACTGGGCAGCGTCAGAGCCCGGCCGGCGACCATTAGCACCGTTTCCTCGGACTCGGCGGCAAGCCGCTGGTTGAGCCACCCTAGCTGGTCGCGGAACAGCCGCCCCGCCCGAGTCGGAGGGTGGACGCTGGAGCCCACCTCATCACTCACCGCCACCACCAGCGCCCGTGTCTGCCGCCACGCCTCGAGAAGCTCATCCACTTTTGCAGCGATCTGGGCCTGGGCGCGGGCTAGTCCCGCTGACCCGCCGGGTCCCGCATCGCCGTCGCCGTCACCGTCACCGTCACCGTCACCGTCGGCCCAGGCTCCGGACTCGTCCATCACCGCGGCCAGCCAGGTGCCCGCTCCGTCAAAGAGCACTGCCCCAGATCCAGAACGCAACGTCCCGGCCGCATCGACGCTCTCCACGGTCTGCCACCACGGGGGGCGCCTGGCCCGGTGCGCCGCGACCCGCTCCGTCCAGTCGGAATCGGCGGCGGGCTGGGCGCCGGCCGGGTAGGGGCCCGCGGCCAGGTAGGTCACTCGCGGCTCGGCGGCCAGCCTGAGCTCGGCGTGCCGCGACTTTCCCGACCGAGCCCCGCCGAGCACCAGAACCCGGCGCGGCCGGACCGGGCCGCTCCCCGCACTGACCGGGCGCGCCGTCGCGGTCCCGGGCGTCGCGGTGCCCGGCGTCGCGGTCCCGGGCGTCGCGGTGCCCGGCGTCGCGGTGCCGGGCGTCGCGGTGCCCGGCGTCACGGTGCCGGGCGTCACGAGGACGTCGCCGTCGTGCGGCACAATGACGCCCCAGAACTGGCACCGCCGGGCCAGTTCCTCCTCGGAGGGAGCGCGGTGATCGGCGTGCAGCACCGCGACCACGGTCCGGGCGTGCACCAGGCCCCGGCGGCGGAGCGCGCCGAGCTGGGCCGGATTCTCCAGCAGGTCGAGCAGCGCGATGTCGTAAGGCTCGGTGGCGTAACGGCCAGTGCCGTCGGGCGGCGCCGTCGTGGCACCGTGCCCGCCGCCCCGCCCGCCACCGTGCCCGTTCCCGACGAGCAGCCGTCCGCCGTCGGGGCCGGTGATATCCCAGCCTCCCGGCACCCGCTTGACGCGATACCCGGCGACGCCGGCCGTCACATCGCCGCCGCCTGTACCGTCGCCCCGGTGCCGCACGTCGGGTCCGCAAACCGGCGTCCGGCCGGAGTCGATCCGCAGCACGCCGTCCACGAGCACCTGCGCGGGGGCCCGACGGCGGCCGGCTGACCGGGCCCGCTCACAAGAGGCGCAGCGGCAGTGCGGCTGCGGCCATCCGCCGCGGCCACCGGTGCCGGTCAGGCGGATCTCCATCGCTCCTGTCCTTCCCCTTCGCCGGACTGAAACCCACGTATATGACGGGTTTGGGTCCGAGATCATGGAACGCGCCTCGAAATGTGAGCCGGAGCCTGATCCTAACCACTGAGGCGGGGCATGAGCTGGACCTGGCAGCTGGAGAAGGAAGACGGGACCGTGCTCGTGTCGCGCGGGCTGCCGAAGGAGACCTTCAGCAGCCAGGGCGACGCTGAGAGCTGGATCGGCGAGAACTGGCAGGCCCTGCTGGAGGCCGGGGTCGACCAGGTGACCCTGCTGGAAGAGGGCCGCGCCGAGTACGGCCCGATGAGCCTGCACCCCGCGCAGTAGGACTGGCCGGGGCGCCGGATGGCATTCAGGGACGGGCCGGGGGGCTCGCCGTCAGGGCCGGGTCGGTGACGATCACGGGGCCGAGTGTGCCATCGATCCGCCGCATGACCTCGGGGTCAAGCCGGACGCCTGATGCCCGCGCGTTCTCGCGCACCTGCTCGGGCCGGGTGGCGCCGACGATCGCGGCGGAGACGTTCGGGTTCTGCAGCGTCCACGCCACCGCCATCTGCGCCAGTGTCAGGCCGGCCTCCTCGGCGAGTGGCTTGAGCTGCTGAACCCGGGTCAGGATGCCGTCGGTCAGATAGCCCTTGATGAACGCCGATCCGCTGGCGTCGGTCGCGCGCGAGCCGGCCGGCACGGCCGCGCCCGGCAGGTACTTGCCGGTGAGCACTCCCTGCGCGATCGGCGAGAACACGACCTGGCTAATGCCTTCCTTCTCGCAGAGCGGTATCACCTCGGACTCGATGACCCGCCAGAGCATGCTGTACTGGGGCTGGTTCGAGACGATCTTGTCGAGGCCCATCTGCCCGGCGATGCGGACCGCGGCGGCGATCTCGTCGGCCCGCCACTCAGAGACTCCCACGTAGAGCACCTTGCCCTGGCGGACCAGGTCGTCAAAGGCGCGGAGCGTCTCCTCCAGCGGCGTCTCGTGGTCGTAGCGGTGCGCCTGGTAGAGATCCAGGTAGTCGGTCTGCAGTCGCCGGAGCGAGTTATGGGCGGACTCGATGATGTGCTTGCGGGACAGGCCGCGCTCATTCGCGCCCCGGCCGACCGGCCAGTAGGCCTTGGTAAAGATCTCCAGCGACTCGCGGCGCACCCCGCGCAGGGCCCGGCCGAGCACCTCCTCAGCCCTGGTGCCTGCGTAGACGTCCGCGGTGTCGAAGGTCGTGATGCCCTCATCGAGCGCCGCGGCCACGCACGCGGCCGCCGCGTCCTCCTCAACCTGCGAGCCGTGCGTAAGCCAGTTGCCGTAGGCGATCTCACTGATCTTCAGCCCGCTTCGGCCGAGATGGCGATATTCCATGGCATGACCCTAGTGGCCCGGCGCGGGCGGAGGGCCGGGCGGGTGCGGAGGGCCGGGCGGGTGCGGAGGGCCGGGCGGATGCGGAGGGCCGGGCGGGTGCGGAGGGCCGGGCGGGTGCGGAGGGCCGGGCGGGTGCGGAGGGCCGGGCGGGTGCGGAGGGCCGGGCGCGGGCGACTTCAGATCTTGTCGCCGGGCTTCACCCGGGGGGCTGGCATCCGCAGCCTGCGGAACTGGGTGCCGCGTATAGCGGCGTACATCCGGACGCCGCGGGTGCTCTCGCCGGGGAAGCGCTGCTGCGCCAGCCTGACCACGCGGCCGCCCACGACCACACTCTCGGCCACGAGTATCAGCAGCATGGCCAGCACCGCGTAGTCGACCACCGGCGACTTCCGCAGGCTCGGGATGAACAGCAAGACGACGAGCGCGGCCACCCCGAACATGTAGAACTCGCTGAAGCTGCGGCGGGAGTCCACATAGTCACGGGCCAGCGCCCTGACCGGGCCCTGGTCCTTGCGCGGCAGGGCCCAGCTCTCGCCGCGTCGGGCGGCTGCCATCTTGCGGGCGCGCTCCGACCGGCCCCGGGTCCGCGACTGCTGGCTGGCGGCCTTCCGGTCCGCGGGCGCTGCGAACGGCTGCCGACGCCGATGCTCGGCCTCGCTGCGCTTGGGAGTCGGTCGCCCCTTGCCCGGCGTCACGCCGACCCGTTCGGCCGCAGCCTCGGGTTCATCCGGGCTCTGCGGCTCCTGATCGATCGCCCCGGAGGGGTCGGCTGGACGTCGTCGGAACACGCGCCCAGCATACCGGCGCGAACGCCGCAGACCACCAGGCCCGGCCCTGGTTATGCCCCATCTCGGGCCTCCGTGGGGCCACCCGGATGACTGACCTTGCCGACGGTCGTAGTGTGGTAGGGAGCATCTGCCGGCAACCTCCGTTGCCCTACGCAGCAAGCCAGTTCGCGGTGCCGCCGCGCCGTGCGGCAACGGTGTACAGGATGAGGGGATGGTCGCGCTTATGGGCGTGATGAAACGGGTCTCGTTGATCTTCAAGTCCAAGGCCAACAAGGCCCTGGACCGGATGGAGGATCCTCGGGAGACCCTGGACTACTCCTATCAGACGCAGCTCGAGTTGCTGCAGAAGGTCCGCCGCGGCGTCGCTGACGTCGCGACCTCGCGCAAGCGTATCGAGCTGCAGATCAACCAGTTGCAGCAGCAGTCGGACAAGCTGGACCGGCAGGCCCGCGACGCGCTCGCGGCTGGTCGGGAGGATCTCGCCCGTGACGCGCTGACCCGCAAGGCGGGCGTTCAGGGCCAGGTGACCGACCTCACTACGCAGTACACCTCGCTGCAGGGCGAGGAGGAGAAGCTGACCGGTGCCTCGCAGCGGCTGCAGGCCAAGGTGGAGAACTTCCGCACGAGGAAGGAAACCATCAAGGCCACTTATACCGCAGCCGAGGCGCAGACCAGGATCAACGAGGCCTTCACCGGCATCTCCGAGGAGATGGGCGACGTCGGCATGGCGATCCAGCGGGCCGAGGACAAGACTGAGCAGATGAAGGCCCGCGCGGGCGCGATCGACGAGCTGATGGCGTCGGGCGCGCTCGACGACATGGTCAGCGGCCCGCGCGACGACATCCAGCTTGAGCTGGACCGGATGGGCGCGGGCCATGACGTGGACGCCGAACTGGCACGGCTGAAGGGCGAGCTCGGGCAGGGCAGCGCGCCCCGCCAGATCGAACCCGCCGCGGCGGGCGCCACCGACGGGCAGCCGGCGCAGGTCACGCGGCCCGTGGACACGCGGTCTACGGACGCGCGGGCCGCGGATCAGCCGCAGGCAGGTGAAGGTCCGTGATCGTCCGCATCCTGGGGGAGGGTCAGGTTGAGGTCGACGACTCCGCGGCGGAGGAGCTGAACGACCTCGACTCCAAGCTGGAGGCGGCCGTCGAGCACGATGACGAGGCCGACTTCAGGCCGGCCCTCGACGCTCTGCTGGCGCGCATCCGCTCCATCGGCAGGCCGCTGCCGCCGGATGCGCTCGCGCCGTCGGAGCTGATCATCCCGCAGGAGGGCGCGACCATGGCCGAGGTCCAGAAGCTGCTGACCGACGACGGCCTCATCCCGGGCTGACCGGCCCTTGCGCCCAGGCCCGTGCGCGCAGGCCGGTGTGCCCAGGCCCGTGCGCCCAGGCCGGTGCGCCCAGGCCCGTGCGCGCAGGACGGTGCGCCCAGGACCGTGTGCTCAGCATTGTGCGCCCCGGCGCCGCGGGGAGGGCCCGAGCGGGCGGCGGGCGAGGCTGGAATCTGCGCGACCGCCTGGCCGTTGTACATCGTGAACGACCGTCCGGCAGGATGTATCGCGCGAGCCCCTCGGTCTTGCGCAAACCACTCCGGCGGCTGCGATGTAATGGGGTTAGACGGCTCGCCAGGTGAGCCGCAACGAAACGGAGGCGCCGCACATGGCGCGCACTCGCTACGCAAGCGACCGGGGGCTGATCGCGCGCATGGGCGCGACCATGTTCCTGCTCGGACTCGTGTTCACTGGGTTCATCATTGCCCTGTACTTCGTGTTCTTCTGGTACGGGCATCGCCACGGTGGCGGCGGCAGCAGCGCCGGGCTCGTCGTGCTCGCGGCGGTGATTGGCGTGGCCGTGGCGTTCGGCGGGTACTACTGGTCCGACAAGATCGCGCTGAACACCGCGCGGGCCCGGCTGGTCACACCGCAGCAGGCGCCGGAACTGCACGGCATCATCGACCGGATCTGCGCGCTGGCTAACATGCCCAAGCCGCGAGTGGCCATCTCGCCGGTAAGCATGCCGAACGCCTTCGCTACCGGGCGCAGCAGCAAGGTCGCCGTGGTCTGCGTCACCGAGGGCCTGCTCCAGAAGCTCGACAAGAATGAGCTCGAGGGCGTGCTCGCGCACGAGATGTCGCATGTGGCGCACAAGGACGTCGCGGTCATGACGATCGCGTCGTTCCTGGGCATCATCGCCGCGCTGCTGGTCCGGTTCGCCTTCTACGGCGAGCTCTTCGGCGGCGGCCGCGGCCGCGGCAACCAGAACAACCAGAACGCGCTGCCCATCATGCTGATCGTGATGGTGGTCGGCATCGTGGTCTACGCGGCCAGCTTCCTGCTGATCCGGCTGCTGTCGCGGTACCGGGAACTGTCGGCTGACCGCTCGGGCGCACTGCTGACCGGGCAGCCTTCCGCGCTGGCCAGCGCGCTGGTCAAGGTCAGCGGCGACATCGCCAAGATCCCGACCCGCGATTTGCGGCAGGCCGAGCCGCTGAACGCGTTCTATTTCGCGCCGGCGCTATCGGGCCAGAGGGGTCAGACGAGCCTGTCCACGCTGTTCTCCACCCACCCGCCGCTCAAGAAGCGGCTGGCGCAACTTGACAAGATCTCCAAGCAGCTCGGCAGGTAGCCTGCTCGGCCGCCGCACCGTCGCCGTTTCCGTCCGGTAGCCGAAGGCACGGGAGGTAGTACGTGGGGTTCCTCGATGCGCTGCTGGGCCGGACCAAGCCGGTACCGCCCAACCTTGACGCGCTGTTCGCGCTGCCGTCGGCGGCGATCACGCTCCAGGTGGCGACGGACTTCAGGCCGACCGGCACCGGCTCGGTCTGCTTCCGCGCGGCCGAGGGACGGGCGTTCGGGGATATCGAGTCCGATGTCCGTGACCTGCTCAACATGGGCGACAACAAGACGCCGGTCGAGGTATCCAGGGACTCCTACGGCTTCACGTGGCTGGTCTGCCATCATTCGGCCGACGACATCGAGGGGCTGGTCACCGACCTGCACGCGGTGAATTCCTCCCTGGAGAACGGCGGTTTCGGGCCGCAGCTTCTGTGCACGATCCTCGGCTTCCGCGACGGGGCGCGCCGCCCGCTGGGGTTGGTGTACCTGTACAAGCGCGGAACGTTCTATCCGTTCGCCCCGCAATCGGGAGAGCGCCGGGACAACGCCCTCGAGCTGCAGGTGCGCGGCACCCTCGGCGATGATCTCAAGATCGAGCCGGACCTGGAACGATGGTTCCCGGTCTGGGGCGCCCCCGGCCTGTGACCGGCTTCAGGCAGCCCGACCGGTTCAGCTTCCGGGGAGGCATGCGGCGAGGCCGGAATGACGGGGGCCGGGATATGGTTGAGGTAGGAGATGTGAGCCGCGCCGGAAGGGTGACGGCAGTCGACGCGGGAGCTAAATCCAGATGACAGTTCAGGACCAGACCACGACGCAGGGCATCATCCTCACCGATGCGGCGGCGGTCAAGGTGAGCAGCCTGCTGGAGCAGGAAGGCCGCGACGACCTTCGGCTGCGCATCGCCGTGCAGCCGGGCGGCTGCTCCGGCCTGCGCACCATCGAGAAGCAGGGCTTCACCATCGATAACCCGAACGCCACCGGGTCCTGCGCCTGCGGCGACTCTTTCCACTGACGGCGGGCTGGTCCCAGGGAGGACAACCCCCTTCATCCCTCCGCCGGGTAAGCTCCGCGAGCGGCGATGGTTGCTGGCGCGGGCCGGCCCCCGGGGCGCGGGCGCCTGGGCGGGGTTTGTGTTCAGCCTCGCTGTGAAGGGCTGTCATCGTTGTGCCGGGCGCGGCTGCCGTCCGGGTCGCGACGGGGTAGCCTGAGCGAGCTCCATTCAGGTGCCGTCCCGCAGAGAGAGTGCCGCCGTGCGCATTGCTGTCACCGGATCGATCGCGACCGACCATCTCATGACCTTTCCCGGCCGCTTCGTGGACCAGCTGATCCCCGACAAACTGGACAAGATCGCGCTGTCCTTCCTGGTCGACTCACTGCAGATCCGCTACGGCGGCGTCGCGGCGAACATGGCGTTCGGGATGGGTTGCCTCGGGCTCAAGCCGCTGCTCGTCGGGAGCGCCGGGGCCGACTTTGCCGAGTACCGCGACTGGCTCGAGGCACACGGCGTGGACACCAGCGGGGTCCGGGAATCGGCGGTGCACCACACCGGGCGGTTCATCAGCACCACGGACGCCGACCTCAACCACTTCGCGTCGTTCTATCCGGGTGCCATGGTCGAGGACGCGGATATCGACCTCGGCGACCTGGTCGGCTCGGTTGACCTGGTCCTGATCGGCGCCAGCGACCCGGCCGCGATGGCCTCGTTCACCCGGCAGTGCCGCGAGCACAAGATCCCGTTCGCGGCGGATACCTCGTGGCAGCTGGCGCGGATGGACGGCGAGGAGGTACGCGACCTGGTGGACGGGGCGGCGTACCTGTTCTGCAACGAGTACGAGGCGAAGCTGACTGAGCGCAAGTCCGGCTGGGCCGACGAGGAGGTCACGGCGCGGGTGGGAGTCCGGGTGACGACACTCGGCGCGGCCGGCGCCCGCGTCGACCGGGCCGGCGAGCAGCCGATCCTGGTCCCGGCGCTCACCGACGTCATGCCCAAGGAGCCGACCGGCGCGGGCGATGCGTTCCGGGCCGGTTTTCTGGCCGCGACCGGCTGGGGGCTGGGCCTGGAGCGCGCCGCCCAGCTGGGCAACGTGATCGCCGTGAACGCGCTGGAGGCGGTCGGGCCGCAGGACTACGAGCTGAAGCCCGGGCCGCTGACCGAGCGGTTTGCCGCCGCCTACGGGCCCGAGGCCGCTCAGGACCTGGCTGAGCACTACGGCTGACCAGCCCCACGACCACCCGTCGTCGCCGGTGCTGCGATGCCGCGTGCGCACCGGTGGATGGGCCGCACGGCCGCTCAGCGCAGCGCGGTAGCGTGGCGGCATGGCCGCCACGATGGGTGCGATGAGCCTCGCGCTTGCCCCGGCCTACCACGGGCCGCCGGAGCTTACCGTGGCGCGGGCGCTGACCGAATGGACCCTGGATCCGTGGACGCTGGGGTTTGTGCTGCTGCTCGGCGGGCTCTACCTGTCGGGGGCCCGGCAGGTGCGCAGATCCGGGACGCCATGGCCGCCGGGACGCACCGTGGCGTTCTGCGGGCTCGGGCTCGGCTTCTGCGTGATCGCGACCATGTCCTGGGTGGGCGTGTACCAGCCGGTCCTGTTCTACGCGCGCTCGGTGCAGACGATCCTGCTGCTGCTGGTGGTGCCGCTGTCCCCGGATCGAGGCCGCGATACGCAGCCAGACGGCCAAGGTCCTCACGTTCCCGGCGATCACCACCCTGGTCCTGGTGCTCGTGCCGTTCGCGGTGTACTTCTCGCCGTGGTACGCCGCCGGGTTCCACAGCGTCGCGGTGCGAGAGCTGACCCACCTGGCGCTGATGGCACCGGGGTTCGTGTTCTTCTGGACGCTGCTGCGGGTGGACCCGGTGCCGAAGGCCTACCCCTACCTGGTGTCGCTCTGGGTCACCGGCGTGGAGGTGGTCGGGGACGCCGTGCTCGGTCTCGCGGTGATCGCCGACCAGAGCCTGATCGCCGGTGCCTACTACCACGCCCTGGCCCGGCCGTGGGGACCCAGCCTGGCCACGGACCAGGTGCTCGGCGGCGGGACGCTCTGGATACTCGGTGACATCGTGGGGCTGCCGTTCCTGGCCGCTCAGCTGATCCAGATGATCAGGGAGGACGAGGCCGACGCCGTGGTCATCGACGCCGAGCTGGACGCGCAGGACGCGGCGCGTTCGGCACAGGCAGCGGGGGCGCCGGCCGACGGCGCCGGCGAGGCAGCTGGGGGTACGCCGGGGGACAAGCCGTGGTGGGAGTCTGACTCGAGGTTCGCCGGCCGGTTCCAGCCGGTCGATGACGAGCAGCAGCGTCAGCCCTAAGCCCGGCGGGAGATACTCGTCAGTAGCTGCGCCGGACCAGGAAGGCCCAGCCGTCGCCGGGCAGGTCGGCCGCCTCGATGAATTCCTGGGACTTCAGCATGCACCAGGCGGGTACGTCGGTCTGCGCGGCGGGATCGTCGGCCAGCACCGACACGACATGGCCGACCGGCACCTCCCTGATCCGCTCGGCCAGCATGATGATCGGAATCGGGCATTTGCGGCCCAGGGCGTCAATCGTCAGCGTCGGCGTCGGTGGCGCGGCGGGCGTGTCGGCGGGGGGCTGCGGGGGGGTCACGCGGATTACCTCCAGGTCGGGCCTCCGGGCTGTGCGCGGCTCTGTACGGCGAGTGGCCGCACTGACAGTCTCTCGCAGTCGCGCCTGCCTCGGAGCTCAGGCCCGGCAGGAACCGATTCTGGCGGGGGTACCCGGCGGCGCCGCGGAGCTGCGCGATACTGTTTTCCACGACAGGCTGTAGGACGAGCAATGACCGGCCAGTTCGGGCCGGGAGTCACCCGCTGGGAAGGCAACCCCGTGAGTCCCAACCGCAGCGCCCCGGCTAGACGCTGGGTGTCTCGTGCCGCCATCGCCGCGGCCGTGGTCCTCGCCACGGCCGGCTGCCAGTCCAACGCTTTCACCCGCATGGGCATGGTGCCGCCGGTGACCAAGCAGGGCCAGGTGACGCTGACCCTGTGGCGCGGATCCTGGATCGCCGCGTGGGCGGTCGGGATCGTGGTCTGGGGGCTGATCATCTGGGTGGTGCTGTTCCACCGAAAGCGCTCGGACCGGGTGCCGGAGCAGGTGCGCTACAACTTGCCGATCGAGGTCATGTACACGGTCCTGCCGTTCATCATGGTGGGGGTGCTGTTCTACTTCACGGCCCGCGACGAGAACTACATCGACAAGCTTCCGGCCCGTGCGGACGTGGTCGTCAACGTGACCGGATTCCAGTGGAGCTGGGAGTTCCAGTACCCGCAGTACAAGGTGCCGCACTCGGAGGCGGGCGTCGTGACCGAGCTCGGCCAGATGTGGAACGGGTCGACACCGGGCAACCAGAACCTGCTGCCGGTGCTGGAGATCCCGGTCGGCGAGACCGTGCGGTTCAACCTCACCTCGACGGACGTCGTCCACGCGTTCTGGATCGTCCCGTTCCAGTTCAAGCGCGACGTGATCCCTGATCACCCGAACCATTTCGAGGTGACGCCGACGCAGACCGGCACGTTCACCGGCCGCTGCACCGAGCTATGCGGCGTGTACCACAGCCGGATGCTGTTTACCGTGAAGATCGTGACGCAGGCGCAGTTCCGAACGTGGATCGCGGCGCTGCAGGCGCAGCAGACCGCATCTGGGGGTGCTCAGTGACCACCATCGACCGTCCGGCCCAGCCGGCCACGATCGCCGCGCCGCGCAGCTACCGCAAGGGCTCGATCCTCGCGGACTGGCTGTCGTCCACCGACCACAAGATCATCGGCCACCTGTACCTGATCACCTCGTTCTTCTTCTTCATGGCCGGCGGCGCGATGGCCATGATCATGCGCGCCCAGCTCATGGGACCGAATAACCACATCGTGTCGGACCAGCAGTACAACGAGCTGTTCACCATGCACGGCACGATCATGCTGCTGCTGTTCGCCACGCCGCTGTTCGTCGGGTTCGCGAACGAGATCATGCCGCTGCAGATCGGCGCGCCGGATGTCGCTTTCCCGCGCCTGAACCTGTTCAGCTACTACCTGTTCTCCTTCGGCGGCCTGATCCTGCTGGTCAGCTTCATCACCCCGGGCGGCTCGGCGGCGTTCGGCTGGTACGCCTACTCGCCGCTGACCAGCGCGCTGTACTCGCCGGGCATCGGCGGGGACATGTGGATCATGGGCCTGGTGCTGGCCGGGTTCGGCACGATCCTGGGCGGCGTCAACTTCGTCACCACGATCTTCTGCATGCGCGCGCCGGGCATGACCATGTTCCGGATGCCGATCTTCACCTGGAACATCCTGCTGACCAGCCTGCTGGTGCTGCTGGCCTTCCCGGTGCTCACGGCGGCGCTGCTGGTCCTGGAGGTCGACCGCAAGCTCGGCGCGCACGTGTTCGACGCGTCCAGCGGCGGCGCGATCTTGTGGCAGCACCTGTTCTGGTTCTTCGGCCATCCGGAGGTCTATATCGTGGCGCTGCCGTTTTTCGGCATCGCCACCGAGATCCTGCCGGTCTTCTCCCGCAAGCCCCTGTTCGGCTACAAGGGCCTGGTCGGCGCCACGATCGCGATCGCGGGCCTGTCGCTGACGGTGTGGGCGCACCACATGTTCACCACCGGCGCGGTGCTGCTGCCGTTCTTCTCCTTCATGACCTTCCTGATCGCGGTCCCGACCGGGGTGAAGTTCTTCAACTGG
>WNFI01330841.1_pt1 | contig 19912 bp, 21 predicted proteins | sample 5400471 | NCBI WGS metagenome assembly WNFI01 (sample SAMN13153348, study PRJNA577476) | soil metagenome | isolation source: 100 cm saprolite on Douglas fir-dominated hillslope | place: USA:California | collected 2013-09-17
AAAACAGCCTTCAGAGTGCCCCGTTATGACGAGATCCCCGAAGCGGATTGGCCTCGAGTGGAGCAGTGGTTCAGGCTCCAATTCCCAGGGCAAAAATTGCCAGAGTCAACAACCCAGGGCGAACTCTTCTGAGCCCATGTTGGCCTTGTAGCCCTTGGAAATGTGAGTGGCTACATCAAGAAGCAAAGAAGAGAAAGAGGATTGTGAAATTGCTCCAACTACCTCAGATTGTCACAGACGTCGAGAAAATGAGGAAAGCAAATCCTCTAGAGATCTTTCCCAGAACCGAGCCGCTCGCAACCTCTTTCGGCCCCAACTCAGATCTCGTACATCCCTTCGCTGTCGATTTTGAGAGAGAAAAACCACGGTTGTTCGTATGTCCTTGCTTTTCATATTGTTGACATGGCCCATATATTCATGATATGCTTCGTATTATGAATAAGCGACGTGATTACCAGAGTCCCCTCCGCCAGGAACAGACAAAGCGGACCCGTGAACAGATCCTTGAGGGTCTTATCCAGACCATGGCACACGGAGGATTGGCTGATCTTTCCATTCCAGCCGTCGCACGTGTGGCGGGCGTTTCCGTGCCGACCATCTACCGCTATTTTCGCACCAAGCGCGAACTCATCGAGTCACTCGGCAGCTATCTTGTGCAGAAATCTGGGATGATCCCGGCTTCACTGCCACCACGCAGCCCTGAAGAACTGATTGCTCTGGTCAAGGGCCTGTTTCTCAGCTATGAGGGAGCTGACGAGATGCTGCGGGCTGCCGCCATGAGTGAGTTGAGCTACGAGATGCGCCAGCACGCACTCCCACGGAGACTGGAACTCATCGAAGAGGCACTGCGACCTGTAGCGGATCGCTTCAACGAAACCGAGCAGAGGCACCTCCGCAATAGTGTGTTCATTCTCACGACCACAGCGATCGTGCGCGCATTCAAAGACTATCTCAACCTCTCGGGAGAAGAGGCCGCTGAGACCGTTGCGTGGGCTATTCGCACCCTGACGAGCAGTTCCTCTCGGACAGAGGCTGAGGAACGAGAGCAGTAAAACAACAAGAGAAGGCGCTTCTCCCGGCACCTCAAAAGGAGCCTACCGGACGAAGGGTCATATCTGAGAAGAGCATGCTTCTCAGCAAAAATGAAATATACCAAGAAAGACGGTCACCAATGGAATTCATCCGCACTTTGATGGATATCAATCAACAGGAGTTGCCCATGGTGGGAGGCAAAGGGGCCAATCTGGGAGCACTCATCCACGCACATTTTCCCGTTCCTCCGGGCTTTGTGGTTCTCACGAGTGCCTACCAGCAGTTTCTGAACACGGACGGTCTCCTGGAGGAGGTTGAACGGCTGGTCCAACAAGCGACGCCAGATGATCTCGCTGCGTGCGAGCGCGCCTCACAGGCTATTCGTGCGCTCTTTGCACAACGTCCCATCCCAGAAGCCCTCGCCCAGGCGATCTCAGAGGCCTCTCAACAACTTGGTACAGGCGCGGTTGCCATCCGTTCCTCCGCCACGACCGAAGATCTGCCAACCGCGTCGTTTGCTGGTTTGCACGAAAGTTACCTCAATGTCCAAACGCTCGAAGATATCCTCACAGCAGTGCGGCAGTGCTGGTCTTCACTCTGGACGCCACGTGCTCTCAGCTACCGTGCCCGTTTAGGCATTGCGCCTCACATGGTCAGTATGGCTGTGGTTGTTCAACAGATGGTGCAGGCACATTCCTCCGGAGTGCTTTTTACCGTCAATCCAGTCAGTGGAGGGCCTGAAGAGGTGGTGATCAATGCCACATGGGGAGTCGGGGAAGCGCTGGTATCGGGACAGATCACACCCAACATGATCATTGCTGAGAAGACCAGTGGGCGCATCATCCGACGAGAGGTTGGCAACGTGGCCGTTCCCACCGACACCAGCAGAAGCGACCGTGGAGTGGGCACCGTCAGGCACCAGCAATGGGTGTTGACAGACGAACAGGTAGCGCAACTGGTACGCTTTGGTGAGCGGATAGAGGAGCATTTTGGGGCACCGCAAGATATCGAATGGGCCATGGTAGGTGAGCAGGTCTTCATTGTTCAGGCACGCCCGATCACCACGCTTGTAACTGCACAATTGGCGCCAGAGAGTTCGAGGATGCCGATCCCGCCGGGTGACGATACGTGGAACCGCAAACAAGATCTGCCGCCGCAGCCGTATGATGTGTGGACGCGGACCAATGTGGGCGAAAATCTCCCCTATCCGATCACACCGTTGACTGAGACACACTTTCCCGTGCTCTTTGGTCTTGACAACGCCCCCTCGGAGCAACCCCAACCGCAGTTGGTCCGTCGCCTCTATGGTCGCCTGTACTTTAACGAGGGAGCCATGGTTCGCAGCTTCACGGAAGAGATGGGCTTACCTGCTTCCTGGCTGCAGAAGATGTGGGGGAGCCGACCGCGCGGTGGCATGGCGTACAACAACTCTTTCCGTCCCTTGCGCCTGCTGCGTAAACTCCTCTCGCTCATCGCCACTCGTTTCAAAGCAAAGAAAAAAGCCAAAACGCCACGCCATACCCCTGAGCAATTTTTCGCGCACATCGATCAATGGGTCAGCGAATTCCTGCGCATCGACCTCAGCCAGCTAGAAGACCGTTTGCTCTGGGAAGCGGGTCTCCCCACGTGGAGCAAACGGGGTGCCTATGCATGGGCAACCAACCTTCGTTTCAGTATTGGTGCTGCGATGAGCTATGGACTGCTCGAACGCATCGTACGTTGGTGGACCGGCAAAGATCTGACGCAAGACCTGGTCACGGGCCTAACGGGTGTGTACAGTGCTGAAGTAGGTCCGGCACTCTGGCGGATGGCTCGGCTGGCTCAGGAGAGCGGGGTAGACGATATCGTGCTCACGCATGATCCACTCACGGCACTGGACCTCTTGCGTTCACAGGAGCAAGGACGCTCGCTCATTGAGCAGCTTGAGGTATTCCTCGTACGTCACGGGCATCGTTGTCCGAATGAACTGGAGATGCGCAATCCACGCTGGACAGAGGCACCAGAGCAGATCATCGAACTGCTAGCCAATTACCTGCGCGCAGGGAAGCATGTTGATCCTCTCACTGCCGAGGCGAGCCAGCAGCAGCGTCGTACGACTGCCGTGACCACCATTGAGAGAAAACTGGACCCAATCCGCCGCGCCATTTTCCGCTTCCTGCTGAAGCAAGCCCAGCACGCTGTGACCGTGCGTGACAACAGCCGCTACACTATGGCGAAATTCCTCTTTCCCATGCGCATGGTCTACGTCGAACTCGGGCGACGCTGGGTTGAACATGGCTGGTTGAGGCAGGGAGACGACATCTTCTTCCTGACACTGGCTGAGATTGAGGACCTCGTCGAAACCCGTCCGACAACAGCTCTCCCTGGTAACTGGCAAACATGTGTAGAGCAGCGCCGCTTTGCCTACAACTTCTGGTTCACCGTTATTGCGCCTGAGGCGGTGGGAGCAGATGGGTTGCCCCTCATCGAAGAGGAAGAGCGTCTCACGCTGCTCAAAGGCACACCAGCCAGTAGCGGAGCCATACGCGGTCGTGCGCGCATTGTGCAAACGATCCAGGAAGCTCTGAGCCTGATGCCTGGTGATATTCTTGTAACCGCTGCAACTGATCCCGGTTGGACACCGATCTTTCCCTTGGTCGGCGGCATCGTCTTGGAGATCGGAGGACAACTCTCGCATGGAGCTATCGTCGCCCGCGAGTATGGCATCCCTGCGGTGGTGAATGTTCCAGGAGCAATGCGCCTCATTCAAGATGAGCAAGTGATCGAGGTTGATGGAAGCACAGGAGTGATCAAGCTCTTCTAGTTCTATCTCTGTGGTACCCCAACGTCCATCATACAACGAGGTGGAAGATCACCATCGCAGAAAACGAATGAGATCCGAGAGAAGGAGCACAAGCATGAGAACCTCTCATTACCACTATCCCGTGAGATTGAGTGAGGAGCAGCGTCGGTGGCTGGAGGCGATGGGGCATATCAGCAGTACTCCAGCCAAGCACTATCTGGTAGCACGAGTGCTGCTCATGAGCAATCAGAGTCAAAGCGAACCCAGCCACACCGATGGGCAGATTGCCGAGGTCCTGGATATCAGTCGCCGCACGGTCATTCGTATCAAGCAGCGGTTTGTCCAGGAGAACCTGGAGGTAGCTCTCGGGGGAAGCTTCCCCCGAGAACGCCCCGAACGTCGCTGTTTAGATGGCAAAGGAGAAGCTCAACTGATTCATCTGGCGTGTAGCAAGGCTCCCGATGGGAGGCAACGCTGGACCCTCGAACTGCTCGCTGACCGGATGGTGAAATTGGAGTATGTCGAGCATATCAGTCCTGAGACCGTCAGACAGGTACTAAAAAAAACGAGTTAAAGCCCTGGCTGAAGAAATCGTGGTGCTTTCCCAAGGAAGCGGACGGGGACTTTGTGTATCACATGGAGGATGTGCTGGATGTGTACTGCCAGCCCTATGACCCAGCAGTCCCCAGGATCTGTATGGATGAGATGGGCAAGAATCTGGTCAAAGACAAATATCCTCCCGAACCTGCCAAACCCGGACAGGTCGCGCGCGAAGACTACACCTACGAGAAGGAGGGCCGCGCCAACCTGTTCATTGCCTATGAGCCGTTAGCCGGCAAGCGACTGCTGAAAGTGACCGAGCACCGAACCAAAAAGGACTGGGCGCTCTTTATGCAAGAGGTCCTCGAAGAACAGTATCCCGATGCCGCCAAGGTGGTGGTTGTGATGGACAACCTGAATACCCACACGCCCGCTTCGTTCTATGAGATCCTGCCACCAGAACAGGCCAAAGCCTTGATCGACCGTTTAGAGATCCACTACACGCCCAAACATGCGAGCTGGCTCAATATTGCCGAGATCGAACTGAGTGTGCTAGCGCGGCAGGGTCTGGCCCACAATATTGCGACTGTTGAGGATCTCTGCCAGCAAGTTCAGAGCTGGCAAGATCATCGGAACCAGCGAATCGGCACGGTGAACTGGCAGTTCCGCACGGCGGATGCGCGCATTAAACTCAAGCGACTCTATCCGGTCCAGCAATCTGACGCTTAGCCTCCTGGATATGTTGTGTGACACTGTGAGGTAGTTGAAGCAGTGACGATCACCAACTACAGTGGTGATTGTCACACATTATTGGCGCTAACTCTACCATATTGAGCACGGTGCCAATTTTTATTTCGCAAATATTTGGCTCAGACGCAACCCTGCTGATGTGAAAGGTGGTAAGCTGAAAGTTTGCGATGTTCGCCGATGCTGAATACCCTTTACTTTTCCTGTGCCCTCTTTCTCGCCTGCTTTGTTATCTTCAACATGCGAGGAAGGACACCAACCATGAGCCAGAGAAAACCAGCGAGGAGAAAGCTAAGACCCAACCACCGAAGAACGAAGGGCAGATTGAAAAGTAATCCCGAGAACAGCAGTAAAACCCCAAGGAGGCAACTCACTGTCATAAGAGCATATGCTTTGTTCAAGACGCGGTTTTCTTCTTCTGTAAAAGGCTCTTGTAGCCAGATAGGCAGCTTCAATCGTTGCTTTTCGCTCATACGAGTCTCCTTTCGCGTGTGTATGGAAATCCCAGAGAAATACTGGAGCACCTTTGTCCTTGGAGGCTCCCAGATGCATCCTACCTCTTCAACAAAGTCTCTCTGAAGCCATCTTCAAGAAGCTTGTCAAGCTGCTCTCGGTTCTTTGAGTCGGTTTCCAGACCCGGAACGCGAGACACCCGTTGGTCCGTTCCGAGTTTGATGCAGGACTCGTCGTCGCAGCAAGTCGAACTTGGCGCGTCCATACATGCTTCTTTTGATGAGCTTAAGCCGATTGACATGGCCCTCCGTGGGACCGTTGCTCTAGGGGAGCGTCAACCCGGCGAGTACCGCGTCTTTGTCACGCTGGATGCCGGTAAGGAACGACTCGAATTCGGGCAATCCGCTCTCTTGCACGTCTGAAAGCCATTGCTCAAGCTGTTGCCCCGTTCGCTCGCGCATCATCTGTAAAAAGGCGCTGACCAGGTGGTATGCCTTTTCGATCTCTGGGTGCGCCTGCCGGAGTTGCTCCAGGTTCTCCTGTTCGGTCTCATCCAAATCCGCCTGCTTCCGAAAAAAGAGCCAGGTCGCTTGTTGGACGGAAAGGCTCAGGGCAGCCTGAGGTGAAGAGGCATCAGCCGTTGGGTTGCCCGAAGGTTCCTCACGGCGTCTTTCGAGCGTTGTGGGAGCGGGTGCAAAGGTCGCAATCAGACGATACAAGCTTCGTCGCGATCCTTTGTAGCCACGGGATCGTAGTTCTCTTTCCAACTGTAAGACGTTCTGGCATCCTTGCTGCCAGCGTTCCAAAAGGTACGCTTGCAAAGGGCCACTCAAATGCGTTCGGCTTCGGCTCCAGCGGTGGCGAAAGTCGGGAGCACTTCCGCGAGCCAGCCAATGGCGAATGGTTCGGGTAGGCATGTTCATCTGATCGGCAATGTCGGTGGTTCTCATCCCTTGCGTTTGCAGGGCCATGATCTGTTCATAGCGTTGAGTCCGCTCCGCCTGGCGAGCACGCTGGGCCTGTTGCACTGCCCAAGATGCCAGCGATCACTGACCTGTCGAGCTTGTGGAGCTCCTTTCTTGATCGCTGAGGCATATTCCGAGGAGCCATCGCGGCTGACAAGAGCAATAGAGGGATACTTCTTCAACCAGGCGGAGACGGTTTCCACCGAGCGATCAGGAAGCAGATCGATGGGCTGCCCACGCTCCAGGTCACAGATCAGCGTTCCATAGCGGAGCCTGCGTTTCCATGCCCAATCGTCCAGGCCGATGATTCGTGGCTCGGTGCGTGCAGGCAGTTCTGATTGATGAACCAGACGCAGGATGGTATCACGACTCCCACTGATACCCAGCTCCTGGCCCACATCGGCTCCTGCGTGTCCCCCTATCGCGAGGCCAAGCCGACAGAGCGTTTCTTGCAACTGTTTCGTGCGTTGCGCATGAGGACGGCAGAGCGCTGGGAGCCGCTCGGCGAAAATCTTTTGCGCGCAGGTGCGCTTTTTGCAAAAGAAACGACGCACCTGCATGATGAGACGGAGTGGACGCCCACCAGACGGAAGATCGCGGAGCGTCCGTGTGTACCGACTTTGGATCTGGGAAGATAGGGTTCCACACGAGGGGCACGAAGCCATTGGGGATGTGGTGCGTAAGGTCAGCGTAATCTCCTCAGCTACGTCTGTCCCCTCAACTTGGACCTCAGGGAGGTCGAGAAAAATGATCATAGAATGCGCGTTGGTCCTTCAAAAGAGCAAGCCAGAGTGAAAAACGTTCAACTCTTTAGTATACCACCTTTTTGATCAGCAGGGTTGCGTCTGAGCCAATATTTGGCCACGGTTTCACAAATTTCTGGCCAAACCATACTTATCACCACAAATATTTGGCCAAACCAAACTAAAACAACTCGGCTTCAATCCGCCCTGGCCGGAAAGGCCAGCTTTCTGAGCAAAGGCGAATCTTCTTGCCGCACCAAAGGCACGGTCTCGGTCTCTAGCTTGGTGTCTGTTATATACTATTGAGTGACAAAGAGCCTGATGACAGACTTTGGAGATTCTCGCTTTCATTCGCACCAGGAGGAAAGAGATGACTCGTCCCGCCAAAGATGAAGAACGTGAAGAACGCATCAACATGGAAATCATTGTAGACGCCTACGGTCCAGAAGAGCAAGCGATGGGATGGTATAACTACCTCTCCGACACCTTACAATTTCCCGTTCCCTTGATGCAGCTAGAAGGTCTTCAAGTGGATGAGGAAACCCAACAAGCCATTGGAGATTGGCACTATTGGGTGAACCGGGGTTATAAGTTGTAAAGAAGAGGATTACACTGATGGCTGCACCTTCAACCGACGTGGTCTATCAACTGCATATTCGTCTTGCTGACATTGAACCACCGATCTGGCGCCAAATCGTGGTTCCGGGTCAGGGAACGCTTTTTCGTTTGCATCAAATGCTTCAGGTTGTTATGGGATGGGAGAACTATCACCTTCATCAATTCATCGTCGGCTCCACGCATTATGGCGAGCCAGATCCAGAATTTGAAGATGGGATGAAAGACGATCGACGCACCCGACTCCGAGGAATCGCTCGGAAAGAAGGAGCCAGCTTTCTCTACGAATATGACTTTGGAGATGGCTGGCGGCATGTGATTACCGTGGAAAACATCCAGCCATGGACGCAGGAGAGCATGGCTCCACGGTGTCTGGATGGTGCTCGTGCGTGCCCTCCCGAGGATTGCGGTGGCATTGGAGGGTATGAGCGTCTGCTTGAAGCTCTGCGTAATCCACATCATTCCGAGCACAAGGAGATGCGTGCGTGGGCAGGAAAGCACTTTGACCCAGAACTCTTTTCCTTGCAAGCGGTCAACTCAGCCCTCGCTATTCTTCAATAGAGCTGCTTTCTCTCATATGCATCGTGACAACCAGGATTCCTCCACTTGGGTAAAGGGAGCGCAGATCAGGCATTGCAAGCGCATCGAACGCGTCCATCAATGCTTCCTCCTGGCTTTTCTGCGAGATGTGCTGAACACTTCCTATCTCTGCAACTCTTGAGAGAAATTCGTCCCGGCCTTCTTTACTTCTTTGCAGGAGGCTTTGCCTCATCTCTGACCCAACCACCTGTCAGTTTAAACGTGACAACATCCTTGAAATCATGCAATGCTTCAAGTGTCTCCTGCAAGTTCAACGGCTGCTGCGTCCCGCGCTTCCATGTTGCTCGCTCCACTGTCCCAATCACCAGGTAATTGTTGCCAACTACCTCTGGCTTTTGCTCGGTGAAGAAAGCTGCTAGAAAATCCTCCACATCGTCTTGGTGCGCGATGAGCAGATCACAATGCGGGCAGTAACGGCACGTCTTGTTGAGAGAGAGAGCAGGTACATTGGATCGACATGGATCACCAGTGGCAACTTCCGCTGGTGCATCTTGTTCTCACATTGGGGGCACCTCGTCCACCGCATATCCTGATACGGATTGAGAAAGAAGCGGTAACACGGAGGCTGTTTGCCAAGCTGTGTCGTGGCTTTCTTTTTCCGATTGGCCATTGCTAAATTGCTACTCCTTGATAAAAGTAATGGATTGTTTGAGCTTGCTGCTCTTGAATGGATCTCTTATATCAATCCTTGCCGGTAGGCCAGTCTGGCGTATTTCAGAAAGTGCGCCCAGATTGCTTTTAGCAAGGGTGTATTGCGGATCAATGACCAGTGCACGTTTCAATGCCGCCTCCGCCTCGTCGTAGCGTTCCTGCATCATCAAGGATATCCCCAGGTTGCCCCAGGGTTGTGGTAAGCAGTCACTCATCGTAATAGATGCCTGGAAAGCTTGCTCAGCCTCCTTCCACTCACCAGCCTCCATCAACTGTAAGCCGTCCTGGAAGAGGTCTTCCTGCTCAATCAGCTGGTCCAGGGTGAAGTCTGGACCGCGCAGTTTCAGTGTTTTCTCAGCCAACTCACGGGCGAACTCCAGCTCTTTCTCCAGCTTCTTTGCCAGTTCAGGTCTGATATTCAGTTCTTTCGCACGTTCATAATCACGAAGCGATCTCCCAAAGCGCGAGGTGAATCGACTAGCCATGCCTCGATTGAGCCATAACGCGGCATTATTAGGATCTAATAAAAGCGCCTCTGTATAAGCCGAGTAGCTTTGCGGAAAGTTCTGGAGCATGGCCTGTGCGGTTCCAAGTTGATCCAGCACATCAACGCGCTGCTGCGCATGCTGTGGAAGGTAGTTCAACAAGCGTTCGCACTCAACAACCGCCTCAGCGTAGTTTCCCTGAAAGATCTGGTGCCCGATGAGGTCGAGCTGTTTGTCGACTGGCGATGCACCGGTGATGATGCGCTTTTTCTTTTTCGATGCGTTTGATTTTTTCGCCATAGTTCTCCTCACTTTCCCTGGTAACGCGCAGCGAGCGCACAAGGCTTCAGTGCCTCCATTATAAACCTCTTTTGTTCAGTTCTTCTCTCAAAGCTCGTAAGCTCTTGTTGCTGTTCCGCAGGTTGGTAATATACGTATCCCATTCCGCTTCCCGCCCCTGCTTCTGGTAAAGCAGTCTGATACGGATCAAGTAGCCCGTCGCTTGTTGGTAATTTTCGCGTCCGCGCCCGTCGATGAGTCTTTGTACAACAGGCTTGTACAGCCGAATCGCTTCATCCGGGTAAGCCTCCTCCGCAGCTTCTGCCACTTGCGCTTGATAGTAGCTCGCAGGGCCTTCAGAGCGGTATCCATATCCGTAGAACGGTGCCATCGGTGTGCGCTCCATCTCTGCCAGGGCAGCGAGCGCGTGGCCGACCTCTTTCTCATCCAGGTAGAGACTGACGAGTGCCCCCCAACGGCCTTGCTGCTCTAACATCCGGATCAACTGTGGCCGCAGTCCAGGCCAGAGATCTTCTGGCTGACCAGGTGCCAGCGCTGCGGATCGGACGGAGCAATAGGTGGTATGATCCGGGCTGGCCTGGAAGCGAGCGCGCTCCATGTCCAAAGCTTGCTTTGTCTTGCCGTACAAGAGGTACTTTTCGCTCAACCAGCGCCGGTACGTGTCCACAGTTTGCGCATATGTGAAGTCCTGCGGCTTGCCCTGCAGAGCAGATTTGACCTCATCTAGCCTCATTTCCACAAAGGCCAGGGCCTGGTCTCGCCACATCTCACCTGATTTCAGCAACTGCTCTGCGAACCAGGTCACGTCTATGGGTTCGGTCAAGTTTGCCCGGGCAACGCCCAGTGCTTCGGTTTCACGGCCAAGCTGCAGGAATTTCTCCGCCATTTCTTTGTACAGACCGACTTTGCGATACTCTTCAAGCAAATCTTCATCATCGAATTCTTCCGCTTGTTTGAGAGTCGCCAGAAAATCGATGATTTGGCGGTTGTGCCACTTGCTTGAGAAGTCCTGCCTGGGTCTCATCTCCTCACGGAGCCATGTCTCAACGCTCTTCCGTTCGTGCTTTGTCGCGTGCTCTGCCATCGCTCCAGCAACATCCACCCCGATCCCACCGTAATTGTCGCCAAATTTCCAGAGGTCGAACAGCGAGATCAGGAGTTCTTCGCGTGCTGGAGCGTCCAATCGCTCGTTCTGTGGGAGGGTGGGCTGAGCATTCAGACAGGCTACTAGGCCAGCAGCACACTCACCCAGAATCCAACTGACCTGACCCTCATCGTGTAACCCCTCATATTGTATGATCGTTTCCTCCGCCAGCGTTGCATACACAACCTGCGCGTTGGCCCACTCGCCCACCTCGGCAAAGTCCTTGCCGATGCCGCACAATTGCTCTAAATCAGCCGCAACGCGGCTGGCAGCGCCCCATCCTTCTCCCGCGTTGTAGAAAGCTGAGGCCACCTGGCTGCGGATAGCGGAAGGATCAAGCGTACGTTCTCGCCCCTTGCCTGGCCGCTTCTTCTGTTGTGTCGTAGTCGCCAGCGGCAGTTCTATCAACAGCTCTATCAAGGGTTCTATATCAGGCTGTCGCTGCACCAATTGTTTCAGTAAAGCCAGTAACTCTTCGCGGCTCTTTTCGCCTAGCCGTCCCATGAGTCCCGACTGATCTTTCCCATCCGCTCCAGGGTGGACTCTTGCCATCGCGGTTTCCTCCGTTCCCTTTCTCTGCCAGCATATCAAAGTGGTTACACGTTCACCAACCGCTTAGCCTGGCCGCTTTCCGATACCTTTTGCCTGGGACCTGTTTCCACTCCTGTGTGAAGGTCTCGATCATGTTATACCTCGAAGCTTATGATGAGACAACATCTGTGCAGGCCGAGGAGATCGTCGTCAGGCCAGTTCGCAACTGGCTTCTTCGGGGAGATGAATAGTATCCTTCAGTGCATCGCACAATCCAGATGTCGCTCTGCAGGCGGCTTTCCATCAACAGGGAAACATTCGCGCCTCAGCTTCCTTTCCGCGGATAGATGCTTTCTGGTCACCGGGCGCCAGATTGTAGGCAAAGGCTCGCTTCTCTTCCCCTGATGTGCATTTCCGGGTGTCAGCGACTAGCATAATAGTGTTTCTTACTCCAAGATCTTTTTCTGAAGAACATTAACATTTAACCACAGAAGAGACCTAGAAGTCTACTTAACCGTATTTTATGTCTTTGGTGAGAAAATGAGGGATAGAGAATCGAAAGAGGATAGAGCAGAACTCTATCCTCTCCGAATGCTTCATCTTATTGATTGGTCAGTGTGTCAGCAAACTTGCGATTTTCCCACAAATTTGTGACACTGGGTTTTAACCATAGTATTCAAGTCAAGTCTAATAGCCCTTTAACAGATCGCTCCCTTTAAGAAATGGTAGTGTATACGAAGGTGCATAACATCAGAGACTCTTTAGCCTTTCATTTTTCTGCTCTGAAATGACAGGAGGGACCGAGGATGCGGCAAGGAGATGTACAAGCTCTGGCTGAGTGATCGATACTGGCCTGATAGATTAATTTGTGTGTACGCTTAATTCTTTATCCAGGCATCTCCCTTTTTCTCCCAATCGTCGCGCTCCAAGGGATGACCATTTTTTGCCAGCCAGATCCGGGTGATCCCCTGTACCTTTTTCAGCTTTTCCAATTCGCGCCGTGCATGATCGACCAAACAAACCTCAGAGAACACCTCATGTACTGGACATTGGTGTGGTAATCCATGCAGGTTGGTATAACTGAAGCCATCCGGCAACGCTGGGCAAGCTCCTAGCTCATGGCGAACATAGATCTGATATGCGTTGCGGAGGCCAATATACTTCGCCTGCTCTCGGAAAGGAGTCTCTTTACCCCTGGCCAGCATGTCCTGAGCTCTGCGCAGAGCTATCTGAGTGGTGCTCAAGGCATGTTCTAGGTCGCGGACTTGTGCGCGCAGCTGCTCAAGCTCCTTGGTATCGCTCTCCTGCTGTTGAACGTTTCCAACTAAGAACGCAACATAATGCGCAATGGCCAGCTCAAGAAAAGCGGTCTCATTCTCGCTCGACGCTAGCGCCTGGCCTTGCTCAATCTGTACCAAGGCACCCGGCGAGAGCCGATAATCTTTGCGCTGGCGGCGCTGCTCTACTGGCTTAAAACTTCCACGAGGTCGTCCCCGCGTCCGTCCCTGATTCACTGTGGTCATGATGTGCTCTCTTGTAAATAAATTGTGTGTACGCAATAACTTTGACTTAAATCGTATGTACAAAATATTGAGTTGTCAAGTGCTTACTCTTCATCCATATTTTGTGTGTACATAAAATATGGATTTAAACGTACACACAAAATATGGATGCTAAGGTTGATGTGCTAGTTGTTGCTATATCTCTGCAAGGCATAATCGACGGAAAGAATGGATTTTAGCAAGATGTCGTTGCCTACTAAGAAGAGAAGTCACTTCTTTTACTGGATCGAGAAATATAATAGTTAATTTGCTCATCTGCATGCCTTAGAACATCCAATACTTCATAGTGATGTAATTCGTGCCACAGGTGCGAAGTAATTCGCAAAACTTCTTCTTCTGAAGAATACTCAATAAAGTTTTTGATCAGAAAGCGCTCAAGAGGATTGGTGATAATAAGCCTTTTGATAGCATAGTCACTAGCCTCGACTGGCTGAGCCATAAGAGAGCCACCCTGTTCTAGTGGGTAGCCTGAATTTACCTGCTGTATATAGTAGTCCCTAAACTCTCTCACTAAGTCGTCCATTTTCACCTTCCCTTCACGATCAACCAATTTGAAGAACGCTTTGAGCATCACTGGCTTGTAAGATTTCGATAAGTTTCGACTCCGCGCAAAGTCAAGAAATTCCTGTTTCCACTCTTCGCTTGAAGTCGGAATATTCGCCAGGCCAAGGGTCCTCCTTACCTGCTCCATACGATCACGCCTAAAGTAGTAATTGGTTCGTTCACCTGATGGCTGAAAAGCATCCGGGAGGAGTGTTCCGTTTTCAACCCGGCGACGAACCCGTGCTGGATCAACGCGTAATGCATAGCCCAATGCATTGAGTGAGATGAGATCTTCTTCCGGTGTAATATCAAGAGTCTGCTCATCGGAAAGGTTACCAGAGCCCGGCACATCGATACCAGTACTGTAACTCTGAGGAGTTTCTCTCACTCTGCTTACGAGGAGATTCCTCATAGCCTCGAAAGCAGCGAAGTAGTCAGGATCAATGTCTAATTTATGAGTGTTCAGTGAGGAGGTCTTTAATCCCAGGCTGTGCTCTATCATAATCGATACGATCTGCTCACCGTTTAAGGTAAGTACATGAGGAATAGATGTGGTTGCCTTTTGCAAAGCACCAGGCGCATAGTTCGCTGTTGTCATAAAAATGCCTTCGGAAAATCGCCCTGATAAAGCGCCGATAAACTTATCTATATCTGGGCGCTGGACATTACTACGATGCCGTTTGACCTGTATTCCAATCGGAATGTGAAAGTGCCCAGTGGCCAATTTCCCGAAAGCATCAATTCCGCCGTCGCCGATGTAGCGCGTAACGGACACAGATTCAAGGCCCACGTAGACCAAAAACTCTCCGGCGAAGAACTCGAAGCTCCTTGCAGACATGGAGAGCAACTGTTGTTTTAGCTCGCGTTTGATATCCGGATTGGTTGGCGGAGGAGAAGTATATAAAGACATGGCATTCCTTTGCTCTTTTTAATCTTTCATAAATGCTTTGTAAGCCGCTCTTCGGCAGCCTGGGCTCGCAGCTTCCAAATTAAGAGTTCGTCATTCAGCTGGAGCCAGAGTTCCTCTTGATCAGCATATGCCTGCTCAGTCGCCATCAAGCGGTCCACCAGCTCGGCTTTGCCCATCCGCATATACCGCCTATGTGCTCTTGCAAGGTCACGGTTCTGCTTGATCTGCAGTCCAACCTTTCTAATCGATTTTTCTTTTTTCCCCTTTGGTTGCGATGCGCCCTTGTTCCAAGTACGGTGCTCCATATAATAAACCCTGGCCTGCTCGTTGTTCAAGATAGTACTCTCGGCAACACCGACCCCTTTCGGGTCAATTTGTCTTGATCTGATAGCCACCGATGCCAGAGATATCCTCTGCTTTTCCTGGAGAAGGGCATCAATAGCCTGTACGACAAGATCATAAGTACGTTCTTTTCTTGGGGTATAAACCTTCTCCTGAAGCCAGGTCGGTGCCTCACTTTTAGTTTCCGAAGAAGAAGTCTGGCTCACGGGTTGAGTCCTCCTTGTACGCTTCAATTAAATCCATCTCGCGCAACTCTACATCAGCGTGTCTGGCTTGTTGTTCATGCTGTTGTTGATGCACGAGAAAGCCCTCTCTCTTGGCCCATTCGGCCTGCTGGAGATTCCATCCCCTGTGTTCTTTAACCTCCTGCCGGCGACTCGGATCAACAACCTTTGCTGGGCAACCAATACAGGCAAACTTGGCAGCGCAGGGCCCATCGAATGTACAGGTTCCACCGATTACTCTTACAAGCGTTCCGCGCTTACTACGCGCTTCTTCAAGCATCTTCTGAAGTTGCTGTGGACCGCGAACGAGCAGTTCACCAACATTGATGAAGTTAGTAATCCGAGCAATAAGCTCGTCTGCTACTCCTGCTACCTGACGCTGTGTGGCCTGAGAGTAATACTTCGTGACATCTACATCTTTCTGATGCAAGATCGCAGCAATAATGTCGATTGGCTTCTTTTCCACCTGAACGGCCCAGTTCGCAAACGCATGCCGCAAAAGGTGCGCTTTGATAACAACAGCGTCTCCACTTGTTGTTTGAAAGCCTAAGCCATGAACGAGCAACCTCATACAGGCATTAATGTCATCAGGGGCTAAATGTATATGGCTAAATTGAAACAAATAGGGTTGCTTACCAAAACGGTGGCGCCTTTGATGGAAATTTGTAAACGCAACGCTCGGAAGTACCTCACCTTCATGTAATCCGTAATGCTCTTGCAGCATCTTGCCAACTGTAGCGAGCAATCGGATGGTTTCTAGACCCACCCAGAATGACTCAGCCTTGTTCAAACGTTGCCCTTTGGGAATGAGTAGAAAAGCAAAGTGGAATTCTGGTGGCCTTCCTGACCCTTGATTTCCCTCATCCACTTTCGCTGTGACCAGGCAGTCTTTACTGGTCCGTATCTGGAGTAATTCGTTTATGCGCATGCCTGAAGAACAAAATATGTCCAATGCAGCAAGGCCAAAAGTGAGAGCCGGATACAGATTCTCGATTGGAATCAGCATACCTTCTGCCAATTTTTCAGCCTTACGCATAAAGCTACTATCACCCGTTGCCTTACTCCAAGAGCCAAGACCTTGGAGCTTAATCCAAAAAGGATTTATTTTCCTTGCTGGATAGCCCACCGAGTTCAGCCATTCTGCAGCATCCCGAAAATCCGGTTTGATGTAACTCAAATTGTTCGCGAGCGCGCCGTGCTCTATCAGTTCAGCAAACCACAGACCTACAGGATTATCATTATCTTTCAATCGCTCTGTTTTTAAATACTCCAAAAAGTATGCTGCTTTTCCTGGAGCAAAATGACCATAGTTCAGCCGCGCATGCCCTACAAGTCCTTCACTGTAACCATCAGCGTGAGCTAGTACAAAACTGCGCCGGTCCCAGAGGCGAAATGTAAGTAGTTCCTCAGGAGGGAGACCTTTTTTCTTGTCTCCTCCTTCTTTAAGGTAAATAAGACAGGGAATTGAACGTCGACCGCTCTTTACTTCTTCAATGGCTTGGTGATAAGCAGCACGAATGCGCAGGAAAAGGTTGTAGCGGAAGTGGGCTTCCGCTAGAATCTCAGCAAGGCGATGAATGACGGCTTCAGTCTCTAGTTTCCGCTTCTCCCGTTGAATCCGTTCCACTTCCTTTTTCTTCACAAAACCAAAGAGAGCACCACGATCCAGATCTGGGAGGACAAATGTTGCGTATTTCTCCTGCTCATCTTCGGGCAGGGATTGTAACCATCTTGTGAGATGATCAACTGAGGAGCAATAGGTTACGAAGAGTCGTCGTCTCAGATATAGCGAGTCTTCAGGACAAACTTTTTTCTGAACATATTCACTCAAATGGAGCGAGGAGTTCCATTCACTTAGAGTCTGAATATGAAAGATCTGAAACAATTTCTCAAACAACGAGTTGAGTCCTGATAAGTAATAGACAATAGTTCCGGGATCAAGATGGTGGGAATGCATAACAGCAGCAACCAGGGCGAGCTGATTTTTCCAAGTTTTCTCTGCAATTGTTCTTGCAAGGTACGTAATGATTCGCGAGTCGATAGGACTCAAGGTCTCTCTACTAGTGAGATCACCCCAGGTCCTAGGGGCATAGAGTACTGCAGGATCATAATGCTCTTCGAGCGCGGACCATTCGAAATTAGTTGCTTTCATTGCCGCCTCCTAATCCAATAAGGTACGTGTAAGCGGGGTCGGAACATACTGTGACTGGTTGGGGCAAATTTGTCTTTGGTGCACGTGGATCAAGAGGTTTGTCTGTGCGTTTTCTTCGTAAAGTTGGCAGTTGTTGATTTACCGAGTTGTGGAGCTGCTTGTGAATACTATCCTGCACTTTGGCATGCTGCGCTGCATCATAGAGATGAAGATAGGCTTTCATTGTCTCTTCGCCGCTGGCCCACTTCATATATTCGATGAGTTCGAGTACCTGCCGCTGGAAATCGCCCTCATCTCTCGATGTTTGGTGGATGGTATCAACAGCCTGGGTAACATACCATTTTAACCATTGTGCTCTCAGATGGAATAGATGAGCACGGCGAGCCGTACCCCTCTACAAAATAGGAGTTTGTATCACCCTACGCTTTGTTGCTGTTGCTTGATCCGAGTGGATGGCGATGGTTCACATGGAACATCAATGAGTGGCCGACAAGAGAGAAACGGTTGAAGAATTGATCTCCCTCATCTCCGTGGTGGGCCACTGCGAATCCGCTCTCGAAACTCTTCGAAGGACCAACCAAGCCCTTCTTCTATCCACCACGTGGCTCCCGCTTCTTGAAATGGAGTGACGATATCGATCCCTTGCTGGCGGTCGAGGGGTGTCTCGCCACTCATGATCACTTCAAAAGGGGTATCCTGGGTGCGGCGGGTATGGACATAGGCAAGACCAGTTTGGAACTCGTCAAGGGTGAGCCATTTGCGCGTCTCGTGATGGATCGATTTGAAACAAATGCCATCGAACTTCGCGGCACGACGGAACGGGGGGCGACGAGGCCAGCCGCCAGCAATCCAGAGAGGAATGCGGGGAGATTGGATCGGGCGAGAAGAAAGGCTCACCTGATGAAGTCGGTAATGCTCTCCCGTGAAGGAAAACGGGTCTGTGTCCCATAACCCCGTCAGGATTGCCAGGCCCTCATCCAATTTCTGCGCTCGAATGAGTGGATCGCTCTCTTCGCCGTAGGAGGAAAAAGCCGAGTCGAGGTCTCCTAACCCGACGGTACAAATTACTCGTCCACCAGAAAGCTGATCGAGATCGGCCAGGCGTTTCGCAACTAACCAGGGGCGATGCCGAGCCAGAGGGAGAACGAGCAAACCGATTTTGGTGCGTGTTGTTTGCAGAGCAATAGCTGTGAGAGCCAGCCAGGGGTCAATGCCAGCGGGTACATCCCACACAAAGAAGCCATCCCATCCGGCAGCTTCTGCTTCCGCCGCGAGCGCAGCCTGGGCACGCGCATCTGCGTAGACACCTGTCGTTGGGACATCCAGTCCAAATTTCATAGTTTCCTCCGTGACATATTCATTCATCGCAAGGCAAATGCTAGCTCGTCGGAATATACCTCAATATTCTTGTCATCTCCTGTCATATTGAGGAAAGCTTTTACGCCCAGGCTCTCCTACGATTGGCGTTGGCTCACTTTTGTTGGCGGAGGTCAGCGAGTTGCCTTTCGGCGGTCTCTGCTCGAAGTCGCCAGGTCAACGCTTCATCTTGCTGCGAAAGCCAGCGCTCTCGTTGCTCGGTCAGAGTTCGCTCAGTGGTAATGAGGCGTTCGACTAGTACATTGCGGCTGAGAAACGTCCATGATAGAATAGGAGGAAAAAGCGAAAGGGAAGAACTAATCGATGCCAAAGCGAGCAACGGCGGTCATCCTCAGCGAGAAAGAGCAGGAGGGATTAACCCAGATCACCAAGCGTCATCGAAGTGAGCAGCAAGTGGTATTGCGAGCGCACATTGTCTTACTGGCGGCCCAAAGGTCTTCCAATGCACACATCGCCCGCGAGCTAGGTGTCAATGTAGACACGGTGCGTCTGTGGCGGGATCGCTGGGTGGGATTGCAAGGGATCGATCTGGAGACGTTGAGCCTGGCCGAGCGACTGCAAGATGCGCCGCGTCCTGGGGTGAAGCCGAAGTTCAGCAGCGACCAACGCTGTCAGATGGCGGTGCTGGCGTGTGAGGCTCCAACCCAAGCAGGACGCCCGATCAGCCAATGGACAGGGCGGGAGATTGCTGACGAACTGGAAGCGCGAGGCATCGTCGAGCAGATTTCGCCACGCCATGCCGCACGACTGCTCAAAAAGGGGGTCTCCAACCGCACCGGTTCCGCTACTGGTTAACCGAGGTACCTGATGAGCACCGAGACGAAAAGATTGTCCAGGGGTGTGAAGTGTATGCCCAGGCAGCGCCTCGGGCCGGGCAAGGCGAACGCACCATCAGTATGGACGAACTAACCGGCGTGCAAGCCTTAGAGCGCAAACATCCCGACCTGCCCATGCTGCCCGGCCATGTGCTGCGACGTGAATTTGAGTACGTTCGGCACGGCACGCTGTCCTGGTTCATCAATTTTGATGTTGTCACCGGGCACGTTATCGAACCGTCCTGGGGACCAACACGGACCGAGGAGGATGCATTTGCCCATCTCAGACGTCTGATTGCTAGCGATCCCAAAGCGACGAAGTGGCATCTCATGCTGGACAACTTGAACATCCATCAGTCCGAATCGTTGGTGCGCTGGGTGGCCCAACAAGAAGGGCTT
>WNFI01271672.1_pt1 | contig 19908 bp, 16 predicted proteins | sample 5400471 | NCBI WGS metagenome assembly WNFI01 (sample SAMN13153348, study PRJNA577476) | soil metagenome | isolation source: 100 cm saprolite on Douglas fir-dominated hillslope | place: USA:California | collected 2013-09-17
CGACGTACGACAAGAAGTTCCATGCGTACGACAAGCGCACGGGGAAGCTGTTGTGGGAGGCGACATTACCAGCGTCGGGGAATGCGACACCGTCGCTCTACATGGTGAATGGGCGCGAGTATGTGGTCATCGCGTGTGGCGGCGGGAAGAATGGCGCGGAGTCGGGAGGGACGTATGTGGCGTTTGCACTTCCGGCGCCGTAGTTACCTATTGCGCTGATATTTAATTTATGTTAAATATCGCTCATGTCCACTGCAATCACGCTCCGAAAGATCGGCGGTTCGGTCGGTGCAACCTTTCCGAAAGAGGTGACCGACGCCTTGAATGTTGGACCCGGCGACAAGCTCACCGTGGTGCGCACCGCTGAAGGCATCCTTCTCACGCCGTACGATCCGGCCTTCGAAAAGGGCATGCGCGCGTTCGAGGAGGTGAACGCCGGCTACCGAAATGCGTTGCGCCAGTTGTCCAAGCGGTGACGCGAAAGGCTGTTCCGCGCGAGCCTATATGGATTTCGCGCGTGCTCCTCGATGCGATGCATCACGCGCTTGTGGAGCAATACGGCGGAGCGCACGGCATCAGGGACGAGGGGCTCATAGAGTCCGCGCTCACGCGTCCTCGGAACCTCCTTGCGTACGAGCCCTCGACCGTGGCGGCCGCGCTCTGCTTCGGTCTGGCCAAGAACCACGGCTACGTCGATGGCAACAAGCGCGTCGCGTTCACCGCCGCTGCTGTGTTTCTCCGGCTCAATGGGCTGCGCCTCGTTGCGGAGGAATCGGAGGTCGTAACTACGATGGTCTACGTCGCGACGGGCGAGCGGACGCAGGCTCAGCTCGGCGACTGGATACGCGCATGCTGCACGCGTTAACCTCGGCTCTCGTCTAGAGGAGAGCCCGCACCAGCGTCAACGTCCTCATCACGACGCGTGCGGGAACTCTTCCAAAGATGTCTGCACGCCGTGCTCGCCAATCGAGGCTCTTGATCTGATCAGCGAGAATGACGCCGGAGGCAGTTCCCCGTTCTGGCAGGCTTACCTCGAAGGGATATCCCTTTGCAGATGTGCATCTTCTGCGAGCGCCCGCGGGATACGAAGCCCGAGACTGTTTCCCCACTTGCTGACAGTGACGATCACGTGAGGCTCCGGCTTGGCAGTCTCCAGAATGATAGTCATTGTATATCCGTTCGGAAGCTCACCTTCGGCCTCACGTAGGTCGTTCTCTCCGTCAACGCGTTGCCACGAGGTACCATACGAGGCACGCCGCGATCATCAGATCGAAGACGATCGGCACATAGAAGAAATACCGTGCGGTCAACAGCGCGTGTCCCACGTTGAAGGCTACGAACAGTCCCACCATTGGCCGCGCCAGGGCCGGATTGGTCCTGGCCATGGAGGCCAGTTGGACAAAGAGGATCGCTTCGATGATGCAGATTGCCGCGGCCTCCAGCCCATAGCCGAAATAGAAGTCCCAGTAGCTGCGGAGAGCACCAGCAAAGTCGAAGCGATTGGACTTCATCGCGTCCACGACTGCGATCTCTGCGGGACCGTGCCGTGGCTTTGCCAGAATGAACAGCGAGCCGTGCGCAATGCCTTGTAATGCGGCGAGCGCCGCGGCGATGCGGAGGATGATGATTGCGCTCATGCGTGTCTCATGATCAAGCGATGGTCAGAAGACGAGTCTCGTGAGTGGCCGCCGATCCCAGTCCTGCGCCCGTGTTGCATCCGGCAGCGACCAGTCCTCCCCACGCCACCCGCTGAATCCGTCCAGGCGGAGCAACCACACCCCGGTGTTGGCGTCGCTCACCGCGACCAGTCCGTCCGCGTTGCGAACGTCCACGCCGATCGCGCCATTGATCACGCTCGTCCCCTTCGGATGCTCGGCGCTCTCAAAGCCGGCCTGATGCTCGCAGAGACAGGTGTAGTACCACCCAACCGTAACGGGGTTGGATGGATCGGCGATACTGATCACCTGGAGACCATCCTCCAGGGACGAGACGAACGCGAGTGGCCACCGAATCTCCGCTGCGTGCGGCGCGTCATGCCAGTCGGCGGTCCACGCACCAACCGGGCGTGCGACGGTTTGCCTCAGTCCCGCGAGGCCCGGCTCGAGATCGAACACGCGGAGCGGAGAGTACTGATAGTCCGTCCCCGTCAGCACGTAGCGGCCATCGGGCGTGGGAGCGATGGATGAACCGCTCATTACGCCCGCGGCGCCGACCACCGAGGTGAGCAACACCGATCGACTGGGCAGTGTGACGTCGTACACGAAGTAGCCGCCCCGGCCGGCGCCGTAAAACCTGTCCCGGCGAGTCACCGGATCGTAGCTCACGAAAACCCCGGTGTATCCCGCGTCGCCTGCGCCCATGCTCGCAAACTCCGGAATGGGGACGCGGCCGACGAGCGCCGCAGCGTTCTTGCCCGCCACGACCGCGTCGAGATCGTACACGCTCGCCTGCCCTCCGCGGACGGCCGCAAACAGGAGAGGCCGCGCGTCGGAGTGTTTGTACGTGAAGATGTCGCGGACGCCGCCTGGGAACTCGGCATCACGGATACGCGCGACCTCGCGCACCGCGGACGTGTCGGGCAACTTCGTCACGTCGAACACGATGGCGATGAGATCGGCGTCCGCCGATCCGGGAGCGAATTGAACGCCAAGCACGAGGTAGACGTGCTGGCCGCTTCGGAAGTAGCGCACCTTCGTGCCGCCCATTCCCCGGTGTTGCTGCACCCGGTCGAATCGCCACTGGTAAATCACCCTGGCACGCTCGGGATCGCGGATGTCGATCGCGCTGAATCCGGCGCGGTCGAACGACTGCGCCACATAGGCGAACGGTCGGAAGGCCTCCTGCTCGAGGGTGAGATCTCCGACCTTGAAGAATCCGCCCAGCGGGATGTGCGCCAGCACTTTCACATTGCTGCTGCCGCCCGCCTTTACGCCGGCGAGAACGCCCGGCGGTTGCTGGGCGCCGATCGCGATCGCCGAGACGACGACCGCGATGGCGGTGGCGGTGGCAAGTGTTGTCCTCAATCGCATCGATTCCTTCAACCAGATCAGGGAACGAGTGGCCTGCCGCCCGTGGCTACGACCGGACCGCGGTCCCAGTCCTGCGAGCTGGACACGTTCGGCTGTCCCCAATCCTCGCCCTTCCACGAACCAAAGCCATCCATCTTGAACGACCAGAAGCCGGTGTTGGAATCGCTGATGATGATCAGCCCATCGGCGTCGCGCACCTTCACACCGAACGCGCCCTGCATGACACTGGTGCCTTCCCAGTTCGGTACTCCGCCAAAGCCGCGCTCGTGCTGACACTCACACGTGTAGTACCAGCCGACGGTCTGCGGATTCTTCGGGTCGACGAGATTGAACACCTGGAGCCCGTCCTCGTACGCCGACACGAACACGAACGGCCATTTGACCTCGTGGTTGTGCGACAGGTCATGCCAGTCCGCCGTCCACGCGCCAATGGTACGGTTTACCGTCTGCTGCTTCCCCTCGAGGCCCGGTGTGAGATCGAACAGCCTCAACGGCGCGAACTGATACTCCGCCTCGGTGACCGCGATATCCTGATTGGGCACCGGCGTAAAGGTGTGTCCGCCCGTGATGCCGGAGGCGCCGACGATCGACGTGATGAGCTTGGGCTCCTCTGTGCCGACCTTCGAGACATCATAGAGGAAGTAACCGCCGCGACCGGCGCCGTAAAACTTGTCCTGGCGCGTCTTCGGGTCATAGAAGACCTGAAAGTCGTGATAGCCGAAGTTGCCGAGCCGGGTGTTCGCGGTCTCGGGAATCGGCACCTGGCCGATGAGGCCCTGACTCGGATCGTTGCTCGCGAGCAGCTTCTCCATGTCGTAGACCAGGGCGTACGGATGACTCACCGTCACGAAGAGCAGCACGCGACCGTCCGAATGCTTGTAGGCGAACATGTTGTGGAATCCGCCCGGCGCCTCGGGATACCTGATACGCGCGACGATCTTGACCGTGCTCGTATCGGGCAGTCCTGTCACGTCGGCGACCACGGCGCCGAGGTCCGCATCCGGACCCGAGCCCCCGAACTGGAGCGACTGCACGTAGTAGTACTTGGTGCCCTTCCTCGTCTTCAGCTTGAAATACTTGCCGTCCATGCCGCCCGTACCGCCGTGCAGATCGTGGTTCTCGATCACCCAGCTGTAGAGCTTCCTGGGGTGCTCGATATCGTGGAGGTCGATGATGGAGAAACCCTGCCGATCTCGCGATTGCGACACGTACGCGTACGGCCGCGAAAGCTCCTGCTCGATCTCGTTGTCCATTACCCGGAAGAACCCGCCGAGCGGAATGTGCCCAAGCACGTGAATGTTCGGACTCCCGGCGTGCTTGACGCCGGGCAACACACCCGGCGCGAAGTCCTGCTGCCCAGCAAGTGCCGCCGGCGACAGTGCGAGCGCGAGCCCGACGGCGGACGAGAACGTGATTTGACGCATCGTGTGAAACCTCCGGTGACGAGACGAGGTCATGGTTTGGGGTCGACGGTGAACGCCAGATGCATTCCTGCCTCCAGGTGCTCGGCGATGTGACAGTGTGCCATCCACCGTCCGGGATTGGAGGCCTCGAGCAGCACGTCCACTGTCGTGCCGACGGACAGGATCACGACGTCCCTCCAGACGAGGTTGGGCTCCGGACGGCCATCGCGCGCAACCACGAGAAAGCGCTGCCCGTGAAAGTGGATCGGGTGGCTCATGGGGTGCATCGACTGCCCGTCGTTCGTGATGCGGATCTTCACGACATCGCCCTGCGTGAAGTGCCAGTCGATGTCCATGTTGTCCTTCTTCGCAACGACGTCACGCATGATCCAGCGTACTTCCTTGCTGGTCGACATCCAGTTCATGTCGGGCATTCCGTCCGCCCATTCGGCGGGGGGAAAGTACATGGTGTCGACGCTCATGAAGGCCGTGACAGGGATCGGCAGTCCCTGCATGTTCACGGTGAGCAACAGCTCCTTGTCCGGCGGTTTGCCGAACGACGGCCGATACCGGTCGATGTCCGCCTTCACCTTGGCGTTGGTGCGCAACGTCCTGAACTGCGCGCCATAGTCGACGGCGGATCGTTGCGGGAGCACAGTGATGACGCCGAGCGTATCCGTCTGCTCGACGAACTCGCCCTTGAAGTTGTTCAGGGCCTGAACGTGATTCGTGATCGCGTAGGCGCCGGGCTGATCGAAGTGCGCCTCGACGATGTAGCGCTGTGCCGGCGCGATCACGATCGTCTGGACCATCACTTCCTGCTCGTAGTTCGAGACGTCCGCGCCCACGAGCTTCAGCGGATTGCCGCCGAAGGACACGTTGTACATCCGCGTGTTCGAGACGTCCGTGAGAAACATCCGCACGACGTCTCCCTGATGTACGGTCAGGGAATAGCTCGGCTCCCCGTTCACGAGAAAGACGTTGCCGAACCGCCCCATGATCGCGAAGTCGGCTGCCTCCTTGCCGAACGGGAAGATGCCCGCGTCGTCGATCAGGAGGTCGTCGAGCATCAGGAACTCCTCCGCGTTCACCGGACTGAAATAGCTGGGGTCCGGCGAATCGACCATCATGTTGCCGAAGAGTCCGAGACCCTGTTGAATGTCCTCGCGAACGTGCGGGTGATACCAGTAGATGCCGGCGTCGACGAAGTGCACGGTGTACGCGAAATCTCCCCCTGCCGGCACCGCTTGCTGTGTGACGCCCACTGCACCGTCTGAGCGATTGTCGAGACGCACGCCGTGCCAGTGTACCGACGACGGCTGGTCGAGACGATTGTGAAATCGGACGGTGATCGTCGCGCCTTGCTTCACCCGAATCAGCGGCCCCGGATACTGGCCGTTGAAGCCGAACATCACGTGCGTCTTCCCGCGAATCGTGCGGCGCACGAGCCCCGCCGTGAGATCGAGGGTGTCCCCATCGTTCAGCGAAGCGAGCTTCCTCGGCACTGCCGCCGGCAGCGTGCTCGGATCGACGCCATCGCCGGGACGATAGAGGCCGACGTTCGGTTTGCCGGCCTGCATGCCAGGAATCATCGGCATCTCGAGGCCCTTTCCCATCGGCGGCATGCGCATCTCACCCCGCATTGCGGCCGGGTCGTGCATCCCTCCGCTCATGTCGTGTTCCATCCCAGACATGTCGTGGTCCATGATCCTGGATGTGTCGCTCGCCGCCACCTTGGGCTTCTGACCCTGGGCGCAAAGAGAAGGGGGCGTCGCCACGCAGGCCATCGTGAGCAACCCGACGAGCATCCGCGCACCACGTCCGAGGGAGGTGGCGGCAGAGCGTTCCGTCACTGCGGCATCCCACCGTTGAACATTGTCTTGCCCGAAAAATTCTCCAGCAGCGCACTCGGCGAGAAGCCTCGAAGCATGATGGGACCCTTCCATTTTGCTCCTGGCTCTGCACCCTCGGCGGAAATCACGATCAGGAACTTGCTGAACGTGACCTGCCCTCTCACCGGGTGACCGGCGGTGATCGCGCCGAGTCGCTCGCTCCGTGCGAGATCGGACGTGACCGCCCACGCGACGTACTGCGTATACGGCCCGACCGACGAGGGGGCAGGCAGCCCCGATGTCACGAGCTCGACGTCGAAGATGAAGTGGCCGTCGGGAGTGAGCGCGAGCCCGAACGGCGAGGGCGCCGCGGAAAGTTGTGCCACTCCGCGCGCGCCCGGTACGGATGCCGTCGGCTGAAGGTCGATGCGAAAGAGACTCGGACGCGCCCTCGCGTCCACACCGAGCAGCAGGAGGGAGCTGAGCGCAACCGGCGCGACAGCGCTCCGAACGCGCCACATCAGCAGCCCGGCGGTGTGGGAGTCGTGCCCTGTCGTGCGAGACACTCGGTCTGCGGAATGATCAAGTCCTGATACCTGCCCTGGACACTTGGCAGGTCAATCGGCAGCGTCGCGAGTTGACCGAACCGCCGAACGTCCACCCAGCGATGTCCCTCGAACAGCAGCGAGTACCGCCGCTGCAGGAGGAGCTCCGCGATGAAGTCGGCGTCCGAACTTGCGGGCGAGAGGGCGGAAGGCGCAAGGCCGCCCGATGTCGCCCGGACGAGATTGATGTCGGCAATCGCAGCGGCCTGCGTGCCGGTGAACCACTCCGCTTCGGCGCGGAGCAGAATCAGCTCCTCGCTCCGAATGATGGGTATGGGTGTGAAGAGATCAGGATACAGCTTGAACACCTGATCCGTCGGAATGCCGGGTACCGCGCTGCCGGTAGTGAGCGCGGGGTTGATCGTCTTGAGCTTGTTCTGGTACCGAAGGTCGAGCGATCCGTCCGGGCGCATCGGCGCATCGGACTTGATCGATGGGTGCGCGGCGATGAACGGCGATGCGGCGGCATTCAGACCGTTGGTCAGATCACCGGACGACGTCGAGTAGACGTACTGTGGGCCGGCGTTGAGGTTGGTCGTCGAGAGGAATGCCTCCGCGATGTTCTGGAGTACCAACTGGTAACACGGTGCGCCGTTGTTTCCGCACGCGGGATTCTTGAGCGACGCACGTTCCGCGTTGTACCTGGCCGCGAGTGCACGGTTGAACGTGAGGAACGTGCCCGGGTTGTTGAAGCCGGTGAAGCCGGTGTTGAGCGTGAAGGGAAACGACGAGCCGGCCGCGCGGAGATGCACCTTCGCCTGATCGAGCCGGGCGACGAGATAGTTGTACATCGAGTCGCGTGTGACGAAGGGCGCAAGGTCGGTCGGCGTCGGCATCACATCCACCGGTCCGCCGTTGACGCCGCGCTCGGCGACGAAGGCGAGCGCGAACGCCTCCAGCGTCTTCGCGAAGCCTCGCGCGCCCGCCTTCTGCGCATCCGTCAGCGTGACTGCGTCGATCGTCTGGAGGAAGTTGAAGACGTTCCGGGTGCCCACGTAATACCCGTTCCAGAACGCCGCACCCGCACCACAGGTGGCGTCCTGCTTTATCGAGAGCCAGCACGTCGTATTGCGTCCTTCCGTCGGCGTGTAATTGAAGCTCTCGCGGCCCAGGATGCCGGAGTTCGAGATGAATCCGGAATGTTGTGCGCGAAGCTGGAACAGCAGCCCGTTGGCGCCGAGTTGGACCGCGGCCGATGGGTCACCGGCAATGCCACCTGGCGTCGGGCTGTTGAAGTTCGGCACGGCGAGCTGCTCGGAGTTGCACGCCGCGAGAGTGGCGAGTGCGGTAAGAGCGGCGACCAGGACGTGCCGGCCGGCTCCGCGATGTATGGGAGTCATTGGTCAGTACCCCAGGTCGAGCGTGAGGAAGAAGCTGCGTGAGGGAGGATAGGGCGATAGATCGACGTTGATCCGCACGGCTTGATTGCCGAACTGCGACACGTCGGGGTCCAGCCCCCAATAGGGACTCCACGTGTGCAGGTTGCGGCCGGTGAGATTCAGCCGCATCGACTTTGCGCTCGGTAGAAATCGGTAGTACCGGGGCGGGATGTCGAGCGCCACGCTGATCTCGCGCAGCTTCACGTAGGAGCCGTCCTGCACGTACACCACGGCGTTGTGCGAACCTTTCCAGGCGTTGTAGCGGTAGGCACCGAGCGTCGCTCCGACGCTCGCGTCCGGAGACGGTTGATCATAGTCCCAGGAGTTCAGCCCCTCGTCGAAGAGATTCTGCGTGAGGTTCGAGACTTGTCCTCCCTTGCGCCAATCCATCAGGACGTTGAGCGACAGCAGCTTCCAGGTGAAGTCGTTGCCGAACTGCATGGTGAACTTGGGCGTCGCGTCGCCGATGACGGTGTCGGCGAATGTTCCGTCCGCATGCGTAAGGTTGCCCCAGATGGCCGTCGTGGAATATCCCGGGGAGATTCGCGCGCGCCCATAGCCCGCGCCGAATCCGGAGTTGGGCACCACGAAGGCCGGCACCGGCAGCGAGACGACCTTTCCGACGACGCGGTAGAACGTGTTGCGCGAAACCCAGCTGAGATTGCCCGTTCGAACCGGGTTGACCGTCGCGGCGAGCTCCCACCCCTTGCTGGTGATCTTGCCGCCGTTGATGATTTGCTGTGTGAGGCCGCTCGTTGGCGCGAGCGGCGCCGTGAGCAGGAGGTCGGTGATGGTGCGGTTGAAGTACGTCCCCTCGAACGCGATGCGCGAGTCGAGGAAGCGCGCGTCCGCGCCGAACTCCTGTTCCGTCATCCGTTCGGGCTTGATGAGCGGATTGCCGAGCGTTTGCGTCGCGCCGAGGGCGTTCTGTCCGCCGATCAATCCGAGCGCCGTGTACGTCAGGTCACGGTCGCCGTAGCGCGGCTGGTTGCCCGACGTGCCAACGGACGCGCGGAGCTTGACCTCGTCGATCTTCGATGAGGGCGAGACGATGCGATAGGAAATGCCCCCTCTCGGGAACACATAGAACGTGTTGCGGTCGCCGTTCACGCTGCTGCGCTCGGCGCGAAAGCCGGCGGTCAGAAGCAGGCGCTCGCTGAGCGCAAGCACCTCTTCCTGGCCGTAGAACGCCTGATCGCGCACTTCGGTCTTCGCCTGCGTGGCATCCTGCGTTCCCTGATTGACGTTCGCGATTCCGGGAATGAGTCCACGCGCACGCAGGTTGTAGGAGTTGAGACTCCGCGTTTCGTATTGCAGGCCGCCCGACGTCGTGGCGGAGAAGAGACCGCCGGCCGGCGTGTGCGTCCACACCGCGTTGGCGGAGCTGTTCACCTGGCGGCTCACGCCGTTGCCCTGTACGGCGGTGCCGAGAAACCCGTCGTTGGGCTCGTACTGCATGAAGTTCGGCGAGTAGACCTGGTTGTCCTGATTGAACCAGTCGACGCCACCGATGACGGACAGTTGCACCGTATTCCGCTCCGAGCTGAACGGCGTGTAGTTCAGGTGTCCCGAGGCGAGTCCGCGGTAGACGTCCTCGTTCGCTCTGAGGAACGTCAATGTCTGGAACGGGTTCGACGACGTCTTGCCGCCGCCCGCAAACGGGTTCACGACGAAATTCCCGTTGGCATCGACCGCATTGAGATCGATGACGGCGGGCGAGTAGGCGAACAGGTAGAGCGGGCTCGTGAACGTGTTGTCGTTGTTGGACACACCGCGCTGTCCGAAGTCGCGCACCAGGGACGAGCTGACGCCCAGCGTCCACGTGGGTGATAATGTCTGATCCACGTTGATGCGAACCGACTGCTTCTTTGCAGACGTGTTGATCATCGTCCCGCGATCGAGCTTGTTCGAGCCCGAGATGAAGAACTTCGTGTGCTCGCTGCCGCCGCTCGCCGACAGCACGGTTTCTTCCGACAGATCCCGCTGGCCGAAGAACGCGCTCTGGTAATCGAAGTACGGGCACGTGGACGTGCAAAAGGCCGCCGCCGTCGCGCTGTCGAGTCCCGAGCCGCGCGCGGCCGCCAGAGCCGCGCCATTCGGAAAGTGCCGCGAGCCGATGAGTCGCTCGGGTCGATACTGGCCGAACCGCTGCGTGGCGCTGATTCGCGTCTCGCCCGCGCGGCCGCGCTTCGTCCTGATGACGATGACGCCATTCGTCGCCTTGGCGCCATAGATCGCCGAGGCGCCCGCGCCCTTCAGCAGCTCGATGGATTCGATGTCGTTCTGGTTGATGTCGGCGAGGCGATTCTCCTCGTTGTCCGTCGTGGCGCTCGGCGCCGAGCCGGAGGAGCGCGTGATCGCGTTGATGCCGGCCACGTTGACCGTCTGGTTGCTGACGATGACGCCGTCGACGACGATCAGCGGCTCGGCGTTGCCGAGGATGGAGGACGTGCCGCGGACCTGGATCTGTCCGCCGCCGCCCGGGGCGCCGTTGTTCATCTGGATGTTGGCGCCGACCACCTTGCCCTGGAGCGCATTCTCGACCGAGACGGCGGGCACGCGCGTCAGATCTTCCGCGTTGACCACGCTGATGGACGTCGTCGCATTCCGCCGCTCCACGGTGGTCGCCTGGCCGCTGACGACCACGCCTTCGAGCTCGAGCACATCGCGTTCGAGCGCGGCGTCCGCGGTTGCCTGCGCGGGGGCGAGAGGAATGGTCTTCCGTCGGTATCCGATGAAGCGAATCGCGAGCGACTGTGCGCCCGCGGGCACCGTCAGCCGATACTCGCCCTTTTCATTGGTGAGCGTACCGAAGGCAGCTCGCCCAAGGAGGGTGACCGATGCGCCCTGAATCCCCTGCTGTGTTTCGGCGGCGGTGACGCGTCCCGTGACCACTCTGGTCTGCGCCCGCATCACTCCGGTCAGCGAAAGGCAAAGTCCGAGCGTGAAGTATACCGTCTGAAGTCGCACAGATCCTCCGGTGGGTGCGGTAGACACGCCGCGATACGCGTTGGCGTCAGCGCCGCGAAGCGGACGACGTGCGGCGTGCGAAGCATCGCCGCGTGTCTTTCGATGCACGTTTCTGGAGGGCGTGTCAAGAGCGATGATGGGCGCGACTTTGTACGCTCGTTTGACAAAGCTGCGATGTCTTTCCCGCCACGACGCGATTCGGGGAATGCTCTGGTCGTTATGCGGTGCGTAACACGATCGCCTTCATGAATCGGGCAATGGCGACCTTCCCACTTGATGGACCGCCGATGGGTTGTCGCCAATTCGACCGGCGCGCCGCGTTCTAAGTGCGGTATTACGGCCTCTCGAGTGCCGCCTTGCGTGCGCCGCACGGTGCCGTGCTTTTCGCGAGAACATTCGTGACAGTCGCCAGGTGAGCGTCCGGCGGTCAAGGCAATGCGCAGTACGCGAATCGACATGGTGCTAACATACGAACTATTCTCGTATGTCCAGGGCGTGGTTGGAACGGAAAACGGGAAGATCTTCGAGCTCTAGTGTTTGCTCTGTTTCGGTGGCCCGACGGTTCCGAACCGTTTGAGCGCTGCTGCTTTACCCTCGATCTCGAGCCCTGATTCGCGCGCTTGCGCGACGTCGATCTTTCCGAGCAGTAGCCTCCACGCCACGAGCGTGGGGCCGATGAGAATCGCATCCGGCTTGCGTGCCGGCCCGAGGCGCGCCGAAACCTTGCCGTCCGCCGCCTTGATCGCGACCTGCTCATGTCCGTCGCGGACCTCGATGCGAACGGCCCGTTTGGAGGGGTCGTTGTCCGTGAGGTAGAGTCGAGCCGGCAACACCAGCCAGTGCGGGAGCAGGACGTCGTCCGGGGCGGTCGAGGCGAGCAGCGGCGCGCCCCAGCGGCCGAGTGCGTCGATGACGGGCTCGAGTGCTTCCCCGCGTGGGGTGAGCACATAGACCGCCGAGAGGGACGCCAGGTCTCGGCGAAGCAGGCCGGCCTCTTCCAGGTCGCGCAGCCTGTCGGCGAGCAGGTTGGTGGGGATTCCCGGCAGTCCCGTCCGCAGTTCGGTATAGCGGGACGCCCCGCGAACGAGCAGCTCGCGGACGATGAGAAGCGTCCACCGGTCGCCGATGACGTCGAGGCTCTTGGCGACCCCGCAGATCTGTCCGTAGGAGCGCATCAGGAGACGGTACGGGTGTTACTTGACAAAATCAAGTGCCAAGTTGACTTTCTCCAGTAATCTCGACCGCGGAGACTCTCATGAGCACCACGAACGATCCTCGCGCCATTGCCGTCGCCTACATCCATGCCGTGGGCGAAAAGCAGTTCGATCGCGTTGCCGAATTGCTGCATCCCGATGCGGAGTTTGTCCTGACCGCCGCCCCGCCGATCCGCGGTGTGGACGCGTTCGTCGGGGCGCTGCGTCGCCTTGCTCCGATCATCGTGCGGAACGACGTGAAGTCGACGATCGTGGATGGCAAGGACGTCGCGGTGATCTATGATTTCGTGACCGACACTCCGGCCGGGGCCGTGCCGACGATCGAGTGGCTCACGTTGGAGGACGGGCTCATTCGCACGTCGCGCTTGATCTTCGAGCGGGAGCACTGGCCGGCGGCGCTGGCGGTCCTGAAGCAGCGGATGGCCGTGGCGACGTGACGGATCGCTGACCCTTCCCTGCGAGACGAATCCAACGACGGCACTCACTCCGGATTCGGCACCTTCGGCGTCACGTACGTCTTCTGAAGCGCCGCCTGGTACTCGCCGAACAGCGCCTTGATGCCCTCGAACTCCTTCTTGACCGCCGCGCGATAGTCCGGCCGCGTCGCGAAGTCGAACAGCAGCGCGCTCATCGCCATCGCATCGACGGTGAAGCCCTTGTGCCCCACGTCGGCCAGGGCGTCCGTCTCCATCTCATACGTATGGTACGGCGCGAACGACGTCTGCGCGTCGAAGTCGAGACCCGGGATCACACTCGAGACGCTGCCGGTCTCTTCGTAGCCCATCGGCTTGCCGGGCTCGGGCACCACGTTCGTGGCGCCGTACTTCTTCAGGTAGGCGAAGCCCACTTCGCCGAGTGTGGCGACAGAGATTCCGTCGCGCGCCTTGCCGTAGTGGTCGATCTTCACCTTGGTGCCGGTGCCCAGCGCCGCAGCGCGGGCGGCATCATCCACCATGGCGGTGAGCTGCTCGAGATACACGGCGTCCGGATATCGAATGTAGAAGTCGGCCACCGTCCGATCGGGCACGACGTTCGGCGCCGTACCGCCTTCCATGATCACGCCCTGCACGCGTGACTCGGGGCGCACGTTGCTGCGAATGCCGTCGATGTTGTCGAAAAGGTGAATGACGGCGGTGAGCGCGTTGCGGCCGTTCCACGCGGTGAGCTGGTGGGCCGGCGCGCCGCTGAAGGTGTACTTCGTTCCATTGATGTTCATGCAGCAGGTGCCGAATCCGGGCTGCGGGCGCGTGGTGGCCGGGCTGCTGTGGCTGCGCACGAGAATGTCGGCGCCATTGAAGACGCCCGCCTCGAACATGTCCGTCTTGGCGTTCGGAGGCATCATCTCTTCGCCGGGCGTGCCGTAGACGATGACGCTCCCTGGCAGATTGTTCTTCGAGAGATATTCCGCCATCGCCACGGCGGCGGCGATGCCGATCGGCCCCTGAGTGCTGTGCTGATCGCCGTGAAACGGACCCTTGGTGCCGCGCAGTGCGTCGTACTCGAGGATGACGCCAAGGTTGGGGGCGCCGTTGTTTTTCCTGTATCGTGCGACGAATGCGGTGGGCAGCTTCGCGACGCCCATCTCGATGTCGAAGTCGTGCGCCTTGAGGTAGTCCGTGAGTTTCTTGACAGACTTGTATTCGACGAAGCCGATTTCCGGGTTCTTCGTGATGTCGTCGCCGAGTGCGATGAGCTCCTTGTCCATGAGCTCCCTGGCGCGAGCAACTACGGCTTCGCGCGCGGGGTTCGGCGCGGTGAGCTTCGTGACGATCGCCGGAACGTCGATGGACTGCTCGAGCGCGGCCATCTTCTTGAGGACGTCGCGTGCGGCTTCACGTTCGGTGGAAGTTTCCTGCGCTGTGAGAGGTGCAGCGAGGAGCGTGAGAGCGAGAAGGGCACCAATGCGCATGTTCATTCCGACAGGTTGGGTGTCGAGGCGACGGAAGTCATGGAGATGCAGAAACTACAGCAAGTCGCGCGCGACGCCACGTTTGGCTCCCGCTGAAGAACTGCGAGGAGCGATGGTCTCAACAATCGGAATGGCGCGAGCATCTCGAGAGCGACTCGCGAGTCAGCTCCCTCACCGTCGCAATAGACTTTCCCTGATGGACACCGGCCACGCGCGACACGTATAATTTTCCACCATGCGCCGCTCGCTCTGGCACCGGCTCTCCTCGGCCGTCTGCGGTCTCTGGCTCGTCACGGCCCTCACCGAGCCGTCGGCGCTGCATTCCTGCCCGCTGCATGGTTCGCACGATGGCGCGCACGACCATGCCGCCGCCGCACCGAGCCACGGCAGTGCGCACTCTCACACCGGTCACGACGAGACCCCGCCCTGCACCTGTGTCGGCGCCTGCTGCTGCGTCGTCGCGGTCGCGTTGGTACCCAGTGCTGCACAGGTACTGACCTTCGTCGCCGTCGTACTGCCGACGAACCCCCTCGTGCCCTCGGCCAGCGAACATCGCCCGACGACACCAGAGTACGCCCGCCCACCAACCATCGGGCCTCCGCACACCACAGTCTGACGAATCCCGCGCGGCTCCCTCGAGGAGCACCGCGCTCTGGCGCGCACTCCGCGGCGCCAGCTCGACCGTCTTCTGTGTGACCACACGTGCCATCACCACAAGCATTTCTCCGGTGCGTAACACGCGCCGGATTTCTTGCCCTCATCCCACTCGCGCTCTCGGCACAGGATCGGCCAGCGCGCCCTGATTCTCTCGCGCGGCGTGACTCCATTGCGCGTCTTCGCGCGGTAACTGTCGTCGCGGCGCCGGCAGAGCGCGCGCAGCCCGTGGGCGCCGTGCACGTCGGCGCGGCAACCATTCGCCTCACGCCGGCACGCTCTCCCTGGGATTTGCTCCGACAAGCGGCCGGCGTGGACGTGCACGAGCAGGGACAGGGTCCCGGATTCGCATCCGACGCATCGCTCCGCGGATTCAGCTCGGATCATTCGACGGACATGGCAACGTGGGTGGATGGCGTTCCGTTAAACGAACCTGTGAACGGCCATGCGGAGGGATACGAGGCGATGGTGTTGACCGGCTTCGACCACGGCAGCGACGGTGGCGGCGTGCTCGGTGTCCGCTACCAGCGCGAAAACGGCTTTCGTCCCAACGCGAGGTACGACCTGACGCAGGGACATGCGCGTCTCGTGCACGCTGTCTCGCCGGGCGTCACGCTCGACGGCGGCGTGGAGCTGTACGGTGGAAACTGGAATTCACCCGGCTTCCTCAGCGAGGAGGAGTTCGCCAACCATCAATATGACATTGTCTCTAACCCTACAGACGGAGGCTACAAGCGCCGCGCGCAGGAGCGACTCAGTCTCCGTGTGCTCGCCGGCGACATCGTGTGGCGTACGACCGCGTATGCGACGCAGAGCCGCTGGCAGCTCTTTCTGACCATTCCTCCTGCCGGCGGAAAGTTCGAGGGCTCTGGGAGCCAGAGCGAGGAGGAAGACTCTCGCACCGGCTACGGTGCGACGACCGCGTTGACGCGGCCGTTCAGTCGGGGCGATCTTACCGCGGGCGCCGAGACGCGATGGGATCGATCGAGCTATGAGAATTACTTCGCGACCACCCGCGCTCGTGATTCAGCCGCCGCCGTCATAGTCGGACGACAACTATCAGGCGCGCTGTTTCTTCAGTCACATGCTGATATCAGCGACCGCTGGCGCGTCGACGCGGGGCTCCGCTACGATGCGTTGGCCACACGCTCCGCTCCGGACAGTGGCGACGTGATCAGTGCCACGCATGGCGTACTGTCGCCAAAACTCGGCTCACTGGTTCGCGTGACGCCGGAGCTCGGCATCTATGCAAACGTTTCGCGTGGATTCCGCTCGGCGAACGGTGTCATCAGTGACCCAACGTTGGTGCCGATCACCAGTTGGGCGTACGAGACAGGCCTCAAGCTCGATCGCAACGGTGCGAGCGCGGCGGTGGCGCTGTTTCGCATGGACGTCAGCAACGAGCAGACATTCAATCCGGTGACGCTCGCATCGACGAGCGGCGGCGCGAGTCGGCGGCAGGGCGTGGAGCTCGACTGGAGCATTCCCGTCGCCGCGATGCTCACGACATCGGGGAGCTGGACGTTCAATGACGCCAGATACCGCAGCCTCGTCGCGGTATCATCGGAGGGGACCGGTGATCCGGTGGTCCTCGACGGGCTTCGCGTCTACAACACGTCGAAGTATATCGGCTCGGCCGCGCTGGATCTCGTGCCCGGCACGAAGTCGATGCGCTTTCGCGTGAGCGGAAACTGGACAGGCCCCTATAGTCCCTTCGACGAGCCGGGCGTGGTCGTGGGAGGCTACGGATTGTTGCACGCGTCGGCGTCTATGCCGGTCGATCGATTCAACATCGAAGCCGGGTTGCGCAACCTGTTGGATCGCGCGTATCCGGAGTTGATCGCGGGACACATCGTCTCGCCCGGCCAGCCGCGCACGGTGTATCTGTCGGTGCGGGCACACATGGAATGAAGCAGTACAGTAGTGAAGATCAGTACTCTGTATCCGGCACTCTGTAAAAGAGCGTATCCGGTACGATCACCGACGCGCAGGAGCGACGGATCCCTGGCGGCGCGATGATGATCGCGCCGCCAAGGACTCGCCCCCCACTCAGCTTGCCGGCTTGATGCCGGTGTCGACTACAACATCCCTTGCCGGCGTGCCACCTCGGCCAACTCGCCGCGCGACCCGACATCCAGCTTGAGAAAGATGTTTGCGAGATGCGTGCTCACCGTACGCGGCGAGATGTCGAGCGCCGCCGCGATCTCCTTGTTCGACTTATGAAGCGCCGCGAGGCGGGCGACGTCGACCTCTCGGCTCGTCAAGCCGGCAATCCCCGGCGTGGACACACGCGCCGGCGGCCGGAGCCCGAGCTCACGAATGAGATCCCGTGTGGAGAGCATCGGCTCCATTCCGGAGCAACGGCGCCGCACGCGCGTAGTCCTTCTCCAACATTGCGATGAGCGCATCGCACGTGTCCGCCCACGCCATGCCAAGTCGATGTCCCATCCGCACCGAGTCGCGGCGGAGGCGAGCTCCATACTGTCGCGCCGTATCGAGGTCCCGCAGCCACAGCGCGGCCTCGATCATCATCGGCAAAAGCCGGTGAATGCCCCACAACAAATAGCCGGTGCGATCGACGAGCTCGAGACCGGCATCGCCGATCTCGAGTGCCCGCTGATGTTCGCCGACCGTCACGTGATATGCAACGAGACCCGCGTGTACGGGAGCGGCGGCGTTGACGTCGATGGGGCTGCGCGCATTGTCGCCTCCGACCAGCGCACGCGCCTCGTCGAGGTATTGCTTCGCACGCGCGCGCGCGTTGCGATGCAAGTGAATCATCGCCGCCCACACGAGAAGCCGGGGAACGAGGACACGCTGCTCCAACGCGCGTGCAAGGGGAATCGTCCGTTCCGCAAGCGCGAGACCGGCATCCCAATCACCGGTGCCCGAGGCGTACTCGATCGCGAGCTCCGCCGTCCAGCAGCGAAGCACGGGTGACCCAAGCGCCTCGGCCAGACGCTCACTCTCGGCGAGATGCGCGGCGACCATCGCGCTGTTGCCCGAGAGGCCACCAACCATGGCCATCGCCCAGTGCGCCGACCACGCGACGCCTCGCTCGTCCGCGGCCTCGGCGAACTCCACGGCACGCATTCCGTCGGTTTGTACGCGCTCCGCGGGTCCGATGAATGCGTGCAACAACAAGGACGACCGGTGAGCGCGCGCGAGCAGCGCAGGATCACCCAGGCGGCCGGCGATCCGCAGTGCGTGCTCGACATCCTCGCGGGCCGCGTCCGATTGGCCGAGGCCGTGCATGGTCATCGCCCGCGCCATCAGGATACGCGCGCGTAGCGAGTCGTTGCCCGCACGCTCCGCCGCGGCGCCCCCGATGTCGAAGTGGCCGAGTGCGTCCTCGTAGCGACCACTCCAATACGATGCGAGGCCGATGCGTCGCTGAATCGCCGCAACGCGTGCGACGTCGCCCGCGGCTTCCGCGGTATCCAGCGCACGACGCCAGAGCGCCATGGACGTCGCATACTCACCGAGACGCTGACGCGCCTGCGCAAGATGCTCCACGAGCGACTGTTCGTCGACGAGCGGGTCGTCGACAGATGCCCCCGCTGCACCATCGAATTGATCGAGCGCGGCCGCGAGGTAGTCCGCCGCTTCGCGATTGGCATGGCGTTCGAGCGCGAGCCGGCCAGCCGCTGCCAGATACCGCACGGCCTTTCGTGCCAGACCGCGCGCGTCGGCACGCGCATAGTGATATGCGAGCTCGTCGGCGTGTTCGTCCGCGCGCGCTCCATGGAGCCCCTCGAGTGACTCGGCGACAGTTGCGTGCAGCGAATGCGCCCGCGCTTTGCCCAGTGCACCGTATAGAACGTCGCGCACGAGCGGATGCGTGAATTCGTAGCGGATGATGCCTTCTTCGATGGCCTCCGTGAGCACGGTGCGATCGCGGAGCTCATCGAGTGCAGCGAGGACGTCTCCCTCCGAAAGTCCGCTCACCGCGACGAGAGTATCATGCGAAACGCGCGTCCCGATGACGGCCGCGAGATTCGCGACGGTGCGCGCCGATGTGCTCAGCCGGTCCACACGGGTGAGAATCGCGTCGCGGATGGAGCGCGGCAGTCCCGGCAACTCGGCTTCCCAGCCGAACCAGACTCCCTCGCGCTCGTGCAGTGCGCCGGATTCGACGAGCGCCTTGAGAATCTCTTCCGTGAAGAACGGGTTGCCGCGTGTCCACGAATACAGACGAGGCACGAGCGTGGATGCGGATGCCGTATCTGAACGAAACACCGCGCGCAGCAGCGCGTGGAGATCATCCTGGCTCAGTGGCTCGAGCCGAGTGAGCGAGGCGGCATTGAGCGACAGCAGGGACTGCTCCGTCGAGCGCAGCGTTGGATTTCCGTCCAGCTCCGATTCGTTGTAGGTGCAGAGGAGCGCGATCCGTTGACCGCCAATTTGCCGCGCGACGAAGTGCAGGAGCTCGAGCGACGACGTGTCGGCCCACTGGAGATTCTCCAGCACGATCAGCAGCGGCGTGTTTGCCGCAACGTGCGAGAGAAACTGCGCGAAACTCCACAGCAGGCGCGCCTTGGCATCGCCACCCTGATCGCGCGCGGGCGTCGTTCCTGGCGCAAACGCGGGCGAGATATGCGCGAGCATGCCAGCATCGCCGCGAGTGTGCACGGCGAGCGCGGCGGGCGTCATGGCGCGCACCGTTGGCGCTACGGCATCTGCAAAGAGCGCGTATGGCACGCCAGTCTCCACTGGGTAGGCGCGGCCGACGATCACCGTCCATCCCTGACGCTCCGCCAGCTCGGCCACGCCGCCAACCAGCCGCGTCTTTCCGATACCCCCGACGCCGGCAAGGAATTGTGTGCTTCCCCGGCCTTCAGCGACGCTGGTAAGCCAGTTCGACAATAGCGCGAGCTCTTGCTGTCGCCCCACAAACGGCAAACGCAGTGGGG
>WNFI01524459.1_pt2 | contig 19904 bp, 35 predicted proteins | sample 5400471 | NCBI WGS metagenome assembly WNFI01 (sample SAMN13153348, study PRJNA577476) | soil metagenome | isolation source: 100 cm saprolite on Douglas fir-dominated hillslope | place: USA:California | collected 2013-09-17
CTTCCCGCCAGACAATCGTTTCCTGCCTGTCCGTGCCGTTGCGCCCAGTCGAACCGTCTCTTCGCCAACGGGGAAGAAGTCAGATCGGTACGCTGGGGGGGGCGGTATCCTCGTGTTGGCAGATACGAAGCCAGAGGAGGGTGAACCCGAGTGGATGCTTTCGCTGGCTGAGGCTAATGCTGCAGCCACCGCTGCCACGCTGGTGACTTCCGCCGCTTCTCAGCAGGGTGTTGCACCGGTGCCTGTTTCAGGTTCACCTAGCGCATCTGCAGCAGCGACACCATCGGCGGCTGATGAGCCGAACCCAGACCCACCAGCTTCGTTCGAGGTAAGCGAAGACCCATCTAATGAGACAAGACCGTATCTATCGCTGAGTCCGCCTTCTTTCTTCAGTACCCTTTCGATAATGATTCTTGATACATGTGCCTGGCTGTGTCTCGCTCTAGTGTATTTAGCTCACGAACACTAATTCAGATTCAGGTCCATGTTTTCGAGCATTTAAACACTGAAGGCACTTCTATGGCTGAGCGAATCATTATTGAGGGACAGTATAACAATGGTCCTTTGCATGATGCCTCCCAATCACTCATCTTTCTTGTCAAAGTCCCTGTTCGCCTGCCATATGAAGAAAGGGATGAGTTATCTTCCACAAGGTAGTTAGTGGTGCCCACCTCAGGGTTGAAGAACAAACTGTTGTTGCCCCATGGGAAAGGCTTCGCCCGTTTATCAAGCCATGCGTACTCAGGTTTGGGAAGCTCACCGCCATGCTCGGCCTTGATATGTTCCAGGTGCCCATGGTGCTCATCTTCGACTTGCTTGACGTAGAGAGCCAGAATAACGGCTTGGAAAAGAAATTGTCAACTCTATAAGAAACCGGCATCAAAAGTAGAACGCCTACTGGCAGGGACACAGACATACAAACTGGGGTGAAAGCGTAAGCCCAGCAATGGTAGGACGAAGAACGAGAAATGGTTGTGAGACGTGCAGGAAGGCAGAAAGAAATGAACGAACCTAATTCTGCGCCACAGCTGGGTGGTTTCTGTATGGACAAGTGAAGAGAAGTCAGAAGATCCGTCGAGGACGTAAAGATAGACAATCTACTCCGGACAGGCGAAACTAACCATGAGCGTGACTTTTGATCGCCTCGCGCTGGGCAATCCATTCCTCTCCCGTCGGAACATAGCCTATCGGTTTTCCAGCGGCTTGGGAGGCATACTTTCGGTTGACTAGTACGCGCGAGGAGTGTACAACCCTTGGCAGAGCTCTTGTAACGGACATCGTTGATGATGGGAAATGCTGGTTTCACGATCACGTGTTCCCTTAGTCGACCATCAAAGTCTATGATCTGGCGATGAAGAAGATGGCTGTCAATGTTTCAGTTCAACATATTGGATATTGCCTATCTGATGAAAAGGTGCTAGTCTGGACTTGGATGAGCAATGTCGATGATTTTTCCCACGCCGTCAAAGCTCAACGGGAAATCCAGTCTCGGGCATTCAAAGTGAAATATTTGTGCATTATCAATAAGGTATGTGGTTAATTGATCATTTAGTCATATGATTTTCTGACTTGTGTTGGGATGTGGAAGGAGCACAACCTGATGGGAAAGCAGAAGAGGACACACTTCAACCCGATCCCACTTAAGTGGCAAGAGACATACAAGGTATTATGTAACAAGCTGTGGTGCAACCAATGCATGTCACTGTTATCCACACCCAAGAGTGGATTTCCAACATATGCCCATCAGTAATGACACCGCTGTTCTTTGGGCTAAAGCACTGGTGGGTGTTATCAATAGTACTTGAAGCTCATCACGGTGTCAAATGCAAACTTCAACATCTTTCTAGTCTGATATTGCCTACACCTGCACCCAAGAGTGTCAAGCTGGGTGTGAAGCACAGTCGGACCCCGCTTATCGACTTTTCGAGCAAGGTTGCATCGACCTCGCAACCTGTGGCACACAAGTCCCAACACAAGCGTACACCATCCCCATTCATCATCCTCCAGCTCACCCCCTCAAAAGCTCTTCCCATTCATCATACATCTCAACACTGATTCGGATTCGGAATTTGGCATGACCAACAATGCGAACGATTGGGATATGATGCGTCTGCCCCAATCTGGTTCCCCTCTCCTGTAATTTCATGCTGTCATTGTATTATTTTTGTAGCTTTGACAATAGTACCATAGGTTTTGTGTTCCGTACTCGTTCCCATAGTTCATAACGTACATACACTTTGCAGTTAAATAAACCCTACGTTGTGTATGTACGTTATTAAAGAGAACAAGAGAATGTGTGCCCTAGGTTCCTGCCCGCCAACAAAAGTAATATGCGGTGTCCAGAGAAGGACCTTTGTAAAATTCATGTAGTGATCCATCGTCCCGATGAGTGCCGACTGCTTTGCTGGTCTTGAGGGCGGATTTCGAGACAGAGTGGAACACCCTGGTGACAGGTGGCACAATATACACCAAAGTACCTATGGAAAAGTGAGATATTAGTGTCGAGCCATGTAGACTTGACTGCGATCATGCTGCTGCTACTGAATATGATGTGGATTGGGATCAGCTTCCATCGATGTCCATATATTAGGAGCCTGTAAACGATGGCCAATGAGTATGCACAATAGGCTAGGTGCCCGCACAATCGGGTGTCGATTGGGTGTGGAAGTTGAAAAGGGCACTCTATGAACTCAAAAAAGGGATTGTGGGTGATACGCTTCCATCTTCAGACGGACACTCGGATTCATACGCACCTTCACCAACCACCCATTCTGCAAGTACTGCCCCTCTGTCGTCATCGTTCCCCTGATGTTCGATGCTGGACCCCCTTCAATCCTCGGTATGTGTGAGAGAGTACTTGGTAAGGATGAGCTGAGCCGAAAAGTAAAGGACACTGAAGCATAGAAGCTAGAATTGAACGTCCTGGATCGATGAACCAGGAACGAGCGGATAACAATAGGTCACGCGGGTTTCCTCTGGAGCGCATTATTCTCGTTAAAGGCCGCGACTGCTTCTGCTACAAGCTGGGCTCACGCGCTGACAGGCTCCCCGAGCTCCAACCTCTTGTCCTCATGGACAAGAAGAAGAGTATTGTTCTGAGAGCGATCGACGATACAGACATCGCTCTTTGCCTGTTTTCGCCGCAAGCAAAGAACCGAAGGTCGACCCGTGTGCGTACCACTCATTCTCGACGAACATAACCCAGAGCCTTGAAAAGCTCAACTAAAAAATCATCCACGGCAGTTTCACGTTCTGCGGGCATCATGGCGAGATCAAGGTAAGTGATCAACTCTGCATGGCGATCTTGTTGCATGTCGCTGGCGTCGACGTTGCTTAGCAGTTCTTGATCAACCAGGAGTTGTGGTAATTCCTGTGATGTGAAAAGTCATTGGTAGAAACTTTCCAAGGGCTGCAGCGAAACTATCCTCGCCTACTTACCTGTAAGCCAAAGAAGAGAAGGGGGTCCACCTGATTGAGGATGATGTGGTATGAGTCCAGGTCATTGAGCGTCCAGTCGCTGCTGTGGCAGAACGAATGAAGTTAGCCAGAACGACAGTAGAACTTGGAGTCATCCACACGAGAGTTCAATAATACACTTGTGACCGAAAGGTGATTGGGGAAGGTGGAGGGTAGCGCTCAAGAGCTGTGAGCAAAAGAGTCGAAAGTAAGATACAGAAAAGACTCAGCCAATAACATGAATTCGAAGAAAATCAAACATGGAAAGAAAACCGAGACAAGAGAGAAAACACGGGATCCACACCGCAATAAGAAACATCCGGGATCCTACTCCACCAACGGCAAGACCGAAGGACTTACAACAGTGTGCCGCAAAGAGCGGTAAAGTTGCGTTCGGCGGACGCGAAAGGAAGTAGAGTATACGTGGCTGACGGACGCGGCTAATCAGCACGTAAGGTATCGTGCATACGGCGGACGCGATGACGGATAATGTGCGTGCGGCGGACGCGTAAGGCAATAAGACCGTCAAGGTCAGTATACGTGAACGGTCTACGGCCCACAAGCCTTTTAAAAACCCAACCTCTGAACATGTCCCCATATACGTCCAGCCAGGTGAATAAAACACGAGTGCAAAGTTTGAATGGGGCGCGTAATCACGCGACCCCCCATGGAGAACAGCCACCTGGTCATACCGTGGGAACAAGTTCTTCCCGCAGTTTAGCAACGTAGCTTCCTTTCCTGGTGGCAGCACACATGGGAAATAGGCACTCAGTGCCAAAGGTGACGGCTCAGGATCAGGCCATACTGAGGTGCGTGCGAATATCAAATGATTCCTTGACCTTATTGTTGATGCACCAGGTGATTAGCTTGAAGAACCAACGGGATAAGCTAAGGCGATATCAGAAACAAGTTGGTCCCATACATTGTTAAATGAGACGTGATTCACGGGTGCATAAGCGTCTGACCGTGGTTTGGGGTTGCTAGATCCAGCATGTAATGGATCGAGAGCAGGCTATCGCAAAGGAGGCTGTGGCTATCGGCAAGAAAGACCGTGCTCTCGTAGCTTTGAGAAGGCGCAAGTATCAGGAAAGTTTGCTCATCAAAACGGACGCGCAGTTGGAAACATTACAAAGCCTTGTGAGCACTGAATACCTGCTAATTTAGTGAGTATATGAACTGGATTATACATCTTTGACTTTAGGTATCGTCCATTGAGTTCTCATTAGTGCAACATGATGTCTTGTATGGGTTGAAACTCGGCAACCAAGTGCTTGCTGAGCTACACCAACAAATGAAGATTGGAGATGTGGAGAAGCTCATGTCGGAGACGGCGGAAGGTATTGCATACCAGAAAGTAAGTATGAACTAGACAGTATCATGGAGTATGACTGAGTCAAATACATTCCAGGAAGTCAATGAGCTCCTGATGAGTGAAATGACGAATGACGAAGAGGAAGCTGTCCAAGAGCAACTAATGCGATTACAGAGGGAAACGCTTCCGGTGCGTGCGTATGTTTCGGAAACCGCACGACGAGGTATAATTATTTTGTAGAATGTCCCGGATCAGGAAGCCCAAGTCGAAGACATTCCTGTACCGGAACCGGAAAGACAGCCAGAGGACGCCACCACAGGTATGGCAATGCTTCTGAAAGCACCGTGTCGCATGTACATTGACCCCATCTTGCACAACGGATATAGTGGCTCCGGTGCGAATTGCTCTTCCAGCTTAAGATCTCATTTTGTTACAATCCTGTTTGTCGCGATGATAGTCATTCTGATAGACTGAATTATACAACGTCTTGGAGTCCGAGGTCTCTTAGATTAATCCACAACACTATTGCGAAGACAGGAGCTTTGGACTTTGCCAAGTATCGTATCACCAATTCTCGAAATTCCCAAAACCAAGTTTCCGTCTCTTCTTGGGGGCCTCATCTGGTGCCGACGATGTATCTTCATTCCGTTTTGGGGCTGGAGGCGTTTGTAAGTTAAGATACTTGCCCACGCCACCTACACCAGAAGCGGATTCTGTAATCGGTTCCGATCCCAACTTGACTCCAAACCAGTTGACGTCATCCTGGCCCTTTTCTGACCCCCCACCTTCAGGCTTGGGAGATACGGATGGTAGTGAAAGAGCCGATGATTTAGCATCAAGGGAATTTGCCTGCAGTTTTCGGGTAAGGCGCTGCTTGTAATCCTCAAATGGATCAGCGTATCTGCAACACCAGAATGAGTTCCGAGAATCGAATATGGGAAGAAGATGCATACATGGCAATTGGTGTTGCTCTGAAGGTTATGAAAAACTGTGATCTGCACATAGTTTCAGAGGCTCTGCATATATATCCACGTAGACGGCCTCACCCATTGGTGTTCATGCCTTTGTTTGCCATAGAGAGCATACCCCGTTCCGAATGTTTTTCGGCACCTTTGAGGTCATACTCATCCCGGAATGGTGTTCCCCAATATGACTCGCCTCCTCGTCCTGTTCCCGTAGGATCCCCACCTTGCACCTATGTTAGCGACCTCAGGAGGTTGTTGTAAGCTGAACTACAGTGTTACGCTACCATGAAACCGGGTATCAGCCGATGGAACGGACAGGCATTGTATTTTCCCTGCCGAGCAAGCATGAGAAAATTGTAACATGTTTTCGGGGCCTAAACGTCGAGTCAGACACGTTGCTACTGGTGTTCATTGAAACTGACCTTTTCGCAAAATAATTCGAGATTCAGGCTACCACCTAGACTGGTGACCATTCGCACGTACGCTCGCTTCTTCGCGCGATCCTTCTCTTTCTTTACTCTCGAAACCTCGTCATACATTAGTTCTTCCTTGAGTCGAACGAAAGGGACATATAAACATCAAGGAACCAAACTCGAGGGGAACCTAAAACTTACCTCATCGAAGAGCGCAACATCCGTCTCTGTCCGAGGCGCTACAGCTGTGCTCGTGAGTGACGCACCAGTGTGACCAGTGCTATATGGGGAGATATTATCTGGGGAACTACAGTTTAGTACTATGTAAAGTGATGACTCATGAATATATACATGGTTGTGCAGCTACCTTCAATGCCGAGGTCTTCGACGCAGGAATACTCCGAGTATCGGTTTTGGTCACAGTGGAAGAAGCAGAAGCTGACTATGAGGAAGGATTCGATGGTTAGTGGTAGTTACTCCGAGCACGAACAGATAGGGTTTACCTTAGCGGGCGTAGCTTTCGTTGTGGATGATGAGGACGCCGATACAGGTGGAGGTGCACCAAAATTATGAGGATCCTGAAGGGAGATAACGTCTTCGCTGACTCGCGACGTAGGTTGAGAAACTGGTTGCTAGAATGTAATTCTACACATTATGCACATACTTCTTGAAAGGGACGTCGGATACGAGATCTCTCCCCGCACTAGCAAATTGCCTCACGCTATCAGCCAGGAATACGTTTCCCGTAGTAGCTATAGCTACGATATGGGAATGTTCTGAGAAAACTTTGAAGGTGACCGGATCATGGAGTTCACCGTTCGAGTTGCGAGCGTAGTGTAGGGTGATTAGTGACAAAGACTGGAGAGGCGTTCCATATATGGGGTGCTTGTTATCATTGTTCCTTATAAATCATTGGAGTCGCCACAGCACACAAGGTCATGAGCCACATACTTGAGCCATGGTATTATACTGGTAAGATCAAAAACAGTCCCTGTCCCGTCCGGATTGCGAGAACACACAGGGTGTGAGAAAGGCTGAAGCGATATGGCACAGCAGTCGAACGGAATGCGGGCCCCAGGATGTGGTCCCTCAACTTTCCTATGCAACTAGAGTCAGCCTTCAAACACTTAAGGATGGCATGCGATTGCCTTCAACTTTTTGTGCCCTGACGAGGCACTATGTTGTCCCAAAGCCCCAGAGTGCTCAGCATGCGTTATATAAAGCTTGTTGTTAGCACCATGGCCCATGATCGTCGAGGAACTGGATTCTGAATTGTCGTCGGTGCAAAATCCACACGTGACGATAAGACTCCAAAAATTTTCAGCTTGACTGCTGGTACTACCATGGCGTCGTCTTACACCCAAGCAGCGCTTGTCTCGCAGATGCCAGCTAACAGCCAGACTTCTCAACAGTCTTCGGCTCCCGCTGCCACTCTTGAAAAGATTCCTCCCTCCATGGCTAAGTATATGGATGTGGAAGCTGAGATTCCTGTGACGAAAGTTCAAGTTGATGGCATGGTGAGCCCCTAATTATGGGCTCGTATTTTCCCAATGCACGAGGCGACTCTGCGTCTTCAGGTTCTTATGAAGATAATAAAGCATAGCAAGGGGGCGTCCGGAAACGCAGCAGGTTTACTTCTTGGGTTGGACCTGGATGGTACTCTCGAGGTTTCGAATTCGTTTGCTCTTCCAGTGTCTCCTGAGGGAGATGATAGGGTGTTGAGAACTTCGGGTAAGTCCTTATAAAATGGCTGTAATGACTTGATGTCATAATTATGTTCAGGTGGCCGATATGAAACAACGATGCTGCGAATGCTCAAGGAGGCTCAATACGATGACAATGTTGTTGGGTTCTACCAGTCGACACCAATGGGCGCCTTCTTGCGCCAGTCTCTTATTTCCACGCAGGCGTCGCATCATGAATCCCTTCGGCAAGGTGGGATAGCGCTGGTGCATGGTAAGATCGTTGAACCTTCCATAATATGGGGTGGCAGGGAAAATAAATTCACTGTAGATTCGTCCTCAACATCAAGAGGGAGTGCGTCCTTGAGGGCATTCAAACTCTCAAAGTCGTTCCTTGCTGCCCATAAAGTTGGGACTTTCAATTCCCAAAGGCAAGATGATCGTTCACATGTTTACACACAGTCTAATCGAGATATTCCAGTTTGATTGATCACAAGCTTACCTTCTCAAATCTACTAGAAGAGTTACCTGTGACTGTACGCAGCTCGCCTCTCCTGACTGCCTTCCTCTCCACTCTCTCGTCGGAAGTACATCAATCGGTGGCCTCTACCACATCCTCACCCTTATCCTCTTCATCCGCTCAATCGCCCAGCTTGCTGCCCAGTTTCGAACACATGGATAGCACCGCACCCTCAACACTCACTAAATCCATGGACACTCTCCTTGACATCCTTGACGTCTATAAAACGGAGGAGAATAATGTATCGTTCCACACGCGACAAATCGCTCGGGAGAAAGCGCGTCTGGGTGCTTACGTCGCTAAGCGTAAAGAGGAAAACGCGAGCCGTGTAGCCCAGGGGCTAAGTCCTCTACCAGAGGAGGATGTTACTCGCTTGTTCAAGATACCACCTGAGCCAAGTCGCCTGGAAGGGATGTTACTCCTTGGACAAGTTGATGGATATGCCCGGAGCCTCGAGGATATGAGCGCTAATGCCATGGTTAACCTGTATTCTGCTCGCTCATAGACACGATGCATTTGTTGCCATTCTGTACATCTAATCCCGCTTTGCTTCGGTGGTGCTGTGGCCGTTAAGCCCTTTTCTAAGCTAGATATGATCATTCATTATGATCCTTTAACAGTTTGTGCCGACACCGGTAACGAGAGAGGATCAGACCCCTATTCGATTGCAGCGCTTGGATTGGCACAATATATCAACCTCGACCCACGACCTATTTTGCAAACTAAGGAAGTGAGGGCAAGCCGAAAATAAATGAGCACTCTGCCAATAAATTGTTCCTCCTAACATCATAAAAAAGCAGAACAGCAGTTACAAACCCAGACACTAAATGAGAATAATAGTACATGAGAACGGAAGACAGGTGAGGTGAATGTAGGCCGTAGTGAAACTTCGTATGCAGGGAAGTTAGCTGCATCGAAGTGATTAAACCGGCGCATTACTCAAAGCCCCCTTCATCCCTCACGGCGAGAGAGATAGCGTTAGTCGAGGACGCTGCACCTCACCTTTGCCGACGGTGAAGGAAGAAGGCCATCCGAAATGAAGAATGAAAACTTTGATTATATATCCGGTCCTGCCTTATATAGTGGCAGCAACCCCCCGGGGATGTCGCAGCCCTTGCATGCAACCGTTGACACATCTCTAGACGACCTCACTCCGATGTAGAACTAACCACCAATACCAAGCCCTTTAAGCTTAGGGATGCTACGGTTTAATGAACGGGCTGTTGAGTCCACTGTAATATCTCGACTGTCCTCTTGTCCATCTATTCTGGACCATCTGTGCACAGGATTCTAGTACCAAATCATCCACAAGGATATGGGAAATGCACCTCCCGGTCGATCACTGGCAAGAACATTTGGCGGTCTGGCTACCCTCATGGTCCCAGCCGACTACTGATACCGACGTAGCATCAACGTTCTATAACTTTCTTCCTACTTGCTTCGAGTCTGTTCTCTCTACTATTATATTCTGGAAGTCTAAGGGCTCTTCTCGATGTCGCGTTTCTCTTTGCGCATACGAGTATCAGTTCGGGCTCGAATGGCCCATTGGTTAAGGGTTCGACGTACCTGCTCGGGGTGGGCATCGGTGATGTCACCGGTCCGATAAGTCGAGACGAACAGTCAGTCAAGCCTTGGTTTTTGATCCCCGTGTCGACAGGTACAGGAGGATGTAGGATGAACGATGGCAGGAGACTGAATTTAATTGTCAGACGAGGAAGGTTATTTGGAGCGGAAATTTCTGCGTCAATGTAACTCTCTCCCCTCTCCGTGCCCAAAAACGCGTAAATCAAACAGCATGGGATTATGCGTACATTTCCCGAAAGTCTTTCACTACTAGACCAGGGATGAAAAATCTTAACCCACTTAGAACACGCAGGATTCTTAATGTGCAACGGAAGAGGCGGTACTCATGTTCTCGCGTCTCGCACGATCCAATTTATAGTTGACGACATCCGTCACTTAACTGGATGTATCTCGCCATCCGTTGGTCATTACCAGCCTGTCTCACTATTTCGCTTAAACCGTCCGATGGGCGTACTTGTGTGCATCCTGAGCCATAACCTGACAACGGAGCCTTTGAGATTTCGAGGCACCCGAGACCATACAGCATACTGTCACAAAACGAAGGATAAGCTTTGCAAAGGTCGATTCACATCAGAGGGGAAAAATGTGTACAAGGAGATAATGGAATTAATTCTCCTATGGGGGCAAAACGCATCAGTAAAACACCCGGAAGAGAAAGCAAATAAATACACATCGCATCGTCAATGGGGCCAGAGAAGTCCAGCCCGACATGCTGATGAACTGGATTTGTACCAGGATTGACGAAGGCCACTCGAATTCACTATCGGGATGATTCGGACATAGGTGTTTCCCAGCACGGATCGAGGTAAGTCGCAATTCACACCGACTTCTGACAACGGAAAAAGGCCGCGTCGAACGCACCTTGATCGATGGCGACATTTATCTGGAAAGTCGGTTAGGAACCCTACCGAGTCATCACCCTCCTATAACGTACATTCAGAATGGGAAGAATGGAGAGAACTACATTGGAGATATTTCTGCATGCGTCGGCGTACGTCTAGGAGTATCGTGCTACCACTGGTTCTGAGATATGCAGGAGAGAATTACATGATATACAAGATAATATACAGTCCGAAATAATCAACACACCCCCCATCTAGTCCAGAAAGGTCTCAGACGTATCACAACTTGGCAACGAGGGTTGATGAAACTCCCTTGGTATCCTTGATCAAATCTTTCACGGAGTCGGGTTCCAATACGTTAGCCGGGTAATTGGGGACCATGCCTTGGGTGCTATGTGAATAGTGTGGGCATGAACTCTCATGTTGGTAAACCGAAGTCAAACAACACGCACATATGGGATTCGCCACCGTCGACAGCCTAATGAGAAGATGATTGTTAACATTGTTAGTCGTACAGGTGAGGTTGAGCCTCATACAATGATTTGACCAGTAATCCATTCAGCGACGGGACTGAAGAGGAAGATAGCAGCATTGCTGATATCCTTCACATCACCCGAACGACCCAGTGGGAATCTCGACCGAGCCACCGCTTTCAAGTCTTCCTCTGCACCTGCGGAGAGCCGCGAATAGCCTGGTCGGGGAATGAAAGCCATGAATATGAGACGTGGGTAACCGGGAAGGGGACGAGAAGGTTACCTTCGGTGTTAGCAATGGGGCCCGGAGCTATTACGTTTGATCTCACTCCTCTTGGCCCTTCCTCCACCGCTAATACGGCTGATAGAGCATCGACCCCAGCCTTTGCCGCGGATACGTGGGCTACAATATCCATACAATGAGCTAATGTGTGGATAGCATCCATTACTTGACCAACCTTGATAAGGTGTTCCACGGTAGTGGAGGGTCGCACTAATGTGCAAATAAGCGCCCCTCGATTCTCTTATGTAAGGGAGGGTAGCCTGAGCGGAGGACCATCAGGTCACGATTTAATCATGGTCCGACTAAAAATGAGACACACCTTCACGGTATTATAAGTACCCATGGTGTCGATCTCAATAACAGTCCTGAAACCATTCTCTGACAGGTTGTCAATAGTAGAGAGAAAGTTCCCGGCAGCACCTGAAGGCGGGTTACACTTAAGAGAGGGGGGGGGAAATGCTGTATGAAGATCGAACTCACCACACACAACGAAGTCTATCCTTCCAAACATCCGTATACAACGTGAAACTGCCTCCGTGAGTGTTTCGGGCCTTCGTACATCTGCCGGATGGTACCCGCATAGTCGTCCAGTATCACAAGTCATCTCGAAAGCAGCGATCCGGGCCTTGTCAGCGCTGACAGAAAGGAATACAACTCAGTCTATCGCCATGGCACACTACCTGAGACAGCGTACATAGCTCTTCATGACTTACTTTCTCCCAACGACAAACGCGTTTGCGCCGTGGCGCAAAAGTGTTTCGACGACGTCTTTACATATCCCGCTGCTTCCTCCAGTGCAGAAAACGACTTTTCCCAAGAAAATTTCGTCATGGAAGACGTCAGTGGAAAGAACGGCAGGTCTGGGTTCCAGATATCGAGTGCTAGCTGAAGACATGACGAGGACAGTGTGCAGAGAACAAGAATGGGTATCAAGGGTGAAGGTGGTAAATGGTTGTTGAGCCGAGTAAGATTGTTGCTATGACACGTCAGTTCCTTGGATGAGGACGACAGGCCACAATTGATGGGTGTAATTAGGTCGAGTTTTAATGTCCTGAGCTAGGGTTTGGCTCCAAGTTACTTTTCTCTTGCTGAGGCTGGTTGATAGAAATAATCAGGAGGCCTGCTGGAACGGGTTCGCCTTCGGGCTTGTATATGATCTCTGCGATCGGGACAGAGATGCCCAGCGTCTGGGCTTTAAAGGAACCCAGATGGGCACAGCCTCCATGGACGTCCATGCGCTTAAATTGAAATTGAATGACGGAGCTAGCGTAAGCATTTGTATTTGTGTGAGCAGTGGATCAAGAGTTCTTCAATGCTGTCGGAACATCCACCTTTATCGCAAGCCCCTTCCGACGAACCAAATCCATTGCAATTGGGATGTCCTTCTCCGATGGCTGTGGTACTATAGTATCGTATTTCCATGCACAGTGTCTATCTTGCAGAACGGGAGAAACTGTCAGCAAACTTGGTTCAGGGAGTTGATCTCCATCGTTCATCTTTCTGGAAAAACTATGCAGCCACCACGTTACCTCCTGGTAGGCAGGTGACCAGCCTAGCATCGCTGGATGGGAAAATTGCCTAGTCGATCAATCAACCCATCGCGAAATGAGATCGAACACAGTTCTAATATTTCAGGCGCGCTGGTTTGTGGATCTCTTTCTGGCCACGGTCATGATGGGCATGTATGATCCATAATGAATACTTCCATCGAACATATGATGAATCGGAATTACTGATGTCATCCGGTGGAACGGGGGCCACTGGGATGTTGTCCATTTTCCTAGCAGCCTATCCGTCTTCTTCTTCCGTTCCATTGATACAGTCTTTAGGAGCCTCTTCCTGACAGTAAGTAATTCCTCTTTTACCCTCATATCATAATGAGCGCATTCCAAGACAAACGTTCACATATGGCACTACGGAGGAACTGGGTCATTATGTGAAGCCCACTTTCAAGGGAGCATTTTCCACGCCACCTTTACATTTGTTGAGCATGCCTGCACGACCTCATTCGACAGTGATGGCTCGCTCGTATTCGTCCTTCTCTCCTTGGCGAGTTTTCGATCATTCGTTCGCGCCAGCGACATCCCTCAGACTCCCTCTCAACTACAACCTTTCCTTTCCCCACGTTATATGTCTCTTCAAATGAATATGTATTCCACTCGATGCTCATGATACTTTGTATACTCTAAATGGGCGTCCATCCGCCTGAGGAGACTCTGGACTGATGACATGGTGTTCTCCTGAACAGACTGAAGTAAAAATAGCCCAGAAAGCTTCATACGTGATGCATCCCCCACCCGTTACGTAGGAATTATCATCGAAATAGGATCCTGATTGAGAGGGGTCAGAATTAGCCGTGTCCAGATGGATGTAAGCATTTGCAACCAGTTCAGTCAGCTTCTTCAAGCAAGTGGCAACCGGTTCGTAAGAGGGAAGTCTGAGAGATAACTGGGAAAAGCCCTCGTTGTAGACGTGAGGCCGTAATAACTTGCTCTTCGAGGAGACTATGTTTCGTTTCAATCCTCCGAATCGCCACCCCTCTATCGAATAACTGGGGGACTTGAACGGTGAAAAACCCAGCACGATCCAGACAAAGGACCAATAGAATGCTTCCAGATCGTGACGATACAAGTGCCGTTTGGGCGTTGTAGCTGTCAACAAGTCCAAGGTCAAGAATGGGGTTGAAAATGTCAAAGCAACATCCTCAGGACCATACCGGGCCTCATCACTGATGCAGGAAAGGTCTAGGTCAATGAGGCGCCCAGCGTGTTCGCTCGTCCACATGAGGTTGAGCGGACTGATATCATGGTGTAAGATGCCTCTCTCAAAAAGCGATCGATGCACTGTTATTGACGTGTCAGCCGATATAGATTTAGATCATCATCTCCGACGACCAACCGGATAACAGTGACTTCATCACCTCGAGGAACATCTTGGGGTCGCCAACCAATTGGTTCAAAGAGATGATATTTTATCTCTATCATAACGAGCACCTTGAACGAGAGATCCTCCGGAAGTATCCCGTCAGGTTTCGAGGGGAGAACTTGTTCAAAGCGCCCACGCACTCCTTCCCTTAACGAAGGAACGATTGTGCCCGAGCACCTGATCTCTGGCAAGCCCTCCACTCCTGCCGTCAACTCATAGAAATCGGCTTCGGACATGCGTGTGCTGACTTGCCACCCGGTCTTCATAACTGAAGTCTCACCATTTTTTTCCGGTCTGACGAGTAGGACCGATGTTCCCCGACCACTCAGACAATGGCTGCAGTGAAGGGATCTATCCGAGGCGATGGCGGCGATGACAGACGCGCCATTCTCGCCCGCAGGTATTTGAAGTGTACAGATGGTCGGCCAGAGAATGTGGCCAGGAGGAGGAGGCACCGTCGTATTCGAAGGATCGAATCCAAGAGTCTTCGCCGAACTCTTGACGATCCAAACGACCAACTTGACAAAGAGTTGGAAGTGAGATTTGTTGATTCAGAGTGATGGTTTCGGATCCAAGGCACCCTAAGCGATCAAAGTGCCATACCTCCAAGCGGTCTCCCGAGACAACCATCCCCATAGTCGAGCGTTTCAACAGGTTGTTGGAAAGGACCTCTAGTCGAGCAATCAATTTATCTTGAGTTCACCTTGCAGCTGATCGTCAGTCATTGCTTGAAGGGATGGAATGGGTCTAGGGCGCTTCTTTTTCCATGTGCTCAGTGCAATAAGATTGCTCCCAGGAGGCCCACGGGCAACAAAATCTCACTCCATTTGACGTGTCTTTCGTAGTTATTGCGCTCATTAACTGGGAAGGAGTCATCAGCACGTTTGTGGACAAAGACTCCGTCTGGTCTGAATAAAACATCAAGTTCGGAAACAGTATTGATCTCGGCTAGTGGCACACTCCCTCCCTCTTGACGTGATTCACAGGACCAAGGGGAGCGCTATCCGGCATTTTGTATATAACGGAAATCTGGGGCTCCGGCCACATTAATAATTGAGGAGACCAGCGTGGCAAAGGGATAATGCAAGTCCCTCGAGTCGTTGATTCTGGGACGGTGAACAACCTCTAGATAGGCTCGCAAATTTTCCAGAATTTCACGGGAAGTAGATATTTCGGCACACTTGCACTCCAGATCCACGGATAGGGTTTTCCAGAAATACTGCTCGAAGGAACCGATCGAATCGGATACCGCCCATCCTCCTCCTGGCCGTCGAGTTCGTGACGGGGGTAGAGGTTCTGATAAACCCCGTGATGTACCTGGAGCATCGGCCCCGCGTATCTTGGAAGTGGAATGAAACATTCCTATAGCCTACACTGAGTAGGGATTGGGATATGAACAACAGGGTACATACCATATATTGAACCCCCCTGGTGCCAGAGGGCTCGTAACAGGTATGCTTTATACAACGTGATACCCTCCAGTCATTGACTCTCGCGCGTCTCTGATTAGGCAGCGAAGTGGAAGGATCTTCGGCATTCCATTCTTCACTTCGTTCTCTCCTGTCGGATTGATCGATAAATGGTTCCAGGGGTGTCCCCGGGAAAACCTAATAACCCGCATCAGTGGTAGTTCCAATAACAGCAATGAGACGTACTACTCAAACATGTCCGAAGGCATCTCAGGTATCGGCGGTCTCCCCCAACCCATCTGATGGGGGGGGACTGTTCATTTCCTCGTGAAAAGGAGAAAGAGGATCCCTCGGAAAACAGCTTGTTCAACTTGAGCACACCTCCAGCGATCAAGAAATAGTCCAATGAAAGAGAGTGCTGATTGTAGTAAGGGATGAAAACCGTTCGGCGGGTTATTCTTCACTCGAGAGGTCGAACAAGGTGAGGGACAGTGTTGCCACGGACCGGTCCGTAGCATGGACCTCTGGGGGGGTCCGTCCTTCCGGTCTGGCCTTGGACGGTCGGCGAAAAATGGGGGGGGAAACCATGGGATCCAAGCCAATATCCGTTGTATATACAACTTGCCTTCTACAAGGGGAAAAAAAAAACATTAACTTCAGCTTCATTAAATCTCATCTTTTGGCATCGCACCTTGTGACTGGCAGCGGTGGGACTACCCTCGATAAAAGTGACGAGCATTTTGATTTTGGCACCGATCGGAGACTCATTATAAAGTTTTTTTTTTTTTTGAAAAAGCATGAATATATCCAAAATGTTGAGGAACAACTTGTGGCCAACTCTGCAGATGCCGAGCGCTTCTTTAGCCTCTTAGGTGTTGTGAAATACAAGCTCGAGTCATGTGTTTACCATTATTTGTATCGAGGTTTTTTTGGGGGAGGCCTCTAGGGTACGCAGAAGTTGGGTTGTGGGTTGTTCCTGTTAGGAATTAAGCGCTGAATATTCTGGCATAGTCTGGTACGAGCTTAGTAAGGGAACGCGTAATTCCCTAGAATGTACTAGAAACATGTTGTAGAGTATAAAAGGGGAGCGCTATCTAATATACATGGACCAGAATTCTCTATCCTATCAGGCCGACGCTGAGCTAGAAAGAGCTCCAACAGTTCCCCGTAGCGTTAAGTAGGTGAGGAGCGTTGGACCGAGGGATTGAGCCTTTTGCCAGAGTTACCACCTCGGGGGAAATGCTTTTACGCACGTTTTAGATTGACTGATCGATGATTTCCGTTCGCTTGAATGAATGGTGCAATTGTTATCGAGTTACGATAATTCTCTAGGTAGTTCCTACATGATTTATATTACACAGATCACTGATACTGAAACCGTTCGTTATTCCAATATCATGGACTCTGGACGGATGACATGATGTTCTCCTGAACAGACTGAAGAAGTAAAAACAGCCCTGAAAGCTTCATACGTGATACATCCACAACCCGTTACATAGGAATCATCATCATCGAAATAGGATCCTCCTGATCGAGAGGGATCATGAGAATGAACCATGTCTAAATGAATGTAAGCCTTTGCAACCAATTCAGTCAACTTCTTCAAGCAAGTAGCAACGGGTTCATAAGAAGGAAGTCCAAGAGATAACTCTGAAAAGATCGTGTTATAGACGTGAGGTTTTAATAAAGCTCTTTTTGAAAAAGCAACGTTTCGTTTCAATCCTCCAAGTCGCCATCCATCTATGGAGTAAGTGGGATCCTTGATGGGTACGTGACTTAACACGATCCAGATAAAGGACCAATAGAATGCTTCTAGATCATGACGATACAAGTGTCGTTTGGGAATTGTAGCTGTTAACAAATCCAAAGCCAAGAATGGAGTTGAAAATGTTAAAGCAACATCTTCAGGATCATACCGAGCCGAGTCACTGATGCTGGAAAGGTCTAAGTCAATGAGGCACCCAGTGTGTTTGTTTGTCCACATGAGATTGAGCGGATTGATATCACGGTGCAAAACACCTCTTTCAAAAAGTGATCGATGCGCTGTTGTGTTGACATGTCAGCCCGATTAATAAATTGTAGACCATGAACTCCGACGACGAACCGGATAACAGTGATTTCATCACCTCAAGGAGCATCTTGGGATCACTAAGCAAACTCTTTGAACCAATTGATTCCGTGAGAGGATAATATCTCTCTCTCATAACGAGGACTCTAAACGAGAGATCCACGGGAAGTATCCTATCGGGTTTCCAAGGGAGAACTTGTTCCAAACGTCCACGTACTCCTTCCCTTAACGAAGGAACGATTGTACCCGAACATTTGATCTCTGGTAAACCTTCCACTCCTGCGCCCAACTCATAGAATTCAGCTTCGGACATGCGTGAGCTGACTTGCCATCCGATCTTCAAGACTGAAATCTCATCATCCTTTTTTTCTAGTTTGACGGGTAAGATCGATGTTCCCCTGCCGCTTAGACAACGACTACGATGAAGAGGTTCATCCGAGGCGATAGTGGCTATGACAGATGCACCCTTTTCGCCCGCAGACGGCGGTATTCGAAGTGTACAGATGTCCAGTGAGTGTGGCCAGGAAGAAGCACCATCATATTCGAACGATGGTTCAAATCCAAGAGTTTCCGCCGAACTCTTGACGATGTAAACAATCATCTTGACAAAATGTTGAAAGTGGGTTTCTCGATTGAGAGTAATGGTTTCGGATCCAAGGCACCCTAAGCGATCAAAGTGCCATACCTCCAAGCGATCTCCCGAGACAACCATTCCCATGGTCGAGCGTTTCAAGGGATTACTGGAAAGGACTTCTAGAGCGTACGACGCAACCAGCTCTCGAGCATTCATTTTACAAGGTTTCTTGGGTTCATCTTGTAGCTGATCGTCCGTCATTGCTTGACAGGACTCTAGAATGGATGTCTTTTGCCATTTGGTCTGTGCTTTGAGAGTGCTCCGAGGAGGTCCTCGCAATTCCACGGGCAACAAAACCTCGCTCCATTTGATATGTCGTTCGTGGTTATGGCGCTCAATAACTGGGAAGGAACCATCGGCACGTTTGTGAACAAAAACTCCGTCTGGTCTGAAATAATAAAACATCAATTTTCGGAAAACAGTATATTGATCTCGGGGCTAGTGGTACAACTCACGATCTCCTGGCGTGACCCGCAGCACCATGGGGAGCACTATTCATTTGTATATAACGGAAATCTTGAGCTCCGGCCGCATGAATAATAGAGGAGACCAGCGTGGCAAAGGGATCATACAAGTCCCACTCGTGGATTCCGGAACGATGAACAGCCTCTAGATAGGTTCGCAAATTTTCCAGAATTTCATGGCTAGTAGAGATGTTGGTGCACTGGCGCTCCAGAGCCATGTATAGGGTTTCTGGAAATACGGCTTGAACGAATTGATCGAATTGGATACCTCCATACTCCTCCTGACCGCCGAGTTCGTGACGAAGATAGGGGTCCTCATACATCCTTGATGTATTTGGAAGACAAGCCCCGCTTATCTTGGAAGTGGAATGAAACATTCCTATAAGCCTGCACTGAATAAAAGGATTGGGGACAATGAACAAGGAGGGGGCAACATACCATACGTTAACCCCCCTGGTGGAGGGCATGTAGTAGGTGCACATTGTATAACGTTATTCCTCAGCCAATCATCGACTCTTGCACGTTTTGGATTAGGCAACGAAGTGAAGGAGGGATCGTCAGCATTCCCATCTTCATCTCGTTCTCTCTTGTCGAATGATTCCGTGGTGTCCTCTGGAAAACCTTTGCAGTCATAACCCCCCGTTTATCAGTAGGGATCCAATAGCAACAATTGAGAGGGTGACACATACTACCAATTGTTGCTATTGGATCCCTACTGATAAACGGGGGGTTATGACTGCAAAGGTTTATCAGTAGGGATCCAATAGCAACAATTGGTAGTATGATCTCAGGAGTCGGAGGTGTCTTCAGCCCATCATCTGATGTGGGCCTGTTCATTTCCTCGACGTGAAAAGGAGAAAGAGGATCTCTCTGA
>WNFI01108958.1_pt1 | contig 19898 bp, 35 predicted proteins | sample 5400471 | NCBI WGS metagenome assembly WNFI01 (sample SAMN13153348, study PRJNA577476) | soil metagenome | isolation source: 100 cm saprolite on Douglas fir-dominated hillslope | place: USA:California | collected 2013-09-17
GTGGCTGTTGCCCGAAGAAGCGAGGGGCAGCAGGTAGAGCACCATGCTGAGGGGCATTTGGTTGTGCATGACGACGACGATTAAATTCATGAGAAGGTTCATACTTGGCAAGTCTGCGAATGTCGCAGTATTAACAACCACATATTTCTCGACAGGTTGAACAACATACGATTTAGGGTCAGCTGGTAGAGGCTCCGTCCAGAAATAGTCATGATCAAGAGCTTCGAAGGCTGTGATCCGCTGTACAGGATCAAGAGTAAGGAGTCGGTCAAGGAAGGCAATGGTGTCAGCGGAAGCCCTGCATCTGGTCGTGAGATGATATGATAAACGGTAAAAAATGTGGCCGTACTCAGGTGGAAGAATATCTTTGATGCGGCGAGGAGAATAACCCCAATGAGGCTGGAAAGGCACCTTTGGATCGTATGTATTCCACCCAGGGAAGTTCTCGTCTGTAGGAGAACCACACAGATCGAAAATCTTCGTGAGCTGATCTAAATCACTGGTACCAGGCATGACCGGTCTCCTCTGGAACATTTCCGCAAAGATGCAACTGGAGCTAGTGAGTAGCAGGCTTAGCAACAGGCACAGCCATGCATCTTACCCGACACCCCACACGTCCACCCACCCCTCATACCGTCTCTGGCCAAGTAAAAGTTCTGGGGACCGATACCAGCGTGTAACAACCGAGTTTGTATATTTCTGAAGGTTCTCAGCCTTTCCAGAGTGTCGGGATATGCGGGACACGGGGCGAGCAAGACCAAAATCTGCAATTTGAAGGCACCCTTCATTGTTAATCAGCAAATTTGCCGACTTCAGGTCCCGATGCAGAATCTTGTTCTATGATGCATCTCACGATATCAGAAATTGCTCCAAGACTCAAACGGATTGCTAAATACCCTATGCAGATAACCTACGCCCTCGCACAAATACTTCATGTAAAGCTTGATCTGGCTAATGCTCAAGGTGACATTATTGTTTTCCAGAAGTCCCGCCAGATCATGATCCATATAAGGAAATACCATGTAAATGGATGTGTCCCCTCCAAATCGTTGCGAACCTAAAATTACGCATGAGAAATTGGGCGCATCTCACATCTCAATATAACCTTACGTTGAACAATGATGCACACAATCGAGACGATATTTGGATGTTGTAGTTTTTTCAGGATCTTTATCTCCCGAAGCGCAGTAATTGGGATACCTTCAGTCTCATTCTTCATCAGAATGCGCTTCAGAGCAACGAGTTGTCCAGTCCCTTTCCGCCGTGCTTTATGAACCTCACTACGAGAAACCTCAGTTGGGCTCCTAAGGTTGAGGGAAAACTTACCCGAAAGTCCCTTCCCCGAGTTTGTTCAAGAGTTCAAAATCTGATAACTTATCCACACCAGTTAAGTTGTGCTGATAAGCAGCAAGCTCATCTTCCTCAGACCTCATGGAAGCTGTCCCGGTCGCCTTCAACATCCGCACGCCTCTGGATTGCCCCAGATGAGCCGACGGTCGAGCTGTGGGAGGAACTGGTCGCTGCACCCTTGATTCGGAAGCAGGTTGTGGCCCGGAAGGAATGGGGGGTGGAGGTTCTGTCGGAGGCTGAGGCTTTTCTTCGGCTGGCTCTGGTTGTGTTCCAGCTTGTTCACGCGACATGGGTGAGAAGCTCATCGGTGGGGGCTGCGATTCAGAGGTGAGGGTGTTCTGAGAAGCTGGAGTTGGATGAGCAGTATCCTTGTGAGGTACGGACCGACTGTTTGGACCATGACGAGCAGTCGAATCATAACTAATCGTAGGACGCGGATTTCTACCATTACTGAGAATGGCGTTTGGGTGAGTCAGAGTCTCTATATCGGGTCTACTCGGAAGAGCAGCGAATGGGGGTGGCATTGGCGGGCGTGGGCTAAGTCTAGCATTGGGATATATATCACGGTCGCGCCCAGGCGCGTCAGAATGCACACCATAAGAATCATAAGAATCGATTCCATGATAGCGGGGTGTCCTTTCGGAATAAAAATCATCGCGCCGCCTTCGGTACGGCTGAGGTGATGGAGATGGGCGACGTGGTAGACGGTGCACATTGTGAGAACCGGTGAGGGATGGCGATTTTGATGGAGAACGACTAGAAGATCCCCGATGGTACCCGTTAGAGTATGAATCCTCGGGTACGTAACGGTCGTATGAGGGCCGAGGTGCCCTCCCGAAGTCATCACGCTCGAAGTTTGGGCGATAATGATCGTACGGTGGACGATCACGCCAGGGATCATCATCCCGACCATACTCCCCACCCCTCAGAGAGTATCTTGAACGGTCATGCTGCGCATAATGATTAAAGTCATCGCGCCTCCGCCACTCAGGTCTCGAGGGTGACGCATGGTTATTCCTAGGAGAACGCTCATGCGGAACCGGATGATCTGAGGCAGTGCCTCTGATGGATGGCATGCCAGCGTCCACTTTTGCTTTCGACTTGAAAGGTAATGGCACCCTACTGAAGCCATTCTCACTACCTTCAGATTCGCTACAACTCTTTATGTATCCATTCCCAGGCTTACTAGGGCCTGGGCTGTCCGTGACTTCACCTTCTTCAGGCTCATTGTCTGGGGTAAGCTGTCGACGCTTGGGATCACGCAGAGACTTGGTCGTACTCTTGCGTTTCGACATCGTCGAAGACAAGCCCAATGGAGTGTGCCGCACTCATTTGACATAGAGTCACGTGTCTTGACACGTCCTGGACCAGCCCAAATTTCTTTGTATTCGCGTCCCCCATGCTCCTTGACATTAACGTAGGCCTGTAGAACACATGCAGGATGGTCTTTTTCACTAATAAAGACTCGTTTAGCGAAAATTATTTGCTCGCTCGGACAGAGTAAAATCTGTTGACTTTCATCCAACAGAGCCTTGGGTGCTAGCTGGGCTTTACAATGGGACTGTACACATATACAACCTTGAAACTGGAGCCTCGATCCGGTCTTTCGAAGTTGCTGAAGTGCCTGTCCGATGCGTTCAATTTATAGCACGCAAGCAGTGGTTCGTTGCCGGCTCAGATGACTTCCAGCTACGCGTATTCAATTATAACACACACGAGAAAGTGGCTGCGTTCGAGGCGCATCCTGACTACATTCGTTGCCTGACGGTTCATCCGACTCTTCCGATAGTCCTCACCGGCAGTGATGACTTGACAATTAGAGCTTGGGACTGGGAGAAAAGCTGGAAATGCACTCAGGCGTGTGGACAGGTCCATTACACCGCAGGCCTATTCTAATGTGCCTACGTTTTTGCAGGTGTACGAGGGTCACTCTCACTACATCATGAATCTTGCCATAAACCCCAAAGATGCGAATACATTCGCATCTGCATGTCTTGATCGGACGGTCAAAGTATGGTCATTTGGCTCGTCTCATCCCAACTTCACACTCGATGCTCATGAGAAAGGGGTGAATTATGTCCAATACTACCATGGAAGCGACAAGCCATACCTGGTGACAACTGGTGATGATCGGTAAGCATCCCGTTAATCACATATATCACGTAACTCAAATCTCTAATAGACTTGTCAAAATATGGGACTACCATTCGAAATCTTGCGTCCAGACCCTCGAGTCCCATACCTCGAATGTTTCATTCGCAATATTCCACCCCTCTCTACCCGTCATCGTGTCGGGTTCCGAAGACGGTACCGTGAAAATCTGGCATGCCAACACTTACCGGCTTGAAAGCACGTTGAACTACAACCTTGAAAGAGCATGGTCCGTTGCCTCGCGCAAGGGGTCGAATGATGTCGCCGTAGGATTTGACGATGGTCTCGTCGTCATACAGGTCAGTCCTTCATCACTAGTATCTGAATGGACATTCTAACCCTGCATTAGCTTGGGCGAGAGGAGCCCACTTTCAGCATGGACCACTCTGGCAAAATTATCTATGTTCGTAACTCAGAGGTTCTCTCGGTGAATTTACAATCAGTTCAGGGTATGTGATTGTCCGCCATGTCCTCCGATTGACCCTGACTACTCTGTTGGCAGACGAAGTAACCCCTGAAGGAGAACGTCTTACCCTCCCACCCAAGGAGCTCGGTTCCACCGAAGTTTATGCATCTTCGTTGCAGCACTCGCCCAATGGCCGCTTCATCACTGCATGTGGCGATGGCGAATACATCATATATACCGCCCTCGCCTGGCGCAATAAAGCCTTTGGGAACGGGACCTCCTTTGCTTGGGCAGCTGATTCGAACACATATGCAGTTGCTGAGAGCAAGACCAAAATCAAGGTATACAAGAACTTCAAAGAGAAGTCCGGTGTTGGTTGGTCGGGTCTCAAAGGTCTAGGAGGATGGTCGATCGAAGGTGGCGTTTTTGGTGGGACGCTTCTTGCTGTCGTAGGGTCGGGGTTCGTCATCTTCTGGGACTGGGAAACCGGCGAAGTTGTCCGACGGATAGAGGTAGAGGCAAGGAATGTAAGTTGATCCTCAACTGATCATCATTTGCGCAAAGTGTGACTGTGTTAACCAGGTGATATGGTCGGGTACTGGATCTTTAGTCGCCATCATTGCCGACGATTCATTCTACGTTCTTCGATTCGACCGTGATGCATACAGCCGGAAGGTGGAGGAAGGCGCCGAAATTACCGACGAAGGTGTAGAAGAGGCGTTCGACGTGTTGGCAGAGATCACGGAGAGGTTAGAGTCTCTGATTTGGTGACGGGCTGAGCTTGCTCACGAATTTTACAGTGTGAAGACCGCCAAATGGGTGGGCGATTGCTTCGTGTATACTAATGGAGCTAACCGACTAAACTATTTGGTTGGGACTCAACCGCAAACCGTGAATAACTTCGACACGTTGGTTATCCCATTTCTGCGACATTCTCTCATAATCGCTGATGCGAACTGCATTGCAGACCGATGTATCTGGTAGGGTACATCCCTGCTCACAATCGGGTCTATGTGGCCGACAAGAACCTCAACATCTACGGCTATTCTTTGTCACTATCATATGTTGAATATCAAACGGCGATTTTGCGGGGAGATCTCGATGCCGCTACTGAAATCCTGCCTACTGTACCCATTGAGCAACGAAACAAACTAGCCCATTTCTTGGAATCACAAGGTGATGTCTCTATCAAGGGTCCAGATTGTACTATCAAACTTGATGGTCTTTGAACCTATAGATCTCAAAGAATCGGCCTTGCACCTCACGACGGATCCAGATCATAAATTTGAATTGGCGATAGCCCTTGATGATCTGGGAGCAGCATTAGATATCGCACGCCAAACACCTTCCCCAGAATCTGAGACTAAGTGGCGAGCGGTGGGAGACCGGGCGCTTGCAGTGTGGAAATTCGACTTGGCCATGGAATGCTTTGAGAAAGGTGGTGATATGAGCTCATTATTGCTTCTTCACTTAGCAATGGGTGAACGTGAAGGTTTACAATCGCTCGCCTCATCTGCTCGTAGGTCTTCTTGCTCCGATTCCCTATTTTAGAAATATCCTAATTGCTCCCTTTGTAACCACCTGTGGCAGTGAGGAAAGGACAGAACAACATTGCCCTGGCGGCTCTTTTACAATTAGGGGATCCCAAAGCTTGCGTTGATTTGTTGGTGGAGACTAAACGCGTTCCGGAGGCCGCCTTATTTGCGAGAACATATGCACCCAGGTAAAATCTAATATACGATAGTTGCCATTGATTCTAATTCTTTCTCCTTCCAACCCCCCGCGATGGAAAAACTGCTTACGCCTTACCAAATCCACCACGCCCATTTCTCCGCATCTAGCCAAGTTCCCAAGGTAGTTGACATTTGGAAGAATGACCTTACCGCATCCCAACGGTCCCGGATAGCCGATTCCGTAGCAAGCCCTGGTGATCACCCCGAATTGTTTGAGGAAGGTTGGGATGAAGCACTTGAAAGAGAGGCCGCGGCATTAGGTGGAGAAATGGACTCTTCCGCAATCACGGTGAAGAATGATTCCGCAAGTTCCGCCAAGGTCAACGGGCCCGCTGGCCGAGATGGAAATGGCGCAGTTAGTGGGGAACAGGACACACTCGCCTCGTAGATTATCTACATAATAGCCTTAGCAGACTCATCAAGGTGGCTAGTTTACATTTCTCACGTCTCGTTTGTTGCCATTCATGGGATCGGTTAATCGTTAACTGGACGGGGCGCCTCCACAGGCGGCACCCGAGTTGAGGAAGGAATCTGATGTGGCATCAGCAGGCCTGTTTTATGCTTGAGCCTGTCCGTGCTGGGACCGGAGTCGCAGGTGCCTCATGGCCGATAATTCCATTCAAAATATGTGTTAAGCGCCTGAAGACACCTGGCGGTGCAGGGAAGAACGACGTCACAAAGCCGATGACTTATGGTGAAATTGATCCTTTCTGTACAGGCTTCAAATAGGAAGGCCACGGGTTGAATGGCGATTTGATCGACCCACGGCTGCGGCCACGTCCTACTGTACATGGACCGGTGGCACGGGCATATTCAAGAGAAGACTCTTTGTGAAATTCTTCCATGATTAGAATTCACCGACCAACAAAGGTGATCCATAGAGTAGATATTGCTTTTAGATGGAATGAGCCCTATTTTGGTGGCACTCGGGCACACCTCACCGAACGAGCTGTAGCGTGCAACCAGGGGGGGGCATGATGGTGTCTTGCTCCACGGTCACGGGGAATAGGTTGACGCCAGCCAGCGCGGGCTATTGACGAAAGAGCCGTTGGAGAGAAAGAGTAGCATTGGACACATGCCGTCGTAGCGCCCAAAAGCCTGACGACATGGATGGGGACTCAATGCCCGAACCGACAATAAGACTCGGATAAAGGAATGACCTCCTATATTAACCATCGCGGTTCCGTATCGCCGTGAATTGCCTGGCTCCTCGGGGCTGGCTTTGAGACCATTTGCCCGAACCTAGGGGATCAATGTCATGGACGAGCGATGCACCAATCTGTTCGCGATCCAGTGTACTTACCAACGTACTGATAGATGGGAATGCGAAAAAAAAAATAATGTCCAACTCTGAAATGTCATCTAAGTGGTGATCCCGTCAACCCCGAGTGAATGCGTACTCACAGCTCATACACAGGGTCTCAATTGGTGGCCTGCAATAAATTCCGATATGTTGCAACAGTTGGAGAACGGCGCATATAACTCATTGCCTCTCCCAATCCTTTTCGCTCTAGTCTCATCCTTTCTCGCCCGTCCTGTTATACCATTAAGCGCCTCCTCGCCTTTCAAAGCATGGTCCACGACTTGATGCATACTCCACTCAACTGTGCTTGCAGCGACTGCACACATGTCCTACACCAAGTTTGTCCTGTTTCATTCCAGGTCACATCCTTTCTCTCATCTCCTTCCTGCATCCCACACAGAGCACTGCAGAGCTCATGGAGCATGACTCTGACGAAGTTCTCCTTCAAGCCCGAGTCGATGAACTCGAGGCGCTCGTCCTCCAGGCCACTGCCACCTACGACCTCGATCCCGAAGAAGAGACTTCGCTCATCGATGGGCAAGGTTCTCCATTCCTCGTGAATCTTCCCCTCGAAGGCACCATGGATGAACCGGTAATATTGCCTTCTGAGATCCTGGAGCACCTGTAGGTCCCCTTCAATTCAAATCACTGTAACCTCGTCATTTTAAGCGCCGATCGTTTCAGACTCGAGACGTTCTTTGAGTACATGTACCAGTTCAACTTTTTTATGTCTGCGAAGGACTTTCGAGGTCGTCTAGCACTTCCGGCCAACCATCCAAACACCCCACACCCCGCCCTTATGACTTCCATGTACCTCGTCGGTACACACTTTTCCACAAGGGAGCTTTCGGACTGGCAACCAATCCTTGTACGACGTACCCACCAGCTGATTTGCCAATCAGCAGCGCTTGGGGATCGTCCGATGGACTTGTGCATGGCCGCGGTGATGTTCGCGCGGTTTTGCTTCCACACCACTCGATTTGATCTTGGGTTGTGTTATGCCTCCTGTAAGTCCGGTCAGTTGTTATTGGGATAGGTAATAACCGATCTTGGCTATATGTCATGCTTAATACTGGGTACCTTGCGTTCTCAAGCCGCCGTGAGCTTTGCTGTTGGCTGTGGCTTTCATCGAATTGGGTTAGGCCCTGCTATGCAGTTCGGGTCCGATGAACGTCTTTCGGTGATCCCTCCTCCCCAGGATGAGGCGGAAATTATCCAACGCATCCGGATGTGGCATTCGATATTCATGGTGCGGCAATCCTTGTACTCCCATGCGTTTGTTAACGTTGCTTCTTCACTCTAGCTAGATCGTGGCTCCTCCTGGACGAGCGGCGTACCGCCATATTTGGCCGAAGAGGTAACTAGTCCACATGCTCTGCATTTCGTTTCAGAATGCTCATTTCAAAATGCGCTGGTGTGCGGTGTCACTCTCAGGAGATCGTTACACCATGGCCAGTCTCGTCTGATGTCCCTCCTCAGGAACTTCGGACCCTTCTTAAGCCCTCTGCACCCATACTCCAGAACCTCTATGGACCCGTTGGGATATCAGCAGCGACCGTGCGGCCCGGGGACAATTCTTTATCGATTCGGGCGCGTAGTATAGCCTTTTATGATAAAGCAACATTCTTGGACCGCGCCTTTTCTTCGAGTGGGTGCCTTACATTCATCAATATGTGTCATAATTGAGTGTCCTTTTTCGCACAGCCGACCAATGCTTTTGGGATACATTCAACGGGCTGACGGCAGCGCTGGAGCGTTTTCGCCATACATTACCACCGCTCTTCTCCGATCCGAGCGAATTCCCAATTGATGTCGCAGGCGACGAAAATCAGCGAGACACTGGCTCGTGGTGTCGGACATACACGCTACTTATGGCCCATACCTGCGTGTTAGGGTCGCTTGCCATCGTTCACGGAATCCTCGACAATGAGGAGAAGCATGCGCGACTCTCGCTTGAAGCATCCATGCAGCTAGCTCAGATCATCAGGCAGCTAAGGGATTTCAACCCCCGGAAAATGCCAATTCTCGTAATCGTAAGTTGTCATCTATTGGGGGACCGCCCCCCCTTCGGCAATGGATAACTTATCGTTGATTGTTGCAAATTTTAAATTTGGACTTAGTCTGGGTGGGCTTCCGCCGCTACGAGGCTGCTGAGACATCTGAAGACCTCGCCGCTGCTAACACACAATTCGAGGGACGTTCGAGCGGACTTTGATACTGTGTACAAGGCACTCGTTCAAATCAAAATTTTCTATCCCATTGCAGGTGAGTTGACGTTTTATTCGTCCTTTGTCGCTTGCATGTGTGATCCCAAGTTGTGGTTCGGGCATCTCCATCCGCTCTGTGTATAGCGGCTCGTGCTCTATCCATTCTTGCCCACGGCCGATCTTGTTACGTTATCATACCCCATTTCTGATTGTGCGCTCACGTACTGACGAATCATTTTCTCTTGTTTAGGCGTGTACACAGATGCCCTCCGTGACCGACTCAATGCGGTTTGATGGACTTGGATCTTTGCGGAAACTCTGCACGGAGTAAGGACGGCGTGATTCCGCCTACGGTGGGGACTTTCCGTTCTCTATATGTGCAGGGCGCCTCTTTTACCCATCTCCGTGCGGCATGCCCTTTCTACCCTTCGCGGCCATATCTTTCCTAGCCCATTCCCGATTCACGGCCTCGGCGAAGTCTCCCTACCTTGCACCATATCATCCCCCCTCGTTCCTAGCTGATTCGCCATATCATTCCCCTGAGACACCCTTCTTCTTAATTCCACCTTTTCTTGGTTTTTATCCTTCTTCTCTCTGTATACATCTGTGCGCGGAGCGCTTGAAGACGTGGTATTATTACCAGCCAGGCAAGATGTAATTTACGATACTTTTCAATCGACCTCATGACGACAGAAGTGGTTGATTTGGCCGTGAAAGAGATCTATCTCGGATAGATCCAGGAATCGGTGATAGCCTCTCGCAGTCCTCCACATGATCGATCTGATTTAGACTAGAACTTATCCGACGTCCTAGCAGCGGAGGCCAAGAGTCTTTTTTGGTTGACAACAAGGGGCTTGTACGTAATGTGACTAGCATCAAAAAGGCGAAATTTAGTCATACCTTAGCTGTATTGTAGCGGAGTTGACCCAATATATTGGGTTTATTGTGACTGCCGGGCTCGGTGTTATGTGTACTGTTCATTCAATGTATTCCATCCTGAGACCTCACTCGACGAGTTGGGAAGAGCTGATGGGACCCAGAGGCACTACTGAACATAGCGATGAGAGAGATCAAGTTGGTTGAGAGCATCAATCGATAAGACAGAGAGATAACGGAAAAAAAATAGACCCGTCACCCGACAACGAAGAATGATCTCGGGCGTGAGATGATGATAACGGGCAAAGGCAAGCCGATCCCGAGCTTGTGGCCGGCCGCGGGAGAGTATCACAGACACAACGTTGTAAATTCGAGTACCGATGAGACCGATCCGCCCTGCGTTGCCCTCTGCGTGAGATCTGAGAGGGAGAAGAGAACCGCTGGGAGTCTTTCAGGACTTACGGAAGCCGAAGATCTAGCGGTCCATAGAAAGCAAAATATTGATAGAAGAGAACTTTGTTGAATTTAGTATATGGGAAAAGGTGTGCACTTGGCAAGCGGTAAAGTATGTGGTGGAAAGGGAAATTTTGTTGTCCGCTGGTGTGACAAGTGTGACGTGACGCGCTCGGCCACCTCACTTCCAACGCCCATGCAGTGAGCCATCGCCCGACTGGCGAATCGACGAGCCATAACACGGTATCTATGAGATGTGAAAACCCTTCTTCGAGACTCAGAGATGAAACAGGAGTCCATGTGAAGAAGTTGGAGAGATGTCTTCTCCGCCCAAGATCACTGATGGGCCTTCATGGTACGTGGTGCTTCTCTCACACTCACATCCTTCCTACCATATTGCTTTGATGATGATGACAATCTCCATGTGGTACCGCGGAAAGAGGATTTCTAATGTCGCAAAGAGGTAGTCGTCGAGCAGGTATACTGTACACAGGAACCGCTCAACAGATGACCTCGAAGAACGGAAAGCTGAATCAACTCAAATGTTCCTCCTTCGCCTTCATTATCTTGATGTGTGGTCTTATTCTAACCGTATTTCGTATCCCTCTAGACTCTTTGATCTTTGCTGTTGCATTGGAAATCATATTACAAAGGTTGTAACTTATTTCTTGGCCTTCGCTAGAGGCTTCGTAGCGCTTATTGCCATTCCTTCCCTCCTCCACTCCCCTGTCTCCCATTCGTCATATTCATCCCGGTAATCCACCCATCGTTCCTGTATGTCCTGAACCTTGGGTGCGTCTGGGAACACGGAAGCCGCTGAACTAAACAAAGCCTTTCTGTTGTCTACTTTGGTGCGCGGCGCTCCCGTTGGGGATATGGTGGCCGACGTATCGTCAACATCAGCCACAAATGCGTAACCCAGTGCCCTGTCTATTGCCCTCATTAGGTGTACCATGGACTGCTTATCCTGGTGTCAATACATGAAGTCATTTTCATGACGTGATGACTTGGGCGTGCTCACACGCACCTCTACCGCAAGGGTCTCAAAGCCAACATAGCTATAGTCTTCAATCAGCTCGCATATTCGTATATTTAACTCCCCAAATCTCGGCGATGATTCGGAAAGGGCATGCTGAAGGTGAGACAGGTCTTGCACTTCAGTATAGAAGTCCAGATTGAATGCTTCAGGCGGGTCAGTATGTATCAGTAAAATCCATTTCAGCCGAGACAACATTCTCACCTAGATCACCGTATTGTTTGATCAGATCAAGTTTGGACAATACATTGATGTGAGGAAGACCCAAGTGTAGCATCGTCCGTAACGATAGCAAGAGTACAGAGACATATTTTGGTGCGTCCGTCACGTAGTGCGCGTCACAGAGGTGTACGACGGCGAGCTATGGTGCCCAGGAAGTTTTTGTATCAGTAAAATATGAGGTGGTTAGAGCGATGACGCTTTGTCATACACACTCTAAATCCAACTCTAGTCAAACTCTCGGTGACATATTTCAAGCTGTTGTGATCCGTGCTTAGTTCTACCTGACCAGGACAATCGAAAATGACCCAGTCTTCTTCTCCTACCCCTTCCTTTCTAAACTGTTCTTCGAGCCAATCAAAGTTTGCTTCGAGATATTCCATACAAAATAACATGGCCCCATTCGGTCCCAACTCATACTCCTTCATTGTATGCGGGACGGTGATGAGTTCGTTTATGTCTATAGTGCATGGGTATTGTACGTGATCATTCGCTGGGTCGAGATTGACAACGACACATTTGCGTTTGAGTGCAGTGAGGAGCTAATGAGAATCTGTCAGTTGTTCGACGGTTCAAGTTCTCGATCGTTTTACGGTGTGCTTGCTTGATATTTCCCGTATGCGTAGGTGGATTTACCACTACCAGGTGAACCTATGACTACCTCTCCGAATGGCATGCTAGGGAGACGGTAACGCTCTGAATCGCCGCTACCTCAAGACTTATATATCAGACAGTACAACACATGTGACCGATTCCCCAAGCGGAGTTGGCCGAATTCTATTCATATTCGTTTGTGCCCTTCCTTACAAGCACGAACACAAAGCGCTGTCGCCGGTGTTTGAGATACACCTCCCTCTCGAGCACCATCAGCCTTGACAAGCTTGGTTCATTCGTTGACCTGCGCCAGTCACGTAATTCTCTTGATAGGAGGATTATCTTGATGGTCGTCCGGGTGCTGTCGATTATCTTGTACTAATGTTGATCGATCATGACCCGCCTTAATACAGTATATAGATATACTGTAGCACAGTAGAGGCCACCACTCACCACTCCAAGTACACGACTCTGAGTCATCGTGTGACTGCATTGAGTAAGCAAACGAGTGACACTGGCAGTGCCCGGCCCCCCGCTGTCATTCACCATTACAGTATTACTGTGATACCCAATTATGACCCCATTCTTTCTGTACAGTCATACGTGTGCTGTTGGTGTCATTCGTCGAACCCATATATATATTTTTTGGCACACGACCACCCTCAGTTATAATTTATATAGTAAGTCATCGAGCGTTTTGTGTATGTGCCTCGAATTAATGATGAGATCCGGATCTGCACCGGGAGGGAGGCTCTCTATACTACCTGATGAACGAAGTCCCCTGCGAACATCTGATCGAGTCCCCTTGGCATGTTTCATGTCTTCCATTATATCATTCTGGGAAGTGTGTTGATATGAGAGTCGTACGGATATAAGCTACCATAGATATACAAGACTGTTTGTGGGCACCATAATTAAGAGGTATGGATAAATACTAGACTGGTATTGGCCTCGCGAGTGCTGCCACTCGGGCCCGAAGTGGGTACAACACAATATCCTGTCGATTCACACAAACTCCTAATGTCCGTTGTCTTTTCTTATATAGATGCACATGGGGGACCCACTTCCGCCCGTGAGTCCCTTGTTACCCTGTAGTCGCGTGATTTGCCACAGTGTATTAGCCTGCTCAGGCTGTGGCTGAAAACAAGAAACGAGATAGACACGTTGTACGTTGAATCAAACGAAGAAAAAAAAACTGCAAGTACTGCAAAGCACGTCTCAGGGTTCGACTGTGCGGAGCCTCCCACCGTAGTACGAACTGAGCAGTTCCCCGCTCGACTTCGCAGTTCGGACGGGATGCAGGAGCATCTTTTGAGCATAAACACATCAAATCTAAAACCGAGTTCGACGTGTGTGCTTGATCAGAACCTTGTCAGAACCTTGACAACTGCTTGGGGAACAAATCAAATGCTGACCTTGTGACCGAATTCAGGTCGGCACCCTGTATACTGGTGGAGTTCATTTTACCATTGTATCTCCACATGCCAGACCTTTCGTCGGTGTCCAACAAGACCTGCAAGACTTGGATGATAAATTTCTATTCAGTTGGCTGATGACGTGAAGAGGCTTACGCTACGATTGAGTGGCCTACTGCCAAATATGCTTCTCGTCATCCAATTGAAATGACTGTAAACCTGTCAGCATTACCTAATGTGTCTTTCAGGGCGTGAAGTATATATAGAGGGGGGGGGGGTTCCTCTGGCCAGCATCCAGCACCAAACCCCTCAAGCACTCTTCCACCATACCAAAGAGCCCTCCTCTCACTCACACTGAATTGAAAATGCCCTTCTTCAAGAAGTCGAACTCTTCCTCTCCACAGCGAGAGGCCGCAGCCGCCGCCCCCCCGAGGCCTGTCGAGAAGTCGGCCGACGCCTTTCTCAAGGCTCTCGCGGAGCGACGAACCGTCTACAGTCTTACGAATAGAAGCTCCATCCCTGACGAGCGCATCGTAGAAATTGTACAACAGTCTGGTGAGTTAACGCCCTTCTTGAAGTAGAAGAACATAATGAAGATGGCGACTTACGTCTTGGTACAACAGTTCTGCACTCCCCCACCTCTTTCAACTCGCAATCGAATCGCGCCGTCGTCCTTTTCGGCAAGCAGCATACAAGGCTCTGGGACATTGTCGCCGAATCTCTGGAGAAGATGCTTCCCCCGGAGCAATTCCAGGGTTCTATAGGAAAGATCCGTTCGTTCCAGGTGGGTCTATCTTTTCATACCTCTCTTATGACGAACTCATGTTCAACGTTAACAACTATAGGCTGGCTACGCCACTATTCTCTACTTCATCGACACCCAAGTTGTTAAGGGTCTTGAGGAGCAGTTCCCGCCCTATGCCTCCAACTTCAGCCCCTGGGCCCAACAGTCGGTTGGCATGCTTCAATCCAACGTCTGGGTTGCCCTCAAGCAGTCGATATCATATCGAGCGCATGGGATAGATGCTGACATCTCCAATCTAGACTTGGTCGCTCAGCAACCTATCGGTGTGCCTGGAGCGAGCTGGAAGCCTCAACACAAAGACTCCAAGCCTCTCAAGGAGACGGTGCTTGTCTTACAATGAGTTATTGTTGCACCTTCCAGCTGGAGTCCGACTGTTCTACTTTTAGTGTTCGTCGTATACATGTATTATACACCGCTATGAAGAGCTCATAACATAAATGCCCTCAAACTCAGTGGTGGTTATTCCACAACCACTTCGCTTTGGTGTTGGATCACTGAAAAGCAGGTGCTCCACTAATCAAACATCTAAGTCTGATGAACCTTGTCTTGCCGTCGCCAAAATAGGTGCAGAGCTCTAGAGTACTAGAGCTTTCGCGTAGCAACACTTTTTATCTGTATCATCATTTCGCCAGAGAATAAACAACTTCATGCCAGGTCCATTCGGACTTTGCCTCTCTGCGTACTTCTATCCTTCTCAACAGAGATCTTGACTTTGATTTTATCAAAAACGGTTATGGTTCGTTTGCCTGTGGGAGATGGAGCAGTAATCCGATACGAATCTGCATCATACTCAATCTGGCCTTTGAACGTGATCAACCCCTCAATTCCCAGCCTGTAAGATGGGTTAGAAGTCAGCGTGGGCACAAGTTAAGCAAATCAATTCCTCACTTATGAACGAAGACTGATATGCCATTCCGGAAGGCGCGGATCACAAATGCTTCTTCCACAACCCCGATAGAGCTGGTCGGATGGTTGAAAGGCCTTTCCTTTTCCAGCTGCTTGAAACGCGCCTGCAACGAAAGGCCTACATAGAATTCAACGCTTGCTCGCCCGGCCATCTGCGCCAGACGATGCCGTCGGTTGATGACGTCCATTACACCTTCAACGTATAATTTTGAATGAAGGGAGTTGTGTAGGGGACCGAAGCCAATCGCAGCTGATAGCTGTCGGTGTACAAGGACATCTGCGAAAGAGTGAACAAAATCCCAGATCTGGAGCATATCATACCATCTTACCTGCATACCGACGGATGGGGCTCGTGAAATGAGTGTAGATGGAAGTGGCGAGGCCGTAGTGGCCGTACGTGTCGGCCGGGACACTCCCGGAGCAGAAATACTGGGCAGACAACATACAGCGAGTGGCCATGATTCTGACCAAGGTATTGAATGCAGGGTCCTTGGGGTCCTACACAAGAAAGATCTGCCAGCTGAGAGATTGATGAGGGTTGGCAAGGACAGGAAACACCCACGACGCATCTATCCAAGGAGGCGGCCAGGGCACCAGAAGTCGAAACATCAATTTCGACGCCCTTGAGCTTCAAAAGCAAATCTTTGAGTTTCTCAAAGTTTACTGTCGGAGGCGGCATGTGTCGTCTTTAAAATGACTGAGTATAGTAGAGCGAGATGCAATGATGTCACAAACCTCAAAACTGCTGTTAATGGAAATGTCTCCTGTATCTTCTTTGCGACAGTAATGTTTGCCAGTAGCATGAACTCTTCTACAAGGCTGTTTGTCTCGTATAGGGCCTTCCGTTCTACATCGACAGGATCCGAGGATTCAGAGCTGTCTAGATGGATCTTGATTTCAGGGGATGCCAGATCCAGTGCCCCAGCTCTCATTCGAGCAGCCTTCAATTTGGTGGCTAGCGAATTGAGGAGTCGGATTGACCGCGTGAGATCATCTTGAAGATTACTGAGGGTGTGTCAGTTACATTTTGCTTTAGAAGACTCCAAATGGATATACGAACGGATCATCTTTTCGTAACTGAGCTTGTTCGTACGAGAAAGCCCATTTAGATCTTATCACTGATTTCGTGAAACGCACATCAACGATCTTGGCATCAGATGTCAGTTCCTGATTATCGGGGATGTGAGCGTTCCTGAGAGAGTGTACGAGTGAAGGAAATATCGTACCCAGATGGCAGAGAACGCCAGTCGCTCGACATTCGGCCTCAGAGAACATAAATTGGTGCCGAGAAGAGCAGGTAACATGTCAATTCTTTTGTCGACAAGATACACAGTCGTTCCACGGGACGCTGCCTCGGTATCCATGGGCGTATCCGCCTCCACAAAATGAGAGACATCAGCGATATCTGTCATAGCCAAATTCATCGATGAAGAATTGGCCCAGGGGTACCATAACACTTACGAACACCGGCTTCAATGTTCCCATTTGGCAACAAGCGAGCATGCAATGCATCATCAATGTCCTGACAACCTGGGAGCAAGATGGCTAAGGCTGCCAGGGGTCATCAGATCAGTAACGTACCTGGAGGATCAATGCTGCAAACGTTTAGTGATCTTAAATCCTCCCGTCCCTTCCATACAGGGTTGCCCGGAGACTTTGGAGAAACGGTCCACTTCCCTCCTTCTTTGGGCAAGCAATCTAAGATCGCTCGGCCAAATGGCCGATATGGGACATCAAATTCCAAAAGCAGGCTCTCCTGTTCGGCTTCTTTGCTTTCCACCTGACCAAGAGCGCGGACAAAGTGACCTTCTGGATACCGACTATTCGAATCCCATCGATCTATGGCAACAAGGATCTTCTGATCAAGGAGAAGTGGTGCCTGCCGGGTACGCATCCGTATCCGGGGAAGCTTGCGATCCACTGGGGTAGCGAAGACACTTTGCTGTGCGTTAGATGTACGCACAGATGTAGTTAGCGATGCTTTATCTATATGACAAACATATCTAGCGAATCCTCGTTAAATCACGGACGAGAGTGAGGCCGTTCCCACTTACGGCCTCCAGTTGCGTTTCACAATACCGACGATTCTCCCTGTTGGCTGGGCACCATCCCCATGCTTCTTTGTTAAGCGTTCTTCAGCTTCTCTTCGTAAAAGCTCTCTTTCCCTTATGGTGGCCTCATCCTGGCCTTCCTCGCTTTCAGCATCTGAGTCGTCAGCATCATCATCCTTCAAAGCAGCTTACGAACGAAGGGTCAGCAGACAAGGAATACTGTCTAGCAGAGTACCGACCATCTTGATCGATGACTTCATCTGCCGGAGCTTTCCACTCGGATTCAGGCAAGACCTCAATCACAACGACATCCCCGTCGACAGCACGATTCATATGTTCTCGTCCAATTAACAATACGGGGCGATTGAAGGCAGTAGAATTGACGCTTCCCTGAATTGATGCGTGACATAAGAACAGATTCCACCCCCGATTGGCTTTACCCACCTCGAGATAGTTGAACGGGTTAGCATTGAAGATTCCTTGGTAGAGTTTCCCGCCCCTGACACCAGCCACACAGGTCTCGCCTGCAAGGTACTAGGAGATAGATCTAAATGACGTTGTTGGCCAGGTAGAGGTTCGTTGGTGGCTCACTTGAGGGTACAACTCCGGCCGTCGTCCTGTTACCAAGAGCTCAGGACCGTCGGCATGAGACGCAATTATATCCATTAACACGGCTGCTTCTTTCATTCCTTCAACATATTTTGAGACTAAGAAGTAGCGTCAGCTGGGACGTCTGCGGGATAATAAGTACGAACCAGACATTGCCGGAATATTCTCCTCAGCGGCTCGTGTGCGATTTTCTGTGTCATCTGTGAGAAGAACAACCACAGGAGGTTTCTTGAGGGATTCGTAGTGCTTGGAGAGAAGTTCGTTATACCACATAACGCTTCTGCGAATGGCTGGAATACAAAAATGAGCCGAGGAGTGAAAGCTATGCAACCTAGATCTACGCGCCTCTATCGTTTCGGCTATTGGGAGTCTCATTCGGTAATCTTCAGAGGTAACGACCGATGACGGACTTCCTCCAAGACTGTTTGAAGAAGAATGATTGGCACTTTGAACAGATTAGACTCCATCAGGTCCATCTACAAGGCTCGAAGGGTTAGCATGGAATCCCATTACGATCAACATAAGGCATCGACCTGATGCAAAAAGACATTGGTGTCTGGTATGACAAAATGGCCGTGAGGATTCTCTCGATGCGTCAAATCACCACGTGGAGGCAAAAGTGGATTCGATGATGTGCATATTTCTTCGATGCCGCAGGCCACATCGTCCCGTAGATACCGTTCGCGAAGGACTACGAAAGAGTTCGATTATGTGCGCAACTGACCCCGATCAGTGGAGATCTACCTTTGACAACCTTCCCTCTAGCTGTTTTTTTGAAGAACTTTCTTTGGGTCTGGATGCCCTCCTCGGCGGAACGCTTCAATATAGTGACTTGAGGCATCGCCAGAAACTAAATCGCGGCGGTTGCCGAATCTTGCTTTCTCGAGCCAAATCCTCACGATGGCGGCTGCTCGCATAGGGTGAGTGCCACTTCCTGCCTTATTTGTGGATTCTGTTTGAAGCTCATCCTAAACGAACTTTCAGGAAGCGTGTCTTTGTAAGTGAAAGTGACGTTTCGTTGAACTATGACCTCATTCATTGTTGCTTCTAGATGAACATTCATATCGATGGGCGGTCTTCCGGAGAAGTTCTCTTCAAGCTTTACGATGACATTGTCCCTAAGACTGCTCAGAACTTTCGGGAGCTCGCCACAGGACAGCATGGTTTCGGTTATGCGGGTGCACCATTCCACCGCATAATCCCACAATGTAGGCACCATGATGAGCCTGTCAGATGTATTATTGTGCTCACATACGCGCATCTGTAATGGAAAACCCCAGTTATGATCCAGGGCGGTGATTTTACACGGTTCGTGAAGTCGTCTGGAAACTCTGCATTGGTTAACTTTATTCGCTCAGTTGGAACGGTACGGGAGGAAAGTCCATATTTGGGGAGCGATTTTCAGGTATGCAATATGCCTCTCCAGGAAAGGGAATCCAATTTATCTTCTGTTCAGACGAGAACTTCAAGATCAAGCACACGAAACCGGGCCTTTTGTCAATGGCGAACTCGGGGCCAAAGTATGTTTCGCCAATTTTTTTTATCTCGTGCTGTACACTGATATTCGACAAGCACGAACGGGTCACAGGTGCGAACGTCATCCTTCCTCCTAGCATCTCTCTTCTCAACTAGTGGTAGTTCTTCATTACAACTGTTCCGACCCCATGGCTTGACGGAAGGTATGCATCTCTCATGCTTCCCATAATCCCATAATCCCTCTGAACTGTCCACTGGCTTTAGACATGTCGTCTTTGGGGAAGTCGACGAAGGGATGGAATTAGTGA
>WNFI01675529.1_pt1 | contig 19888 bp, 23 predicted proteins | sample 5400471 | NCBI WGS metagenome assembly WNFI01 (sample SAMN13153348, study PRJNA577476) | soil metagenome | isolation source: 100 cm saprolite on Douglas fir-dominated hillslope | place: USA:California | collected 2013-09-17
CTCCCAATATCTCCTCATCCTCCCGACCAAGGCAGGGGTTCTTTGATATCATCGTACCATATTTTAGGGCATGTCGGAACGGATGAAATAGTGCTAATTGTTGTGTGTTTATGGGTTATTTCGCTAGGAAGCTTTGAGTGTTTTGTTCGGGGGCAACGCTACCCGGCGGCAAGAAGATAGCGTTCGACAGTTGCGCGGCGTGGTTGTCGAAGGTAGAGAGAATATGCGATTGTACAGTCAATGAATAACATCATAGGCTTATGATATCACGTCAAGCCGACTAAAACCAGAAGGCCATTAAAAAATTATACGGGAAAGATGCTATAAATATTACATCCTCACAGTAAGTTCCCACTGTCTACGAATGACTCTCTTCTCTTATTGAGAACAATGGCAGTGGGCCTAACTATTCCCCTCACAACTATTGTTCAGCTTAACGGTAAGCCCTTGTGAGCCTCATCCCTCGTTTTGAAAAGGAGACAATCCTCTCGAAGAAATTTTGTAACTATTCAGGACTGCTCGCCGCCTGCGGCAGTGAGGAGTAAAATGTTACTCGAATTTGTGAAACACCTCCTATTCTATTGCCCGGATTGGGAGTATACTATCTTTCACTGAACAGACATTTCAGGGTTGAAAAAGGAGCTATCTCCTGCGTCAACTGAATTTGGAGGAGGGATTCCTATGCACTTCTGCTTTATCTTAGAAGAGAGATATGCTCATAAACCCATGCCTATGGTTGTAGCAGATCAGTTACAACAATGGGGGCATGAGATTGATGTCTTGCAGCCCTATGCAGCAGTGACCAGCCTGACCGACCTTTCGCTGACGAAGTATGATGCTTATGTCCTTAAAACTGTTTCAGATGGACCGGGTTTGACCATTTTGGAAGCTGCTGAAGCAGTAGGCATACCCACGATCAATAATTCGCGAGCTATCCGCTTGATACGGGATAAGGCCGTAGCTGTGGCTTTTGCACAGGCGTGTGGTCTGCCCGTGCCAATAACCTACTTTGTCGGTCATCCTCGCGCCTTAGTCAAAGTGCCGCATGATGTCTACCCTGTGGTGGTCAAACCCAGTAATGGTACTTCATTACAGGATATCCATCTTGCGCATACCCCTGAGGAGATGGCCCAACTTACCTTAGATGAGCATAGTTACTACCTGGCGATGCACTATGTCGAAAACACTGGCTATGATATCAAGCTTTACGTGACAGGCCAGGAAGTACACGCTATTGTCAAAAGTTCACCGCTGCATGGAACAGTGCAAGAGCAAGAAATACCAGTAAGCAGTGAAATGCTGAAGCTGGCACGGCGCGTAGGCCAGGTGTTTGGTCTTGATCTATACGGCGTAGATGTCCTGGAGACTGCTAATGGGTTGGTGCTCGTTGATATCAATGACTTTCCGAGCTTTTATGGCGTTCCACGCAAGGTTGCTAGCGTCGCAGAATACATCTTGCATGCTGCCTATCGTACCCGGCGCGAGGGGCAGAGGCGTCTTGGGCGACCACTTATACGCACTCGCAAGCTACTACGACGACAGGATAACAAGATCGTTCCTGCCGAGCTGATAAGTTTTAATCCTAACGTAAAACGCGTACACAGCAACTGACTCTTCTCAGCGCTACTGTGAAACCTGTATAGCGCCTGGATCGTACTATAAGTGGGATTGTACAGTAGCTCTTGGGTGAGAAAATAAACAAAGGGAAAGCTGATCTTGACCTCGAATGAGGGATTGAAACATTTGTTTTATGCTCAGATTGGCGCTAAGCCCGAATGAGGGATTGAAAGAGGAGCAAGTATTTATGAAGAGGAGCATTGACGTGGATCAGCTTAATGGCAACGATGTAAGGGATAATGCCAAACAGTTAGCAAAATCCACTGTAGCTACCGTCCAGGAAGGCTTGCAGTCAGGCGCATCAAAGACCCGGGAGACGCTGCTAGTGGGACTGGGAGCAACGCAAGGTCTGCTGAAAGGCTGGCGCCGGCAGAAACGCACGTCAAAGAATCTGGCGAGAGCTCAAAAGAAAGCTCAGAAGAATCTGAAAAGGGTTCAGCGTACCGTCCAGAAAAGCTTGCAATCTGGAGTATCAAACACACAGGATGCTCTACAAACAGGGTTAGGGGTGGCGCAGGTAGCCCTGGAGCGGAATGTAAAACGGGTCAACAAGAACTTGAAGAAGGCTCAGAAGAATCTGAATAAGAATCTAAAGAACTTGCAAGGGCCTCTTCAAGAGAATTTGCAGACAGGTTTGTCAAGGACCCAGGATGTTCTACTTGCCGGACTTGATACCACTCAGGATGTTCTGGGTAAGAATGCCAAACGTGCTACCAAAAATCTGAAAAAGGCCCAGGAGAACTTAAAAGACAAGCGGGTTACTCTTCAAACCCAACTCGTAAGACGCGCAAGAAGACGCAGGCGTGCAAGAACCATCTTCCGCCTGGGTCTGCTAACTGGTATCGTGCTCGTGTTACTCTATACGCCCTGGCCCGGTTCAGAGACCCGTAATCGAATCATGCAATCCTTGCAAGGCCTTTTCGCTCGCCAGTGACTATCTATCCTGCCACATGTGATAAAGACGTAATTCGTTCAACCTGTGGGGGTGGAGCAGTAACTCTTGTGGTTATTGCTCCACTGCACGCCATTTTATATGCCCGATATCATTCAAAACATACAGCACGCGATGCTTGCCTGATACACGCACCAGGGTAATCGATGTGTTGGCGGCAGGGTAGAAGAAGTCTCTATCTAGCCCCAATACTTCGGCAACGTAGGCATTCACCACACCTCCATGAGTGAAGATCAGCACTCGTTGCCCGATATGGTTGCATGCTATCTCATCTAGCGTCTCGACGACACGTTTACGGAATGCTTTAGATGGTTCGCTATCCGGGATAGTATCCCAATTTCCAGCTTCACCCGCTATACGAACAATATCCACCTGGCGTTCCTGTAGAGCCTTCGTCAAAGCTGCCAGGTCTTTGCCATCATCGGGCAATGGACGTATATCGCCCAGCCTAATCTCTTTCAAGCCTTCGACCACGGTAGGTGTCATACCAAGCTGTTTGGCTAGAGGTGCCGCTGTTTCCAGGCAACGCAGCAGCGGACTGCTGTATACTGCATCAAAACTCATATCAGCGAGTCGTTCCGCTAATGCCTGTGCCTGTTTGCGTCCTATACTGCTAAGCGGCAGGTTATCATAAATGCCGCTGGGGATAATTTCATCTTCACCAGGGATGGCATCGGCGTGTCGCACGATAAAGAATTCAGCGGCATTGCTGCGCTGGAACAAAAATGGATCTTCCATAGTTTGCATAGTTCCTGAGTAATAAATCTTATCTTGAAAACTGACGGATGACCGATCTCGCCAATGAACGCTTATGTACTTCATCGGGGCCATCAACAATGTGTAATGTCCGACCATGCGCCCACATTGAAGCCAGGGGAAAATCATCACTAATACCTGCGCCACCAAAGACCTGCATGGCCCGGTTGACAACGGTGGTAAGCACTTCCGGTGCCGCAATCTTAATCATCGCGATCTCGTTTTGTGCGGCCTTCTTGCCATAGGTGTCAATCGTCCATGCAGCTTTGAGTGTCAAGAGCCTTGCCTGCTCAATCTCCAGGTACGACTGGGCGATCCAGTCCTGGATTACCCCTTGCTCGGCCAGTGGTTTGCCAAAGGCCACTCGCGACGTGGCCCGCTGGCACATAAGCTCTAAGGCGCGTTGCGCCATTCCAATTGCACGCATACAGTGATGGATTCGTCCTGGCCCCAGGCGTGCCTGGGCAATTGCAAAACCACTTCCTTCTTCTCCCAATAAATTGCTCGCAGGGACACGGACGTTCTCGAAAAGCACCTCGCAATGACTTTCGTTATCTATATAGCCCATCACTGGAAGGTTGCGCTTGACGGTCACACCAGGTGTATGCTTGGGCACCAGTACCATACTCTGCTGCCGATATCTATCAGCAGAATTGGGATCAGTTTTGCCCATCACAATGAAAATCTTACAGCGCTCGCGAGCAGCTCCAGAGGTCCACCACTTTCGGCCATTCAGCACATACTCATCACCCTCACGCTGGATGGTAAGCTGAATGTTTGTGGCATCTGAGCTGGCTACGTCTGGTTCGGTCATGGCGAAAGCTGAGCGGATCTCACCATTGAGAAGAGGTATAAGCCACTCTCTCTTCTGTTCCGGCGTGCCGAATTGTGCCAGAATTTCCATATTTCCTGTGTCAGGTGCGGCGCAGTTAAATACCTCAGATGCCCAGCTAACCCGGCCCATGATTTCGGCAAGGGGAGCGTATTCCAGGTTGGTCAGGCCCGCCCCATACTCTTCATCGGGTAAAAAAAGATTCCATAGTCCCTCGGCTTTTGCCTTCGACTTCAACTCATCCACGATTTCAGCGTGGTGATGCGGATTGCCTGAGGCCGCGATCTGGTCCCGGTATGTCTCTTCATTGGGATAAATATAGCGATCCATAAAATCGCTTACTTGCTTACGTAGCTCGTTGACTTTCTCTGAGTAGGCAAAATCCATTAGCTTCCCTCCTGAATGTGCAATATGCCTTTTCTTTGACTATACCATAAAGTGAAGGCATTTCATAACTCTTAGAAATGCCCTCGGGTAAGTAAAATCACCAATGCCAGCGTGCCTGGCTCATTGAAACGAAACAAGCAGATGGCGCGTGTAGAAAAGAGAAGAAGTTGTGTTTATCTAAATTGTGTGCCCTCTCGACCGAAATAGGCATACAAGATCAAGATAAGGAGGACGCTATGTTCACAGTCCTGGGTGAGCTTCCGCTCATCACGATCAACGTGGGGAACATTCATCTGGCTCTCTATCTGAGCCAGGTCATGTACTTGCTCGTTGCAGCATTTGTCGGCTTTATTGCAGAGTTCATTGTAGGATGGCGGCTCCCCTTCGTTCAAAGCGCTCATTGGAGCCACCCTGTTCGCGGCACTGTGGTACCTGCTGACCTACCGCATCTGGCACCACCGTCGCCCGTACTACCAACGTCGAGTCCCAGCATAAGCCGGGGTCGCCCTTGCGTGGCTTTCTGTCAGAGAAGAGAAAGTCAGGAAGTTTGTTTGCATGAAGGAGGGTTCTACTCATGGTTATTACCTTTGGAGACTTGATCGTCTGGCTGATTATCGCAGCGGTGGTTGGCTTTTTAGGGGAGTTGATTGCGCGGAGACGTACGCCCTTTGGTATTGTAGGTGCCATCATTGTAGGGTTCATCGCTATCTTTCTGGTTGTTGGCGTCTTGCACTGGCACATCGTTGGTGAGCCGTTTCTGAATGGAGTACCTTTGATCACTTCGATCATCGCGGCGGCGATACTAGTTGCATTATGGAGCGCCTTTGCCTATCGTCATGCTTATGGCTACTATTCTCGCTATTATTATCGACGGGGTAGCTATGTTCGTAGACCTCGTCGATATCGCTGGTTTTAATGTGTGATGAGCGTTGAGGCGGGCTTTTCTCGCCTACTGGCTTAAAAAATCGGCGTCTCAAAAAAGTGTCGAAGGGACTGTATAGGAGCAGCCCTATACAGTCCCTTCGACACAACATCAAAATTTTAGCTGTAGGGTATTTGACTTGATAATCCTTCCGCACCTATAAGGTCATGTCTGTGGATGCTGCGGACGTTGGGGCTGATCGTATCGCGGAGATTGTGGCGATGATGGAAATTGCGGTGGAGGAAATTTCTGCGGAGGAAATTCCTGTCGAAATGGCGAATATTGATCACCTAGAACCACCTGCTGCCTGAGAAAATTCAGTTCTCTGTAAATGGGCCACTCACCGAAGGCGAGAATACACAATACAACGATGTTTGCGATTGGAATGAACATCAGCAGGCCCATAGCGCCGCTGTACCCTGCCTTGGAGAAAATCCTCCAGTAAACAACAGCCGAAAATATAATAGCTACCACACTGAAAATGAGGGAACCAATAATGATGGTTGCCGGTGCTCCACCATTCAGGGTAATCGTACTGAGCATGGCTTTCTCCTTGTATAATAGTGGCGATTCCAGGTCAGGTAAGCTCTCTAAATCCATTGCCATTATAGCATACTCATTGGATGAGTTTGCAACTGAACATGGTGGATGTCATCTACTGCCGCCTCTGTGGCCAGGCGGAACTTCTTCACAAAACTTCCTCTGCCCGGGAATATCTCCGTCCCTTCCTGTGTTATACCTTTTGAAATTAGCAATCTCAAATATTGAGTGCTAGACAAACAAATTTTTCTATGCTATAATCTAGCAATCAATCGAGGAGACTGCTAAAAGCAGACACGATATTGAACCTTTACTGCCAATGCGCGGAATACCAGGTAAAGATGACTCCACAGCAAAACTGCCCCGTATCCGGAGTAAGAAGTAAAAGTTCACCGTCGTACCTCTAAATAGTTAGGAGCATACAATTACATGAAATGTGAACGTTGTGAAAAGAATCCCGCCCGCGTGCGTGTCGACGAGATCGTCAACGGCAAACGTGTGTCTCATTATCTGTGCCAATCGTGTGTTGATGAGTTGATGAGCACAGCTATGGGTCAAACGGGTGGCCTTGATGGACAAGGTATCCCTGGTGGTGCTCCATTCGGTTTCGTGTCGAATAACGGCAATTCTGCCTCCGCTGCGGGTGGCGTAAACACGGCTACTGCGGAGCGGGCCCAAAATAGTAAAACACCGACGTTAGATCAGTACGGGCGTGATCTGACTGGCGAGGCTGCGGAGGGTAAACTAGACCCGGCAGCAGGCCGTCAGCGTGAACTTCGCCGGGTAATCACCGTGCTGGGACGTCGTCAAAAAAATAACCCTGTACTCATTGGTGAGCCAGGTGTAGGTAAGACTGCCATTGTCGAGGGCCTGGCACGTCGTATTAACGAGGGCAATGTTCCTGCCAATCTGCGTGGCAAACGCATTGTTTCCCTGAATATCGGTGGCATGGTTGCCGGAGCGATGTTCCGTGGACAATTTGAGCAGCGTGTCAAGTCAATTCTTGAGGAATTGAGGCAAGCCGATGATGTGATTCTCTTTATCGACGAATTGCACACGGTTGTTGGCGCAGGAGCTGCAGAGGGTGCTGTTGGCGCTGCCGATATGCTCAAACCTGCATTGGCTCGTGGCGAGTTGCACTGCATCGGCGCAACAACTTTGGACGAATATCGCAAACATATTGAGAAGGATGCCGCGTTAGAGCGCCGCTTCCAGCCGGTAATGGTCGATGAGCCAACGGTGGAAGAAGCTATCGATATGCTGCATATCGTGCGCCCCAACTACGAATTACATCACGGGGTAAGCATTACAGACGAAGCCATAGAAGCTGCCGTCAAACTCTCAGACCGCTATATCAATGATCGGTTCCTACCCGACAAAGCGATTGACGTGATGGACGAATCAGCCTCGGCTCTACATCTGGAGGCGACCGAGAAGGGCATTGTTAGCCCAACGCTCGTCTCGGACCTGGAGAAGGAACTGGCCGACATCCAGGCGAAGAAGGAAGCTGCTGCGAATTCAGAGGACTATGAACGAGCCGCGAAGTTGCGCCAGCAAGAACTGGTAACACAGGATAAGCTGGATAAAGCTCGTGCTGAGTTAGGCAACTCAATGACCTTGCTGGTCACACCTGAACTTATTGCGCAAATCGTTGAGAACTGGACAGGTGTACCTGTCAGTCAGATGCTCGAAGGTGAGCGTCAGAATCTGATTAACCTGGAAGAGGACCTGCGCAAGCGTGTTGTCGGCCAGGACGAGGCAATTAGCGCAGTTTCCCGCGCTATTCGTCGCTCACGTGCTGGATTGAAGGATCCCAAGCGCCCGATTGGTTCGTTCCTGTTCCTCGGCCCAACCGGTGTTGGTAAGACGGAACTGGCGAAGGCTCTGGCTGCCGAACTCTTTGGCGGCGAGGATAACCTCATTCGACTCGATATGTCGGAGTACATGGAGCCTCATACGGTTTCTCGCTTGTTTGGTAGCCCTCCAGGCTATGTCGGATATGACGAAGGCGGTCAATTGACCGAACAAGTGCGACGTCGTCCGTACAGCGTGATCCTGATGGACGAGGTCGAGAAGGCACATCCAGAGGTATTCAACGCTTTGTTGCAGATTATGGATGATGGGCGTCTGACCGATGGTCAGGGCCGTACGGTAGACTTCAAGAATACCGTGGTCATCATGACCAGTAACGCTGGTAGCGCCGACATGAAACGAGCGGTGCGCATCGGCTTCTTGCCAACTAAGGCTGAGGATGCTCGCGATGAGCAGCATGAGGTGATCCGCTCGAAGGCAATGGAGGGGCTGAAGCAAATGTTCCGGCCCGAGTTCATCAACCGTATTGATCAGATCGTGGTCTTCCATGCTCTGGGTAAGGCAGAACTCTACCTGATTGTTGACCTGTTGCTGGCTCAGGTTCGCTCTCGCTTGAGCGAGCAAAGAATCGAGCTGGTGGTCAGCGACGAGGTACGGGACCTGCTGTTGCGTGAAGGGTTCGATGAGGAGTATGGTGCTCGCCCGTTGCGCCGCACCATCCAGACCTACGTCGATGATACCCTGGCTGACGCGCTGCTGAATGGTGAGATTGTCCCTGGACAGGTCGCAAACCTGGTTCTGCATGATGGCGAAGTTGCCGTTGAAGCGCAGGAACTAATGCAGGCGGCGTAATAGATTAACATTCCAACAAGAAACCTGCCGTACACTACAGCGTATGGCAGGTTTCTTGTTATTTATTTGCGAGAGATCAACCTTCGGGTTTGCATTGCCGCTGGCTAGTGATTCATAATGTAGAAGTTATCATGCTTGAACGCTAACGTTTACCAGGAGTGCGGAGATGAAGCTACGCAATTGGGTGGCACTCGCGAGTGCCACCACGGGAGCTATTGGACTTGGTTTAATTGCAAAGAGTTTTTTGCCACAGCATTTTGCTACTGACGAAGGCTACAGTCTCCCTGAAGAGGTACTTTCAGAGCATACCCATGATCAACGTGATTTCTCGGCATTACCCGCCGTAGATGTATTGTTTCTGCGCTGTGGAAGCCAAACTATTCCTGAATGGGCTGCAGTGCGAGGAGGGTCCTTTTCTCCCCTGATCATATCTCATAGCGCCGTCCTGGTGCGTCATCCAAGGGCGACATTTCTATATGATACTGGCCTCTGCACCGACATTTATACATATTTAACTGGCCAGTCCATCCTCTTGCGTAAAACCTTGATGAACTTTGTCTTTGAGCAATCCCTTAGTAGTCATCTCGAACGCCTCGGATTGAAAAGCAGCGACCTGGATTTTGCGCTGCTTTCTCACCTCCACTGGGATCACGTGGGCGGTATCCCTGATATTCCTGGTGTGCCTCTGCACATTAATCGTGTTGAATACGAAGCAGCAACCCTGGGACTACTCGATGCTTGGGATGGGCTTGTGCGCCGGTTGATGGGCGATAATCCATTAGAATTTTTTGACTGTGCAGGCCCTCCATTTGAGGGATTTCGCTCTAGTTACGATCTTTTTGGTGATGGTTCGGTGGTACTCGTACCTTTACCAGGTCATACGGCAGGCAACACTGGCATGTTCATTAATCGTTCCAATGGGTCCCCCTTCTTTCTGCTTGGCGATGCTGTATGGGTTTCTGAGAACTATGCTCGTCCTGCTACGATGCATCCATTGATCTGGTTGCGAGTAACGCAAGATGATGCGACTGCTCGCCAGACACTTATTCAGTTGCACCACTACGCGCTTCAACATCCAGAGATACCCCTTATTGCCATACACGATGCAGAGATGCAGAAACAGTTTATGCCGTAGAACAAAGCTATCAGACCGTTCTGCGGTAGCAATCTGCGCTAGCTAAACTACTCTCACCTCTTCAATTAACTGTAAAAGTATTCCCATTTTAAAAGGTTTGCGTATAATGGGGATGTGCGGCAGTTTCTCTTTCACCTGTTCCAGTTCATCCTGGCTGCATGCTGAAACGATAATAATGGGGAGTCGCTCCGGTGGTATGACCTGTTGGATGTGTTGAATTGCGCTGAGGCCAGATATGTTCCCTTGTATCAATAAATCGACTATGACAAGGTCATAAGGCACGGTGTAGCTTGCGTCTTCGTCCTCACCTGCAAAAAGCTCCAGCAAGAGTGAAGAGCTTTGTATATGTGATTCAACACTGTGCCCTGCCATTTGCAGCGCAGTCGTCATATAATCCAGGATAGCAGGATTGTCTTCAAGCAGCCCAATCTTCATGTGAGATCCCTTTTCTCAGCACAACATAGCACAAGAACGGACTTCTATAGGCTCTCTACAATGTATCAATGTACAAGATTATTACGTTCCTGCCAGGAGAGAGCTACGCCTACAGCGCTCGTGGCTATCCCTTCCTTGGGTGAGGACCCCTTGTTAGTGTAACATATTTCACTTGCGGCAAATGTAATTATAAGGTGGATAGTACAAAAGTATATATAGCAGGCTAATTCAGATTAGCTCGACATCCTTCGTTGATACCAGAAGCCTCCCTGCATCATGGGCCCGAACATCGAGGGCATTCCCTACTGCCCTTCAACTTGTTCGGGAACAGCAAACATGCTCGCGCTCCTCATCAGCATACTCCAGCGCTTATTAAGAACGTTTAACTCGGCTAAAAAGTACTACGACACTATACAACCGTGTCCTCTCCTCGTATTCTAGTAGACGGAGGTGCTACAACATTGAGCAAAGCAAGAACTTTTGCCCTGTCCTCCGCGAAAGGATCGTGATGAAAATAGAACACATGCGATGGCAAGACAGCAGGTGGGAGCCGAATGTCCCTGGCAAGCTACGTGCGGCTCAACTGGTGTTGCTGTTTGGCTGTCCATCCCTTCTTAAACAGCGGGACCTGCTCCAGGAGATCCAACAGGCCTATCCCAGTGCCCATCTTCTCGGTTGTTCGACCGCTGGTGAAATTTCTGGTACGCAAGTACTCGACGAGTCTTTAGTCGCTACGGCAGTCCAGTTCGAACAGACCGCGCTGCATGGGGTACGTATCAAGCTCAAAAAGGGCATTATGTTAATGGAAGCGATCTCGTTGCTGGGCTAACTCGCCACCTGCCTCCTCATATTACCGTTACTGGGGGACTTTCAGGCGATGGTACGAGGTTCCAGGAGACGCTTGTAGTATGGGAGGGTAAGCCCGAGGCGGAGAGTATTGTCGTACTTGGATTCTATAGTAAACGGCTCCGCGTGAGCTATGGGTCATTGGGTGGCTGGGAAACCTTCGGCCCCAAACGATTAATTACCCGTTCGGCGGGCAACGTGCTTTACGAGCTGGATGACAAGTTGGCCTTGCCAATGTATAAAGCCTACCTCGGTGAGCATGCGCAAGGTCTGCCTGCAACAGGGTTGCTCTTCCCATTGTGTCTGCTCACCCCAGATAGTGCTGACCCGGTGGTACGGACGATTTTGTCTGTGAACGAAGCTCAACAGAGCATTACGTTTGCTGGAGACATGCCCGAGGGCATGTATGCTCGCTTCATGCGAGCCAATTTCGACCAACTGGTAGATGGGGCAGTGGGTGCGGCAAAGACGAGCTATAAACCGATTCGCTTCTCTCCTGATCTAGCTGTACTCATCAGTTGCGTAGGGCGAAAGCTGGTACTCAAGCAGCGCATCGATGAAGAAGTGAAAGGGGTGCGTTCCGTTCTAGGAGACCGGGCTGTGCTCACGGGGTTTTACTCGTATGGTGAGATTTCTCCCTTTACACCGGGGGCCACATGCAAATTGCACAACCAGACCATGACGATCACAACCTTCTCAGAGAGGTAAGCGTTCGTCCCGGACTGGTCAGAGCGTTTCCAACAACCATGAGAAGACTGTGTTAGCCCTTTCCGTTCGCACCTCCATTCTCATCGAATTATGTTATGATACGATTTGGCCCTTGAGAGTTGTTCTCAGGTCGGCATATCCAAGGTTGGCTCCGTAGAGGAAAGTCCCATTCAGGTAAGCCCCGCTCAGATTGGCCTCTCTCAGGTCTGTTCCATAGAGGTCGGCAAACATGAGGTCAGCTCTAAAAAGGTCTACTTTGCTCAGGTTAGCTCCCCGCACGTTGGCTCCACTCAGGTTGGCCCGAATGAGTTCGCTCCTGACGAGAAATGCTAGACTGAGGTTTGCCTTGCTCAGGTTGGTTCGATTCAGGTTAGCCCGGTAGAGGATTGCGCTACTGAGGTTGACCTCACACAGGTCAGACTCGCTCAGGTCTATTCTGGAGAGACTCGCCCGGCTGAGGTCCGTCCGGCTGAGGTCTGCGTAGATAAGGTTTGCCTTGATGAGGCTTACACCGCTGAGGTCTGGTAATACATTTGGATGCGCTTTTCTCCACTGATTCCAGACCGCGACACCCTGTTTGAGTATATAGTACTGCTGCTGGTTTGCCATGCTATATGTTTTCCTCCCAGCTTATTTACCATGTCGTTTCCTCCCAAACTGCCATATTATTAGCCCTGCAATTACCACCCGACTGATTGTAGAGATAACTTTTCCGTTTGTCAATGCTCTTCTCCCCAGAGGTTCCAACACAAATCGGGGGCTAAGGTTGCTAAAGCCCTTGATATGGGTATTGACGAGCTATTTGAAGAAGTAGAAGATGGAATATAATTGATGGGAACTAAAGTGCATATCTCAAGATGGCGAGTGAATAGCCATGCTTAAAATGAAGAAACGCCTGAACCTACAACGTCAAGGCGTTTTGGCAGGGGCGAGAGGACTTGAACCCCCAACTTCTCGATTTGGAGTCGAGTGCTCTGCCAATTGAGCTACGCCCCTACAGATGTGCCATGATGATAACAGAGCGAGAAGGGTTTGTCAAGGCCATTGGTGTTCCGATTGGCAATCAATAAGGAAGTTATTGATGATGATGCCATTCGTTTTAAGAAATGAAGAAAGCTACACAATTATTAACTCGCAGCATTAATATAACTTGAATAGAGTGTATTGTGAGAAAACCCAATCCTCAAACCCATCAAGCTTGCCGTTCTCTGCGTCTTATTGGTGGTTGAGAGAGCGTCAATGGCGTTTAAGTAAGGTTGGAGTGGACCAAGACAAGGTACTGAGCTAAGATGACGACACGAGCGCCGGTACAGATAGCCATTAGTCCAGATCACCGACCCGGACTTTCGGGCTGGTTTTGAAGAGGCACAAGAATCATATTATGCTGACTGTAGCATACGTACCGACCCGGGGCTTGTCGAGGTAGTACGGGCCATGCTGACTGAATATGCTGTAGAAATGGGCCTCTCCGAGCAGCAGCTACGGCGGAGCACGGGCTTTATTATCGGAATACTGAGTCGAGAGTAGTCTGCACAAGGGGTAGACCATGAGAGATACATCGCAAAAAGGCTTGATAAGCCATACTGCCGTCTTAAATCGACTGGTACAGTTGGGGTTTGAGGTGCTGTTACCTTGGGCGGATCACCTGGGCTATGATCTTGCGTACTTTGTCACAGAGGAACACCGGAACTTTGGGTTCTTTGTTCACAGGGAAAGTTATCTGGTACGCATTCAGGTAAAAACAGCGTGGCTATCCAAAGATGGAACGGCTCTTGAGTTCAACACATCAACCGTCTCTGCTGGAAAAAGAGGCAACAAGAAGTCTGGCTATGCGGGGAAGGCCGAGTACTTTGGGGTATACAGTCCTGATACTGGCAAGGTCTACATAGTTCCTGTACGTGCATCCGCAAGATCAAACATGACCTTACGCCTTGAAGGAAATGCGTATGTGTATGCAGGTACGCCAGTAAATTGGGCAAGAGATTATGAAATATAGCAGGGTTAGGAAGCGAATCAGAGATTGTCGCCTTAACCACTCGGTATTACCTCTAGAGGGCGGAGAGGGTGGGATTCGAACCCACGGAGGTGTAACCCTCACTCATTTAGCAAACGAGCGCACTAGGCCTCTATGCGACCTCTCCTTAAAAGACTTCCCAGGTTAGTTGATATTCCGATATAACCGTATAAAAACTTTGAACCATATAGGCAAACCGCCACACTAGGCCACTATGCGACCTCTCCGTATTCGTGCAGTCCTCGCCTCGCCACTACCCCTTAAATCCCCCTCTACACACATACTTGTGTGTTGGCAGTGTTTAGTGTATCCTATGCTGCTATCCTTTGTCAATAGGTAACCAACTGCGTGAGCGTGCTAGACCACGTGCATAGACATGCGGAAAAACCACTGTACTAAGGAGAGGAAACCATGTGCGTTGGCATAAAAAAGGATGCTACCGGTGAGTGATAGCATCCTTTGTTGGCCTTGCGGTTCTATGCTTGAAGTTGGAAAAAGCCGTTCATTCCAATTCCCCAGGCAAGAATTGCCTGTGTATTCTGAACCCAGCAGGGAATTGTATAAGCATTGCTTGCTTAGGAAGCTGAATGTTGTGCTGTACCGCCCACTCGGCGGCTTTCTCCCATCCGTCTTGCTCATCTACTGCATACAATGGCACCAACTGATTCCCGCAATCAAGCACCCAGAGCGTTAACTTCTTGGCTTCCATATCGTTTAACCTCTCCTCCCTCGTATAGTAGTGAGGGGTATCAATCTTTTGATATCATATCATTCTTTTGACTCCTCCCGCTACGCATTAAACCCTGATACAATCGGCCCATCACGCACGAGAAGCGGGCTTTATGATTAAATTGAGAGTTGAAGAGGTAGCGAAACAAAGGGGTATAAGCATGAGGAAACTCTCTCGTACTGCGGGAATAGCCTACAATACTCTCAGAACGATCTACAGAAACCCATACCGGAGAATAACCACGGATACCTTAGAGAAGCTCGCTAAGGCCTTGAACGTTCCCGCTGCTGAACTCATAGAGGATGTCCCAGATAAAGAAAGCCCCAACCCGTAGATTGAAGCTCCCCCTGTTAAGCCGTCTTGCAGATGTGAACTACAAAACCGTCGCGGGATTGATAAAAGATCCATACCGGGATGTAGAGGTCAGGCCTCTTTACAAAATCGCGAAGGCGTTGGGTGTTGAGTTGGGAGACTTGATTGAGGAGGTACCGGATTGACAGGGCGCGATCGCGGTCTCTGGCATCGTAGTTACTCCTCGTAGGTACGTTAGCCTTTCACTCTCTACAATGGTAGTGGTTGGTTTCTTTTACTGAGAGATCAATGTTGGTTGAATGTTCTCTGCGTCGTGGCTCTTGCGAGGCCTCCTTGCGCAGGCCTGCACATGCCGGGCAGATGAGGATCGCCTTCGCTTCACGCCAAGCAGGGTAGGGATTCTGAATGACATGCCAGGCAGTCTCATGCTCATCCGTGTGCATGCACACATCAACATGTGACAGTCGCACTAAAGGAGCGAGATCGGCCTATGACAACGATTGCTTACTTTTTGGGCCATTTTCACCCGTATTATTCGTTACGCTTCTTATGTACTTCATAGAGCTTACAGCCTTTATGAAGAAACGTGAGATAGTGATGCTAATTGTTGGTAGCAGATGTAGAACAGCCTAAAAGCCCCTTTTTATGTCTGCTAATGCACTGAAGAACACTGAAAAATGATATCTGCTAAGGTTTTCCTCTTAGCATGCGTTTTCATGGAGTCAGATCAACGGAATGAAAACGCAATCAAGTACAGAAGAGTTGTTGCATCTCCTCCATTCTTGTTTTATTATGGGTGCATCTATTATGAGTGAATCGTGGCGCAAAAAGAGGAAGGTATGTCCAGGCCACCCGAACTGCAAAACATGACATCACTGAACTGGTGGGTCCGTCTCTGCTGTTGGCTATGGGGAAAGCAAGGGTTGCTGTGGAGCACTATTATTCTTGGCACTGTAATTAGTGCTTTTGGAGCGTGGCTCTTTACACCTTGGGGAACAGATTTCACAAAACTTCCTATTGGATGGGCAGTAAAGAATCCTGGCATTATCCTTCTTGCGGGCCTCTGCCTCCTCTTTCTCACCCTACTCGTTGGCGCCGTCAGTCACCTGGCCGGTGCCTCCCCTCGCGTTAGTGAGGCATCTGATCTACAGCAGAGCCGAGGTGCTTTGATCCGCCTGTTACGCGGCGAATACCGCAGACAGATCACCGAGTCGTTGCAGGGAGCTACGATGATGCCATTGGCATTGCAACAACGAACGGATGTGGTTCGCTCCTCTGTCCCACTGGTTTCCTGGCGCATGGATGAGTCTGAAGAAACTTCCTTTCCTGCTCTCGCCTCGATTGTGCAGGCCTTTGACGATGCTGGTGGTGGATTGCTTATTCTCGGTGCCCCCGGGGCCGGAAAAAGTACGCTCTTGCGGGAACTTGCCTCTGAACTGCTCATCCGGGCCGAGGATGATCCCACGCAGCCTATCCCTGTGAACGTCAATCTCTCTTCCTGGGCTATCAAAAGACCTCCTTTAATGGCTTGGATGGTGGATCGGTTATGGGAAACGTACAACATCCCACCTCATTTGAGCCAGGCGTTGATCAAGCAAAACCAACTGCTGTTTTTACTTGATGGGCTAGACGAAGTGGAGTTATCGGCTCGATCAGGCTGCATTGAAGCTATCAATGCTTACCGGGCTGAACACTTTGTTCCTCTCGTTGTCTGTTCTCGAAGTCACGAGTATATAGAGCAAGGGGAACGACTAAGACTTTCTGTTGCCGTCGAGGTTCGACCGCTTACCTCTGAGCAGGTTGATAGTTATCTCAAAGGAGCTGGCAAGCTGACGGCAGCCGTACGAGCTGCCCTGAGAAGCAATGCAACCTTGCGTGATCTGGTCAAAACGCCATTGATGCTAAGCATCGTCGCGCTAACCTACCGTGGCAAGATGGCCAACGACCTACCACAACTCGGCTCGGCAGAGGATCAGCAGCGCCAAGTGTTCGAGCGCTACGTCACCCGGATGCTAGAGCAGCGAGCGAGGGAGTGGCACTATACACCTCATAAAACACGCCAGTGGCTCATCTGGCTAGCTCAGCGGATGAAGCAATATGGTCTTACAGAATTCTATCTCGAACGCTTGCAACCCACATGGCTTCCAACGAAACGATCACAAATCCTCTACGGTGTATTCTGCGGGCTGTCCTTTCTGGGATTGGCTACTGGGCTGGCCGGTACGCTGCTCGGTGATCTGCTCAGAGGACTGAATGGTGGACTGATTGGTGCGTTGTTCTTCATGTTGGTTGGCATGCTGGTCGGTGGGTTGCTTAATAAGGGGTGGAGAGTGGATCAAGTCATACGTCCCACAGAAATGCTCAAGTGGTCCTGGAAAAACGCGAAGCCGTGGCTGTTCATCGGGCCGATCTTCGGACTGGCCATCGGGCTGACCGGCGGGCTTGCCTTCAAACTTCCTGGCGGGCTGATCGGCGGGCTCATCTTCGCGTTAGTCCTCGCGCTAGCCATCGCGCTGATCGGTGGGTTATCAGGAGAGCAGATCAACGAAAATATGCGTGTCCATCCCAATCAAGGAACGCGAAGCTCTGGATGGAATGCTCTCCGCATCGGCCTGATCTTGGTGCTGGTTGGCGCACCGGCGGGTGGATTCATTGGTGGCCCGATCAGTGCGCTGGTCGTTGGTCTGTCATTCGGGCTCCTTGGCGGTCTGGTCTTCGGTGGGACCGCTTACCTGGCTCATTATGCCCTTCGCTTCCTCCTCTGGCGCAATGGAGCTATGCCCTGGCACTATGTTCGCTTTCTGGATGAGGCAACCGAGCGCATCCTGCTGCAACGTGTTGGAGGTGGCTATCGCTTCATTCACCCCCTCTTTCTGGATTACTTCGCCTCGCTTGCTACACCAGCACCCTCCCATTCTGCCGAAAAACCTTCTTCATGACAACCATAGCCCGTACCCTGTGCAGACAAGAAAAGGTATTTCAGGCAGATATGGCCCAAAATCTCACGAATCGTTGTCAGACGCCTGTACCACTCCACCATCAAGACCATCAAAAAGTATGCCTTTGAGCATGACATGAAGGACTACGAGGTTGTGCAGCGAGCCCTAGTGGAATTTTTTGAGCACCATAAGGAGCCAGGCGCATAAGCGTTTATCCGACGTGTGAAGCTTGAAGATGAAAGAGGCTATCTTTGCGTGGCAAGAGATCTCTTGCCGGGCACTTTTCTAAAGTAGTGATATGGCACGTTCAATCAGTGCTTGAGAGGTCCCAAGTGTTTCCAGGTCGCAGTCGTCCTCCCCTATATAGTAGGCTTGCCAGTATAGCGCCTCGGTCAAACACTCTTTTGCAGAGCCGGTTGTGAGTATGCGTTCAATGCGTTTCTGGTCGGTTTCACCTGCCTTTGCTGGTTGTGCTGGCTGCGTCGGATGCGCGAGTAGAGGCACTGGCGATGCATCGCTACCGTAGATGGTGTGAAGCTTGGTAAGGTATTCTTCCATCCGATCAAATGTGTTATCGAAGCCTAGTATGTCGTGCTCCTCAGCGGCGATAGCCATAATTTCCTGGTGGACTTCTTGTATTTTCTTAGCAAGGGCCAGGTACCTGTTCATTTTCATTGAAATTTCTCCTTCCTCGTAGTCTGCATAGGCCGAGCCTCATCCTCCTTTGCGCCGGATGCTGAACCTGGCGGTTAATTTCTCACCATACGGGTTCTCATCTCCCATGATCTCTTTGGTGTATACCTGGGTGATCTTGATGTCAGTATGTCCTAAGCGACCGGCCAAGTCAGTGATTGGCGCTCCACTGCGGACCATACCCACTGCAAAGGTATGACGCAGCGCATGCACCTTGCTTGTCTGGACGTGGGCCGCGCATATGTTACTGAGCGTCTTTGCGCTAATGGATTGTCCGGCATTCGCCCGGCTGTAGGATACCCACAGTGGCGCATCCGGGGCAAGGCGTAGCAAGTTCTTGCCATACTGGGCATAGAGGTATTCCAGTAGCACCGCGCTCGTTTCCACGTCCAGCTTATCATGCATGATCTTCCCGCCCTTACAATGAAACGTGAGGGTGATACGAGCATCTTTGCGACCGGTCATCTGCACATCGCGCCAGCGCAAGCCTACCAGCTCGTGGGCTCGCCTGCCGGTGTAGAGTGCTACAGCCAGGACAGCATAGTCGCGCAGGCCTGCCAACGTGTCCCTATTGACGCTCGTGAGGCCTTGCTCTACCGTCTCAGGATCAATAGGCAAGGCTTGCGCATACGCTTGTACAGGCCGTTTCTTGACGCTCTCAATGGGGTTGGGAACGTCCAGCTTATAGACCTCCTGCACAAACGTGTAGAAGCTGGAGAGGATGGCTAGGCGTTGGTTGTAGGTTGACGGCGACACATCCTCACCTGGTCGCCGTGTGGTACCGGCTCGCTGATTTGCCCAGAGTGCCGCGACCCGAGCGATATCAATCGGTGACGAGAGCAGGTCCAGGCCTCCCATTGCCAAGAAGTCACGGAAAGCGCGCATCGTCTCTTCATACGCAGCCCGAGTTTTGCGAGAGCCGGTGCGAGTCTCTTTCTGTGCTAACCATTCAGCAATGGCTGCATCGACGGTGAACTGATAGGGCACGATCGCGGTCTCTGGCATCGGGGGGTTACTCCTTTCTGTAGTGCCTTCGTTCAACTACCGGGTCAGGGTATACCCGTGGTGTGCTTTGACATACCTGCGAATTGACTGGAATGTCGGTTCGCCTTTAGCACCACTGTCGATGTGCGCTTGTATGGCTTCATCGATCCACCCTTTCACATGCGACCGCTCGTAGCGCTGCTTGTCTGTCATCCGACGCTGACCCCGACGAGGGGCGTTGGTCAGATTGTACGCTACTCCACGTCCTACGCCCCAGGAAAAGCCTCTGAAAAATGATCGTCCGAAACCCATAATCGTTTTCTTCCTTATACAGTAAACTAAGAACAAGCCCTCTCGACACAGGGCTGGAACAAGGGTACACTTGTTCAATACAACTGTTGAACGCGCCAGGGAAAGTCTAC
>WNFI01697217.1_pt1 | contig 19884 bp, 24 predicted proteins | sample 5400471 | NCBI WGS metagenome assembly WNFI01 (sample SAMN13153348, study PRJNA577476) | soil metagenome | isolation source: 100 cm saprolite on Douglas fir-dominated hillslope | place: USA:California | collected 2013-09-17
GCCTGCCTGTAACCCGATTTCAGATTCCAAACCAAGCTATCGACCGTGTTTTCTCCGACAATAGGTGCAGATTAAGCGGATCAGTGAACATAAGTCGATCTAAGCTCGGCCTCCGGCTTAGCCGTAGTTGGTGCCACGTCACCTTGAGAAGCCACGGGATAGATATGCTCTAGATCCGCTACGTCGGCCAGTCGAACATAGGGAAAGGTGACACGCCGCACTACAGCAATTCGGTGGCGTCTAACTTGTTGATTCTCTTCACTGTCTGCTTCTGGAGGTGGATGACAAGCGACGAGAATTTTGAAGCATCGATCTGCAATAGGCATCTCACGGACTTTCCCAAATGTTGAGATACCCTCACTAAGATTGGAACGGAAATGTGCTGTGCCTGGCTGATCAGGGTTAGAGAGTAGCTGGTGAGTGTAGAACATCTATTTCATGTGCATCATATGAGCAACGCCGAAAAGTGATACTGAAATGGTTGAACTTACAGACGCAGCGAACAAATTATACGGGGCATGACCCAGGTGGCCTGGAACGGTAAGAACAGCGTTGTTCACGTAATCTGGAGCGGCGCGAGCATGCATGGCTATTAGTTTGGCTGCTGCGCCAGCCATTCTGTCATGTGCTGTAGCAGCTTCCTTGGAGGTCGTTATCGCTGTTGGACGATTAAGACGGAGTCTAGTAAGATTGAACAACCCTGATAAAGACCGAATACCAGTCAACAAACTAGACTGAAGTGATCAACACGAAGACAAACCATAGAGGTACATGCACTGCACGCCACGCCGCACCATATCTTCGCTCGCGTTACGGGACATTGCATAAGCAATGCCGAACTCATCAAGCCTTAAATCAGAGGGCCAGGTGTTCTGCCATTCTACTAGGGCTTGATCGTGTGCATTGACAGTTTCAAAAGCCATGGGTTTCACGCAGTGCGCATCCTCCAGTATTTGGCCAACGAGCAGCGTAAACTAGTGACAACTTTCAGTGGACTAGGTCAACTCTAACAAGCAGATGACTGACGCGAAAGATGCACAGATAAGGCAAAGTTGGATCGTCAGCAGCGAGTTGACCAGGTTGCTGGAAGTCGGGCATAGGAAACTGAGTGTCAAAAGCGTTGTTGCTGAGTGACGGCAGTCTTCCCAAAAGGACACAATTGCACCTGGCGTAAGCAATGAGTGGTGATGAGCATGGTCGCCCCTGAAGAATAGCAGCTGAACTTACCTCTCGAACGAAAGAACATTCCACCATGCCCATCTGCGACGTGCAGCAACTTCCGGTGGCATACCCCAGCGTTCCGGGTCTCTATGTAACCCTAACGCTGTTGCAATCCCCATCATCTTGCCAGAAAGGTTCCAAATATCCTCTCCAGAATCCGCTCGCTTGGCACTGTTATAATAGTGAGCCATCAGCAGATGTAACTCCAGGAACTCGAGGGTCGGCTGGCGTATCCAGTCAATGTTGCGACGCTCCAGTATCTCCAATGATAGAGCGTGGAAACGATCACCAGTGATCTTCAAGAAGCGTAAGAAACACAAAAGAAGCGAGCCAGAGGACTCACCATGGCAGGCTCTGGGAATGCATTGAGGATATTGTGCGGCCATGGAGTATAATACAGCCCGACGCTGCAGATTGCGAAGAAAGTCGCCAGAGCCATGTCGTCCAATTCATCCCCGTTAACAAAACGATCAACTTTGCGTTTCAATTCAACTTCATCGAGATACGAATATATCCATGTACCCGCCGTCAGGTACATTTCAGCGAGCTGCTGGAGAATTTGTTTGCTGTCCGAGGGTCAACTTATCAATCCTGAAGTCAATGTTCGTATGCAAGTCTGACCTTGGAAGTTGTGGAAGAAGGTCCCGACAGGTAAACTTCTCTAATTTAGGTACCTTCTTCCGTGATTCCTTAGGTTCGGTATCGTAGCCCTAAGACAACATTTGAGACTGCACAGACCAGCATTCTAACTAGTTAACTAACCTTGAAGTATTTCATGAGAGGGGTGGCCGCCCACGTCGCTCCAACGTAGTAACCATCATTGTCTAAACTGTTCAGCAGCATGTCATGTGCGGCCACAACCTCAGGTTCAGGCGTTGTGTTTCCGTGATTCTTCTGAGCACGGTAGTAATTTTGCAGGCCATTGACAGATCTTTGGAGATGGTTAAGCTCTGTAAAAGGATCGGGTCTGGGGGAGGGGTAAGCTCGTAAACTGGCGGAGGCTGCTTCGAGAAGATGATCCAAGGGAGCTCACGTAGCTGTATTCTTTTGTCCCGGCTCCTCATCTCCGGCATAACACTGGTTCTGGGTGCCTCGCATGACGCATCCACTGCACGGTCTCGCTCGGTTACATTTCAGCTGTGCTCCAGGTTCAAATGGCATCATAGAGATTATTCAGACAAAAATACCTTATGGAGCCGGCATGGTTCACAATTGATGGCCTTTCTTGCACGTCTCCTAATAAGCTGCTCCGAAGTGATTTGCTGCTGCTCGTTCATCGTACTTGCTGACAATGTGCCAAGTTGAAGCACCCTCTATAGGGAGAACAATAGGCGGCGATAACTTGGGAATACATTCCCACATACAGGAGATTCCCGATCCGGAGTGAGATAAAATGGTGGCGGTGTCGCAACCTCCGAAAGTACTAGAAAACCTCCATGTCGGACGTGAGCCCCATCTCCTCTGCGTTATGGGTATACAGGGCCTAATATCAGTCGTTTGCTAGGTAAACGCTCTCAAAGACCAGGGAAACAAGGCCTTTTCCGCCAAGAGATACGACGAAGCTATCGACCTCTTCACCAAGGCAATTGCTCTCGATCCGAAGAACCACGTCCTGTACTCGAATCGAAGCGCAGCTAGAGCAGGGAAGAAGAAATGGGATGAGGCTCTGGGGGATGCGGAAGAGGCGAGTAGCTATCCTGTATCGTCATTCTCGAACACTTAAGCAAGCCTCAGTGCATCCGCGTCAATCCTTCTTGGAGTAAAGGCTACGCCCGCAAAGGCGCTGCTCTTCACGGGCTTAGGAGATGGGATGAGGCCATAGCCACATATGAAGAGGGTATCAAGCTAGAGGGCGGTTCGCCCTCTGCTGCATTGACGAAGGGTTTGAAGGAAGTTGCGGACGCGAAGAGTGGGTCGTCCATTTGCATCTTCAACTTCTTTAATCCTAAAATTTGTATAGAGGTGGATGAGGCGGACACTGGGATCGGGAAAATATTCCAAGACCCAAACCTGTTTGGAAAACTGGCAGCGAATCCAAGAACTGCACCCCTCCTCGCTGATCAGGGGTTTGTTAGTCAGGTATGATTGGGAGTAACTCAGGTTTGGTGTTTCTAAGCCGTCTCCAGTTGCGGATGCTTCAAACCAATCCTCAACTAGCAGCAACGTGAGTGTCACCGGTAAGGTATCTGGCTATTTTCTGATGGCAGTCTTGCATCCATAGTGCATTAAATGACCCTCGAATGATTCAAGTTATGGGTGCTTTAATGGGGATCGATATGCAAGCCTTCACTCGCCCTGAAGGCTCGAATGAGATGCCACAAGGTTTCGAGCCCTCATCCCCCATTCCTCCAACTCCCTCCGCCTCTACCTTCAAATCACCACCATCATCCACTCCCGCCTCTGAACCTCACAAGCCCTCCACCTCAACCGCATCTAAACCAGCAGACACCGCAATGGCTGGGCCAGAAGAGGAGGATGAAGAGGCGAAGGATAAGACTGAAGCTTTGAGAGAGAAACAGCTGGGAAGCGACGCATATAAGAAGCGTGATTTCGAGAATGCAGAGAAGCATTTCGCTACTGCTTGGGATAAGTGGCCCAAGGACATTACTTTCCTGACTAACTTGGCCGGTGAGTGTTTTAGGCTTTGCCGCACACGATCTCTGCTTTCTCAAGCCCTCCTTGTGCATAGCGGTACACTTTGAGAAAGGGGATTATCCCAAAACGATCGAGGTGTGCGAGAACGCCATTGATGAAGGCAGATCTGTGAGTACTAGGGAGAATTTTAGGCTTGACCATGCTGAGCTTGTCGACCAATATCTAGATTCGTGCCGATTACAAGTTGATTGCAAAAGCGTACGGGCGGATCGGTAGTTCCTACTCAAAGATGGATGACCTGGATAATGCTATCAAGTTCTACCAGAAGAGCTTGACGGAGCACCGGACACCGGACATCCTGGGCAGACTTCACGAAGTGCGTCAAGAGTTTTCCTTATCCTTTCATGTTCACGTTTGTTGACGGAGGCATCAATTCTAGACGGAAAAAATAAAGAAGGAGCGAGATCTTCAGGCATACATTAACCCTGAGCTATCGGCGGTCGCTCGAGAAGAGGGGAACAAGCTTTTCAAGGTGAGCATTCTGGCTATTGTGATTATTCGCCATCACATCATGCCGTTCATTTAGGCCGGTGACTACGCAGGATCTGTGAAGTCTTACACAGAGGGGATCAAACGTGATCCTAAAGACCCCAAAGGATATAACAACCGTGCGGCTGCCTATACTAAACTTGCTGCGTTTCCAGAGGCACTGAAGGATTCCGAGAAGGCGATTGAAGTTGATCCCACGTTCGGTTCGTATATCCACAGTTTACGCGAATAATCGTGCTTACGGTGGCATGCATCCAGTCAAAGGGTACATACGAAAAGCTACGGTGCTATTTGGTATGCGCGAGTATACAAAGGCCATGGAGGCTTGCCACAAAGTTCGTCCTTCTCTTTTAGCCCCTCATTAATAATCCTGAGAGCTGTTCGCTTTTGATAGGCTGCTGATGCTGATACCGAACACAAGCACACGCGTGAAATCGAGCAAGAATTGCAAAAGATCTCCATGGCGATGTACACTCAGCGTGAAGGTGAAACTGAAGAGGAGACGCTACAACGAGCGATGAGAGATCCGGAGGTAGCTGGTATCATGCAGGATCCTGTCATGCAGCAGGTTGGATTCCACATCTTATGACAGCGGGGAATGCGGGGTTCACTGACGCCGAGTTTCAATTCAATTTCCTCATCCAGATCTTGCAACAGGCACAACAGGATCCGAAGGCGCTTCAGGATCATATGAAGAACCCAATTGTTCGTGAGAAAGTCCAGAAGTTGATTGCGGCTGGCATTATTAGAACTCGATAAGCGGCAACAGAAACTTGAGCTGTTGGTAATTACTATTAGGTGATGATCAAAGAGGGCCTTGTTGTGCTCTCGGGCGCAAGCTCGTATTATATCTCTACCGATGTATGACGAGGCTGTAGATGCTCCCCATATTTTACAATGCACATTTTTCCATATAATCCTGCCTAGGACATCATAGGATATTACTGTACAAAGTGGCCCTCAGACCAAATGCAAACATCCTGAGAACCCCCTTCTAAAGGTCCACATGACGGCTGGTATCCATATCTGGTCTATTAGTCTGCTGAATATTTCATATTTTAAGGTCTCGGCTTCTGCTGTATCGATCTTGCTCAACATGGAGGTCCTCAAAGTGACATGTATCATAGTATCAACTATTCAAATAGCACTCTCATGAAAAGTCCGCTAGTAGATTAAGGAAAAGCGTCACATAACGTATATGGTGATTTAATCCGTATCTTCAGTATGATATCCAGCGCGCCTCATCTGGCCTAGTTTGTGTCTTGCAGCACCAAGTGTTTTCTCAAGCTTAAGAATCTCTACTTGTTGCTCCATCTCCCTGACCTTGAACTCATGCGCGCCACTGAACTCCAAAGGTTCCTCTGCCTCGATCTCACGCACAGATATCTCCTTGACTTGCCTAACGAGTGTCTTGCATGCGTCTGTGACAGCCTTGGCAGCTGCCTCCAGGTTATCTTGAGTTTTCGACATGAATGATGCCTTCACACGTGATGCCGCAACCAATTGAGCGGTGGCGGCAGCGACCTCATTAGAAGCAACGATCAGTTGCTCCAATGAATGTGTCCCCGAAAGCACACCATCGGCGCTCTCAATGAGTAGGTTAGTAGCGAACGCGACGGCTTTGGCAGCGCTAATGAGACCTTCGGTCCATCGATTATTGCGCTTGTAGAATTGTTGCGCAGAGCTTGAGCCGCGACCCGCGGCAACGATCTCCTTCTGTGACTCTGTCGCCGCTCGAATGAGTCGACCGATAGCACTTGTAATACCCAAGGCCGCAGCGAGGATGGCATCGTGGACCTTGACGTCCATTTTTTGATATTTTGAAGTATCTCGTGGGCGATCAATCAGCTGCTGTAGCCGCTTGGTAGCAAACGTGATCGCATTTGCAGCACTGAGCATCTCCTTTTCTACAATATCGCCAATGTCGCCATTCGACTTGGCAAGCATTGCGCCTCTTGTGCCCTTTGGGATCAAGGCCTCGACCGTCTCAGAAAGCTTACCCAATGACGAGCGAGTTTCGCCACCGTTACGTGCAACTATCTCCTCTCGCTGAGGCAAGTGTACGAGATCCATCTTGTATGACTGCAAATTCAAGAACATTCTGAGACCGACGTCGCCACTGGCCTTAGCGACGTTAACAAGCTTGTCGACGGCGTTATCATCACTGGCCAGCCGTGTGATGCCCTTCGTATTGATAAGGACATCGGAAAGGGACTGCGCGAATTCGTTAGCGCCCTTAATGACGTCAACGTAGTCGCCGCCCTCTTCGCCATTGAGGTAGAGTACGAATGTGGTGGCGAACTCCGTTGCGTTATTGGAGGCCTTCTCAATCATAGACAGCGTATATTCCGGAGTTGAGTTTTGATTGCCAGCTGAAATCGGAGACTCCAGTTCATAAATTGCATCATCCATTTTCTGCACACAGGCCTGCAATATGGAGTCTGAAGATATGGCAGAGTAAATTGAATAATATAGGGGAATTTGGGGAATTTTAACATACCAATAATTTGGTTGAGCTTCTTGCGATGATCCAAAATGAGGATATCAATTTGAGCGTTCGTCGCCTGATCAACCAAGCCTTGCGACTAAATCTAGGTCAGAATAATATTCCCAACCAATTTCCGACTAAACTATCACCTGTTGCGTTTCTGCGAGTTGTTGGATTGTGCTGTCCATAATAGCAATCTCCTGGTCCTTTTCCTCGCGTAGGTGCTCCACTTCGTCAGCATGCCCATCGATCTTGTTCAAAAGATCGTCAATCTGAATCTGCTTTGACTGATTTGAAATAAGGTCAACCAAAGTTATTCATAATCGAGATACTGGTGCATACTCTTAAGGAATCCTCCAGTTCGTTCAGTTGACGATTATACCTAGCCATCATGCTGGAAAACTCAGATGATTTATTACGACTAGCGTCTTCGGCCCGCTCGTTCGCGAAAGCCAGCTCGCGTCGTATTCTATCGATCTCTTCTTTGTGACTCTATCGAACCTGCAATGGGTGGATAGGTTCTTGAAGCAAGCACGTGGAGAAGACGCACCGACTTCAGCCGATCGACGTCGAACCTCGCACGATCACGCTCCCGTATCATATCAGCTAGTTCCAAGTTCTTTGCTTTGACATCTCGTTCCATCCTCTCCATACGATCAATGGCCTCTTGGGCAGAGTTCGCCTTGAGTTGCAAGTTCTTGAATTTAGACAACATATCTAAATGCTCCGTTCGAAGTTGGCTGTACAATTTGGCTAACGCCTCATACTTGTTGCGCCAGAGAATGACCTGATCTTGAAGCTGCCTAATGAGCTCATCTTTAGAAACAATCTGCGAGTTGACGTTGGCCCCAACGGCTTGCAACTCGGTCTCGAGAGCTTTCACTCTCTAGAAAATAAGCAGTTAGATGAACATCTAGAGAAGAAAACACTGAGGGTGTACCTGATCATACTGTTGCAGAAGAAGTTGATCTCTCTCAAATTGTCCTATCATCGCGAGACTCTCCCTTTCCAATTCCTGCTGCCTCCCAATCTGATCGTTGTACTGGCGCACCACTTGATCCTGCAAGAGCCTCTCTTGCGCCAACCGTTCCCTCTCCGCCTGTTCATGTTGCGCGTGCTCGAACCGCCGCTGAAGTTCAGCTTCCTGTTCCCGCCTTGCGTGTTCTTCGGCTTCGCGGCTGGCAATAAGAGCGTTCTGCTTGTCCTCATACTCCTTGAGCATACGAGCCTGCTCGGAGATCATGGCTGCATCAGCTGCGGGGGGAGGAGCGGAAGGTGGCGGGGAGAATTCCTTTGGCGCGGTTGTCGTTGGTCGTTTGGGGAGGTCGGGAGCTGAACCGCTGTCTGTAAGATTTGGTGGCTCCTAAACTCATGTAATGGAGTCAGAACATGGAACCAGAAGAGAGCTCGTAGACGTACCTGACCGAGTTTAGGCACATTTATGAGAGAAGTGAGGTACCTGAGGTTGGAGCACTCGTAGTAGAATTTCCGAAGATTGTGATGCTGTTGGTTGTAACGCTGGCGAAGAGGATCCAACGCGTCCATATCATCTAGCCCTACAAAACCGATGTCAACCGTCGAACTGCATACTGCTTAAATGGCCTACTCACTACGATGCATGGCCCGCATCATACTCGTAATGAACCTGTAGATACCGTAGCTCTCTTTCACTAATGGAACAAGGGAGGATATTCGGCACTCATTATTTGAAGAGCCTCGGAAATGTGCGAAGACAAGCTTCTGGAAGGACTCAATTTGGTCTTGGAGGTTCATCAGGTCCGTTATCGTTTCGTATCTGAAGGCGAGGAATCACAGTCAGGCAGAAAATATAGTCGAGAGACTTGAGGCACTCACCCTTCGTTAGGATCATCGATGTTCTTCAATGAGATATACTCTTCGTATTCGAACAGTCCATTAAACTCGGGGTGATGCCGATGAAATTTCAGCTTGGCGAGAATGAATGATACATATGCCCGAATCAAAGGGCCATAACCTGGCAAAAAAAGTCAGACACATTCGGCAACTCACCTTGGCACTCAGCTTACCGCGTCCACCATCGGATCCCACAGTCCTAGCACAGGTTTCCAGCCACCCAGTCTGGTTCTGACCCTCTTTCAGCGTCTAGCATCAGTGATAAGCGATCGCGTCCAAGGTTGTTAAACCAGATGCGCTGCGTACAACAGGGTGTCCTTCCTGTAGGATCTTGTGCACAGTTATAAGTGCTTTGTACGTCTGTACTTCGTCAGAAAGAATCGGTTGCACACGCAAGCCCGACCAGATCGAGAGTGAAGAGTGGTAGTCCCATGTATAAACAATACATTCTACATTGATACAGTCAAATGGCATCAATACTCATCATTAGACATGTGAGACCTACTCCGGACGTGCTTAGCCTTAGGTGCAGTCTCATCGGTGTTAGTGGCCTTTTTAATATTGACGCTGAGCTCAGCCTCCGCCTTTTCCTTGTCCACTGGGCGAGTAGGGTAGTGAACATCGTCACGCTCCCTTGTCGTCCATCTGGGACACTCTGTCAGCAGCAGTCCGCGGACACGAGTTGTGAATACTGAACGGTAGCGACATGTTTGGCTTGAAACCGAATTTCTCGTTCAGTTACAAATCAACTGTGCTCATAGTCAATACCAACTCACAGCACGCACGTGACACCGCCTTCAAAATTCAGATTGTCGGAAAACCGGGAAAAGCATTACAAGGCGTTACGAGCACGAATACGCGTTGGAAGCGTTATGACTCAACTAATATGCGTTACAAGGGCGTGATGAGCCGTTCCAAGCTAACTTTGTTGTAATACGTGTCGGGCTCCGGTGTTCGGCAGTCCGCGGCTCAGCGGCCCACTCGTAGTATTAGTTAGAGAACTTATATTATTACAGTGCGCTTTCAGCGCTAGTATTTATACCCTACAAACGTCCTTCTAGCAAGTTCCGTGCGCAGCGCTTACGAATCGTGCGCAGGCGCTTAGTCAGCGTCAAGACGTTTCCAGAACGTTCCGGAGTATGCGAGCTACTTCCGGATTCTCGTGGATTCGGGTCGACCCGGGATGTTATCCCGTGACTCGTATCCCAACAAACTTACAAGATTACAACTTGAAACTGTGATCCGAATGCGCTCAGTAGGATATCATGAGTGCTTGGTATATATAGTTCACTGACTACTCAAAACCCTTATGTTGTACTTGGAGGCAAGATCCCGGTTCCGACCTTGTAGGCATACAACAGACATAAGTAAAGATTCAGAACTCGAATACATAGGTTATATTATCATACAAGTCTATCTTGAACAAGTACCGATTACATCATTCAGCAATAATTTAGTTACTCTTGATCCGTCGTTGGGACATAGAATGTGCTGGGGTGGCTCAAGCTTTTGACTTATTGTCTACACATCCACAACTCATGAACCATTCATGTCATACGTCCTCTAATTTATCCGGAACCACACGTCCTCACATACTTATCGCTATATATTATGAAGTGGGTGAGGTATGGGAAATACAAAATCATAATGGGATGGGGCAAACAAAGTCTGTGAGGGGTGTAGGATGCATGTCCATGCCGTCTAGAGTGATGCAAACAGATCTTCTAAATTTCGAGACGAAAAGCGCAGACTCGTGATTGTCCCGTCAAGTTTGGGAGAGAGGAAGGTTTACAAGCGTCGACGAACCCAGCTATTGAATTCGTGTTGGGAAGTTTTTTTTAGGGAGAATCCTTGTATGGTAGAGAACATTGGCCTCACCCTTCACTGAGAGTACCGCCGTGGTCCATAAGTTTGGTGTTGACGTTAGATCCGACGTCGTTCCATGGAGTCGGGTTGTTCTTGCGGTCCCAGATAACTGCAACGGTAGAGAGGTTAGGAGATACTAGGGAAGAAAGAGAGAAGTCAAGTCTTACCGTCGGGGTGACGAGCGAGACGGGTCATATACCAACCGGCACCTCCGCAGGCGAGGCCAACGACGGCGTAGATGGGGATAGCCTAAAAGTCCAAATACAGTGTGTTCAACTTTCCAGCCGGTCAACTATTGTTACCCGTACCTCAACGGCATACCAAGTCTGCGCGTGTAGGTCAACGTATCATGAGCTATCCGACGACACTATACAAATGAAGCGGTTGTTTGCGTTACCTGGAAAAAAGTCTGTAGGGCAAATGTCAGTTGAGGGAATGATAGAGAGAGCCAGTGATGCATACCTTGCGAGCGGCCTGTGCAACAACCATGACAACTGAGAGAGGGCTCTAATGGGGGGAGGAAATATCGGTAAACCTGAAGGGAGTTGAAGAAGGGACTTTATTATATGTATGCATTTTCGGCATGGCCGGAACTACTGTACATATTCCGATATTGATTAATTCGGCAAACTCCACCTATGCTATATGAATCATGGTGGGTCCCAGCGCCAGCGAGTTACTAGAAGGCTGAAATAAGAATAAGCGGCTAGACATTTTACAGTACTAATGCGTGAAAAGTTGATGTTGAGAAGCTTAGGCGCCAAACCGGAACATATTCCTCTACTACTCTTCAAGTGCTTAATACAACATTGCATAATGCATTAGAGGGCCCAAATGAAATTGATCTAGTTTGGAGCTTTCCATATCCCTACCTTTCTGAGACGTGTTGCGACTCGTGTGACATGGCTCAGTTACGCTTCCTTTACAGTCCATAAAACCAAAGGTAGAGGACCATCAGTGAGGGAGGCTGCTTAATAATTTCTGTATATTACTGGTCTGACCATTTTGTCGGTGAATTCGGCTAATTCCACTCTCTCGCCATCTCGTGACCCTTACTGTCCCAAGAGTCACGGGGCCAGGAGCTCCGCTCCAAACACTGTTCAACAAGTAAATAGCGAACGCGTTCCAACTGTTCTCGCGTCAAACACCCATGAACCCGTTTCCGTACGAGACACCTTCGCGTGTCATGCGACGTATTGAAGAGGCTGAAAATGTAGAATTGCCTTCGCTCCCTGAGCTGGATATGTTTGAGCATTCTGGAGTGGACGAGTCTTCCGCTAGCCTTTCGATCTCTCCGTTTGCCGAAATTGACTCAAGAAAAGCAACGGTCGTGCCTGGATTTTCTCAGTCTACCTCATCTCTATTGTCCCAATCGCGTTCGTCGCGTCGTAGTATTTCTGTGCTCTCGTCTGCCGCGTCAACAATGACGAGTCGAACCGCTGGCGCGAAACGCAGAGATGAGCCTCCCGAGGGGTTCTTCGAGGCTGATAGGATTGATCCGGTCGCCTCTGTTGATGACCTTGCATCTCTTCTTATTGACGAACCGAGTCTCTTGGGAGAAAGCATGGAGGGCTCGATACTTGACCTACCTGGGGAGCAGGATTTATCTCTAGAGGATGCGCTAGAGTCTATAAATTTATCGTCTTCACGCAAGTCTCCCAGTCCTGTTCTGGAACCTGAAGTGAGTTTTGATGTGCAATACGTCGGTGTTTTCAGAATTGAAACATTTAGCAGTCATCGACTCCTTCCGGTTTATTACGCAGCTCCGTCTACGTATCTAAACGAAGACCCATGCCACGTCTTCGAGAGGACTTCCTGAACACTTCCAGTTCACTATCCAGCAACTCGCTGCAAAGCAACGTCAAAGCCCTCTCCGTTTCACCCCCGGTTCAACAGAACACTTCGTTGACTATCCGCCCCAATGAGGATGCTGAAGCGACACCAATGTTCAGGCCGCGTCCTACTGTCTCGTTTAGGGAGGACCTCTCAGAAGTGTCTGCACCTTCAAGATCCTTCTCCCGATCGCGGAGTGAGGATCCTCTAGAAACACCGATGCCTCGAACGATGAGCGCACGTCTTCGTGCGGCAGACATTGAGCTCCCGCCCTCACCTGCCGTTGAAGGCGAAGATGAGAATGAAGAGGATGAGGAAAACTCCAAAGACGGATACGCGAACAGTTCTCAAAAGGATGGAACGGTTCGCCAACTTCCCAAAGGCGAGATTTTCATCGGTTTTTTTTCGAAATTTATTTTTGACAACCTGCGGATTTTAGGTATTCTTCGTGACCACAAAACCCCCTCCCCACAAACATCAACTGGTTCTCAAAGCATGACCGACTCCCCTACAACCCTTCCCCATTTACCCGCTTCCACTCCAAGTGCCAAGATCCTAGCTCCTTATTACCCCGCTGTCACCCCAGCCGACCACCATAAATCATTCTTACTCTCACTTGTCCAGACCACAAACCGACCTCGTTTTGCAGCACCCACACCTCATCCACGAATGAAAGCTAGGCTTTCACATCCTCTCTCCCAGGTCCACACGCCTGAATCCGCAGAAAAGGAGTCATCCTTCGTTTCCACTGCTTCTTCACATAATTTGGCCATGCATGCTCGAGCGAATGCGTCGTTTGATCCTACGACAGACGTAGCTGCCAAGTTCAATCATCTCAAGCTCAACACATACCTCCATGGGTTGAATAAACACTTGAGCGAGGAGAATAAACGGCTTCAAGAACTCCTTGTTGAGCAACAAGCTCAGCATGGCGAGGGTGCATCCCCCAGAACAACAAGTTTGATGTCAGACATTGTTGGCGCTCTTCAGGAAGACCTGACTAATGTGCGTGCAGAACGTGATGAACTTAGGGAGGAAGTGGAGAAGGCCGATGGGTTGATGGAAGAGTTTCGCAAACGCTGTGAGGCTCAAGAGGAGCAGATCGGGACATTGGAAAACCAAGTTGAAGAAGGTCGGAAGGAGATCAAGCGTCGCACTGAGTTGCATGCTAAGAGTGCAAGGGAACTCTCGGAAGGCGCGGAGGCTATCGTTAACGAGGTTCAGGCTAAGCTGGATAATGCTGAGGAACAGGTCCAGTCGCTTCGGTCGAGGCTTGCGAAGGAAGGTCATGAGGCTGAGCGCGTGCGCGAGGCCGAAGAGAAGGCTGAGACTCTGAGGGAAGCTAAAGTCAAGGCTGAACTGGAGCTGGTTAAAGCGACGCGTGAGGCAAACGAGCTAAGGGAAGAAGTCACCGTACTAGGTTATTCCGTTACGAAGCTCAGGGAGGAAGTCGAGAACTTGAACGGTAAAGTTGTGAAGGAGAAGTCTCACGTTAGACGTCTTCAGGAAGAGGGCGAGACTCGGGCATCCGAGGATCGCAAGAAGCTCATCGCTCTCGAAGCTAAGCTCGCGGAGAGCCAAATACTGTTCGAACAGCAGGACCAGGGGATTCAGGCCCTAGAGAAGGATCTCAGCAAAGCGATAACCCACGAGAATTTGATGGAAGAGCAGGTCCGTCAGATGGAAGCAGCCCTCAAGGAGAGTGAGACTAAGCTACAGGAAGCCGATGAGGATGTGCGCGTGTATCGCAAGAAGGTCGAGTTTCTCGCGAATGAACGCGAGCAGGCTCAGGTCGAGGCTGCTCAGGCTAGGGCGGAACTCAGAAATACACCGAAGAACCACGATCTCGTCGACGTGGAGGATCTCTCGTCTTCATCTGGATCGTCCACTCTATCAGAGAAACCTCCCCCCATATCGCAGATCGAGCACGAACGTATCGTTTCAGATCTCGAGGCCCAAATTGAAGATGCTGAGCGGGAAATTGGACGACTTGAACATGGGATGAAGGAATCACCTGCTCTGCAAGCCATCAATAGGGCGAAGACTATGCGCGTCGAAGCTCTGGAAGCTGATAACAAAGAGCTTCAGGAGCAGGTTGTTGCTCTGCAAAACGCAATGCAGGATCTTTCCCTAAATCCGAATAACCGTACGCCTATGAAGGGGAATAGGAGCTTTGGGACTCTTCGAGGACGTGGGACGCCGTCCTTGTTGAAGACGCCAAGGACTCCCGGAGGGGCGCTCAAAGATGTGAGTTATGTAGTTGTATATGGCTATGATTTTACTCACTATCTATGCAGCTCTCGTGGCTACAGAATCCGTCCTTGTCGGGGAGCGTGGATATCCAACCTTACGTCGTCCGTATACAGGAACTTCACGAGCAACTCGACGAAGCAGGCGAAAATCTTGATCAAATGGTCAATGAGCTCGGCGAAGCTGGACAGAGCGTTATCAAGCTTACCGAGGCGCTTCAGGCATCTAGAGGAAGAGTTGACGAGCTCGAGAAAACAGTTGATACCTGCAAGCGGAGCGAAGACCGCGTTCGCAAGCGTCTACAACGATGCAAATGTGGACATTGCAGCCGTCGGTTCGATGCTTCCAATCTTTTGGTATTAGCTGCCAATCCTTCAACCAGGTAAGCTCCTCCCTGACTAGGTTTGGTTGGTACCATTGCCTTACAAAATGGAGTCGCAGTGTTATTGATGTGGATGCGACTCTGGATGACCCGGAGAAGTCCCGTGCCAACTTGCAAGCGGCTCTCGAGCAAGTTAATAATGAATTGGCCACCCTCAGGTCCCGATGGGCAGCCGAGAGGCAAGCGCATGATCATGAAAAGGCTACCCTTCGGGGTGCAACGACTCGTCTCAACGCAGAGATCAAGGCCGAGTCCGTCAAGGTGGAGCAGGAGCGCCGAAAAGCAAAGGAAGATGCGAAGCGAATTCATAGTCAATCGGAGCGCGAGAAGGCTATGCTGCAATCAGTTAGTCTGATGGCTGCTTCCATTTTGTGCTCCCGCTAACTTCAAGAATAGGAACTAGACCGTGCCCGGAAGTCAATTGCAGCACTGGAAAGTGATCTTCTCGAGGAGCGAACTAAGCTTCGTTCTATTACGATGGAGCAGAAACGCATCGACCGGGAGAAGGCGGATATTATGGTTAAACTGCGTTGGACTGAAACTGTAAGCCTTATGAACTACTCACTCTGTAATTGACTGATCCATGCCCGATAGGACATGAACAATGTCTACGAGGAACTTCAAAAAGCCAAGGGCGTGAGCCGTAAACTAGAAAATGAGCTTCGAGGCGCGTCTAGTCATCATGCAGCTTCCGACCTACGCTGATAACGTCCCTCCCTCCAGAACAATCTGATACTGGGGATAAAGTTCAAGAGTTAACCAACAAACTCACCGCAAACCATGCATCTCTCGAAGTTCTGCGCAGCGAGCGGGATGCCCTGACTGAACAGCACGCAGAACTTCAACAGAAGTTTACCAAAGTCACCAAAGTGTGTCATTCCCACCATTTGCATTTTTGACATTCTGTTGATACGCGTCAATCAGGATACAGAGGCTATCCGAAAGCAATTGTCCAAGTCTCAAGCTACACATGATGATCGTAGGCATCAATTGGACCTCCGAGTCACTGAGATCGAAGACCTCCGTCTTCAACTACAGGAACAGGCTGTCGAGCTCCAGGATGTTGAACTGGAGAAGAATCGTCTCTCCAAGGAACGCATGGAAGTCGCTCGGACGATATCCACCTTGGAAGCTGATCTCAAGCGGGTTCGCCGCGATGCGGAGAGTATCCGAAAGGACGTGACTCAGCTTAAGAGCGAGAGGGCCGGCTTGATGGCTAAAAGTCAAGAGGATAGGCTCACTCTCGAACGAGCACAAGCACATGTTCGTCAGATGCATACTCAGCTTGTTGGATTGCAACGGAAGGTTAGGGAGGTTGAGGAGGGTCGAACGGCTATGGCACCCGCGTAAGCTTGCTCTACTTTGCATCGGAAGAAGAGCTAAGCGATTATTCAGTGTCTCTGAGGCGTTGGAGAAGTTGAAGCTCGTTCATATCAAGGAGTCCAAAGGGCTGATGCTACAAATCCGGTACCTGAAAGCAAGATGTACACGAGAAAATGCTTTCAGGTTGGATCTTGGCTATCAGAAGGTCTACCTCTTGAAAGTCATTGAAGGATACAATGAAGGGTGAGGCTCATTGATATTGCCAACGCACAGGAAACACTCATGAGGGATTTGGTCTAGTGAAAGGAATGTTCTCGCACGCATAACACGGCTCGGCTTCCCTGTGCGAGAATCCTCAAAAAGAATCAAGAGGTCCCTTCGGTGTATTGCTATGGCTGTAATCTTCGTACAGAGAACAAGGTAAATACTTGAGTTTCCTTTGGTACTCCATCTTGTGACCCTGTTTCCAGAACCGCTCGGGAAGCTTGGCGGGTCAACGTTGCTAATAAACAAGCAGTCCAAGCAGCTCTGGAGGACGTCAGAAGACGCAGGGCGACCCAAAAATCTTGAGTACGAATCCAACTTCGATATTATTACATTATTCGCAGTATTCTTCACACCATCCCACCGGTTCTAAGTTAAAGTTGTATTAGTACGTGTAGTATGCATCTTGCTTTGTAATGCGCATTTATTGCTTGGGAGTAACTTTTGTTAAGGGCTTTTTGGCAACATATCGGAAACCTTCTTTGGCCCATAAGTAGCCAGCACCGCTCCAGATCGTCGTACCAGCAACAATCCATCTGGTGGAAATGAACATGGGCAAGGAGGTGAAAAATACAGAGAAAAGCGCACCCAAATATTGCCAAGGGCGTCGAGATATCCGTGGGCCATAATGGGCTCATCGTCAAGGTTGTCATGAGCGCCAGTTGAAAACCCGTGTTGACCTTGATAAGTCGACTTTCAGAACAAGTATCGACAAGGAGGCATCATCCCTACTTTGCTGATCCTGGTTGGTCTGACTTCGGCAGAAGGTATCCCGAAGTCCCAGTATCGCATGAACGTTTTCTAAACACCCTCAGGACCACTCAACAAAGGTGCATGTTCCGAGGAAGGTAGCACGCACTGGTGGTGGCAATGATTTGTAGCGGATATAGAATGCAGAAATGCTTAGTATTGCGTCTCGTCCCAAGATAATGACCGCAAGAGGAACTAGTGGCATCGACATTAGGGTGGAAGCTGATATTTTCCTACCAGAACTCGTACCTGGAAGCAGACCTTTGATGGCAAGTGTGACGACGAGGGTAGTCATGAGTATTTTGTCTGCAGCTGGGTCTAGTATGGTCCCTAGTACGGTACGCATGTTGTATTTGCGCGCAACATATCCATCTAACTATGCAACGGAGAATCAGTGGGTTAATCCCATCTAAGGCAACAAGCACCAGTACCCAGTCGGAAATACCAGCGTAAGCAAGAAGCAGCGTTGCAGTCCTGAAGTCACCCTCTAGAATAGACCAGCCGAGAATTGGACATGCTAGTATTCGCGACGCCGTCACGAGATTCGGAATGGTATAAACGTTTTCTCGAACCGGCAAACTAGTTCTCTCAGAAACACTTTGTGATGGACTATCATGTTGCAACGCTTCTGAACGAGGCGCTCCAGAATTAATTTCCTCCGGCAGACTGCCATTGCACTTATTTTTCTCAAGTTGAGGGTGTGGAGACCACGAGAGCAACCGCCTTCCTTCCTTCCCCAAGGATGATACTCCAGAAGGCACAGTAATCCCGAATGGTTGCGAGACGAAGCGAATACCCACAATTGGGAGAGCAGACGAAGAACAGGAATCCCGGAATACGGAGCGACCAAGGCGCCTGGATAGCCGTACGCATTCATATCGGATCGACCTGGATGAAGGGTCGGCTGTGAAGGTTCTCCTAACACTGCTGTACGTACATGCCTGTTCCACTCGGATATCCCCCTTGACGCGCGTCTAATGCAGGGTGTTTCTAATTCAACGCAAACCGAGGCCGGCAAAGGCCATGCTGCCAGAATCGATCTTGTCTTTGGCCACAGCTGTGTAGATTATCTGCATGCTGTTAACAGTCCCTCCAATGTGTAATTTCCTGGTCAACATCTACACTTATTTACTATCAGGTGTATGATCAGACTCCTCCCCGGTTGCTTTCGAATTTTCCGATATCTCATCTGAGGGGCAGCACCCCTGATGGCACTCCACAGGAGCCCCAGAGGGCAGGGTTCAAGGGCTGGGCCCTGTTCGAAGTCGATCGATAATACGAGTCGACGTGACGATTGTGACAACTTGCGTCATCCATGTTGATGAGCGAGTATCACCTTTCTTGGACTATCTTGGACTTTATACGACTTACTATTCAGATAGTCGTACTTATAAGACTGAAAAACTTCTTGTTGTCTCTTTTTCCCCTCAGTTCTTGACTTCAGAACTGAGGGTATGTCGACCTTGATTTGTCTAGGTACACTTTGTTGACATTCTTGTAGTCTAGCGTCCTACGCTAGGTAATTAACATTCAATATAACAAATAGTTCTTGACTTCAGAACTGAGGCGTCCTACTCTAACAGGCCCTTGGTGTGCCCATATGATTCTGTAGACATTTGATTGATAACACTCCTTCCCTGCATCTACAGTTGTGGATGGCCAAAGACTTTAAGGGATTTTCCATGAGATCAGCCGATTGAATAAGCTCAAAATTGATGTAGTTGTGCTCACATTGGCTGTAGCTATCCAAAAATACCACTTACAAGATTCTATGGCCATTTTCTTGTACTGGCCAAATTTTGAGCCCCAAAAAACCAAAAATTTTGCTCAGAATTGTGACCTTGACTTATGACCCATGACCATCATTTATCTTGACTCAGTCAAATTAGTCAAGGTCATTAACATCGCTAGGAATTGTGGGTTGGTGTAATAATAAAAAAGGTAGAGAATTTTTAAAAAATTCCAGTGCAATTTGATGTTGAAAATTGGTGAGGAATTGAGGGAGATATGAGTCTTACAGTTCTTGCTACATAGTATGGGAATTTTTCACTTCACTTTACTTATGAGGATGGCAGTCATATACTTACAATGTAGGTTCATGTAAAATACTATAAATGTTCTGGATAATAACTAAATCACTATGATTTCTCTCTCACTTTAATATACACTCTCATGTAATAAGAATGCATACAATATGCAGGCGCTTGTTATCTCAATGGTGGCTAATTGTATAACATGTTCATATTTTCTTGTATTTACTCTCTTTAATAATACATGTACAGACAGCCCCATGGACCCGTACTAAAAGTGCTGAGTGTTGGTATGTTTTTTCAACTTTTTTCAACTTTGGCGACCGTCGGTAAAATTTTGCTTCCGCTGCGCGGCATGTCCCCACCATCGGTATGACCAACTCACCTTGTCGGCGACATTTACTCAATAAGCGCTCAAGACTAGCCTGTACTCCAAATACAGTTGTCCCTGGGGCGGTAAC
>WNFI01116805.1_pt1 | contig 19883 bp, 17 predicted proteins | sample 5400471 | NCBI WGS metagenome assembly WNFI01 (sample SAMN13153348, study PRJNA577476) | soil metagenome | isolation source: 100 cm saprolite on Douglas fir-dominated hillslope | place: USA:California | collected 2013-09-17
GCGCACGCCTTCGATGGTCAGCGAGGTCTCCGCAATCGAGGTCGCGAGCACGATCTTGCGCCGGCCCGGCGACGCCGGCGCGATCGCCCGGTCCTGGACGTCGGCGTCGAGCGCGCCATAGAGCGGCACAATGTCGAAGGCTTCATCATGGATGCGCTCGCGCAAGAGCGTCTCGGTGCGGCGGATCTCGGCGGCGCCTGGAAGAAAGACCAGCAGCGATCCCGTTTCGGCGCGCAGGGCGCGCGTCACGGCATCGGCGACTTGCCGCTCGATCGGCGCGCGCGCGTCGCGCCCGAGATAGCGCGTCTCGACCGGAAAGGCGCGGCCGGCGCTTTCGATCACCGGCGCATCGCCAAGGAGCTTGCCGACGCGTGCGCCGTCGAGCGTTGCCGACATGACCAGGAGCTTGAGCTCCGGTCGCAAGGCCTGCTGCACGTCGCGGGCAAGCGCCAAGCCGAGGTCGGCGTCGAGCGAGCGCTCATGGAACTCGTCGAACAGAACAGCCGCGACGCCCGCAAGCGAGGGATCGTCGAGAATGAGCCGCGTGAAGACGCCTTCGGTCACGACTTCGACGCGCGTCGCCGCGGAGACTTTGGAGCCGAAACGGACGCGGTAGCCGACGCTCGCGCCGACCGGCTCACCGAGTGTTGCCGCCATGCGCGCGGCCGCAGCCCGTGCGGCGAGCCGGCGCGGCTCGAGCACGATGAGTTTCTGTCCCGCGGCCCAAGGCTCCGCCGCCAGCACCAGCGGAACCCGCGTCGTCTTGCCGGCGCCTGGAGGGGCCACCAGCACCGCGGCAGATTGAGCGCGCAGCGCAGCTGTGAGTTCCGGCAGTGCCGGATCGATCGGAAGCGGCTCGTCGCGCGCGCGCATCGCCGCCACTTTGCATTCTCATTGCGGACGAGGGAAGCCGCGCCGAAGAACCGTGCATAGCGCCGCGGAAGCGGTGGCGAAATCGTCCATCAAGTGTTAAGTCGAAACCATGCCAAGCAAAGCCGCCGCCCAGGCTCAGAGCGCCGCGTCCGTCGCCCGGGCGCCGCAGAAAGGCGACCACGTCTTCCTGGTCGACGGCTCGTCCTACATTTTCCGCGCTTATCACGCACTGCCTCCGCTCAACCGCAAATCCGACGGGCTGCAGGTCAACGCCGTGCTCGGCTTCTGCAACATGCTGTGGAAGCTCCTGCGCGACATGAAGCCCGAGGAGCGGCCCACCCACCTCGCGGTCGTGTTCGACAAGTCGGAGAAAACCTTCCGCAATGAGATGTACGCCGATTACAAGGCGCACCGGCCGGAGCCGCCCGACGATCTGCGTCCGCAGTTCGCGTTCATTCGCGAGGCGGTGCGCGCCTTCGACATCCCTTGCTTGGAACAGCTGGGCTACGAGGCCGATGACCTGATCGCGACCTATGTGCGGGAGACGTGCGAGCTGGGCGCCACCGCGACCATCGTCGCCTCCGACAAGGACCTCATGCAGCTCGTGAACGACTGCGTCGTCATGTACGACACCATGAAGGATCGCAGGATCGGCATTTCCGAGGTGATCGAGAAATTCGGCGTGCCGCCGGAGAAGCTCGTCGAGGTGCAGGCACTGATGGGCGATTCGAGCGACAACGTGCCGGGCGTGCCGGGCATTGGCATCAAGACCGCCGCGCAGCTCATCGGCGAATACGGCGATCTCGAAACGCTGCTCGCGCGCGCCGGCGAGATCAAACAGGAGAAGCGACGTCAGGCGCTGATCGAGCACGCCGAAAGTGCGCGGCTCTCGAAGAAGCTCGTCACGCTCGATACGCACGCCAAGCTCGAGGTCCCGCTCGCCGAGCTTGCAGTGCACGATCCCGACTACAAGCGGCTGATCGCCTTTCTCAAGGCGATGGAATTTTCCACGCTCACTCGCCGCGTGGCCGAATTCGCCGGCATGGACCCGGGATCGATCGAGCCAGACGGGAAGCTCATGGCGCGCGGCGCGCCGAAGCAAGCGAAGGCGGCGGAACAGGCTTCGCTTCCGTTTGTCAGCGCCAAAGCGGGCGCGGTCGGCAAACCGCGAGAGGCCCCAGCTCGCAAGGCAGACGATGCGCAAGCCGAGCTCACGCCGCAGGCGCGCGCCGCCGCGCGCATTGCTGCCGCGCGCAATGCCAAGCTCGAGCGTTCCCGATATGAGATCGTGCGCGACCTCGAACCTCTTGTCGCCTGGATTTCCCGCGCGCGTGAATTTGGCACCGTCGCGATCGATATCGAGCCCACGAGCATCGACCCGATGCAGGCAAGCTTATGCGGCTTCTCGCTCGCCCTCACCGCGAACGAGGCCTGCTACGTTCCGCTTGCACACCGCAAGCGTGGCGATGGCGGCGACGGCAGCCTGTTCGCCGGCGAGATTGCGCCGGCTCAGATAGAGGAGCGGGCGGCGCTCGCGGCGCTAAAGCCGCTGCTCGAAGACCCGCAGGTGCTCAAAATCGGCCGCGACCTCAAGTTCGCCGTGCAGATGTTTGCTTTGCGCGGCATCGAGCTCGCGCCCCATGACGACATCATGTTGATGTCCTATGTGCTTGATGCCGGGCGCTCCGATCACACGCTCGCGTCACTGTCGCAGCGCTATCTCGGTCACACTCCGATCGACCAGAACCAGCTTACCGGCTCGGGCAAATCCAGGCTCGCGTTCGATTGCGTGGAGATCGAGAAGGCCGGCGAATATGCCGCCGAGAGCGCCGACATCACGCTGCGGCTGTGGCAAGTGCTTAAGGCGCGCGTTGCCGCGGAGCGCGTGAGCAGTGTCTACGAGACGCTGGAACGGCCGCTCATTGCGGTGCTCGCGCGCATGGAGCGGCGCGGCATTTCCATCGATCGCCAGGTGCTGTCGCGTTTGTCGGGCGAATTCGCGCAGCGCGCCGGCGCGCTCGAGGCCGAAATCCAGGTGCTCGCCGGTGAGCCGCTCAATCCGGGAAGCCCGAAGCAGCTCGGCGACATCTTGTTCGGCAAGCTCGGGCTGCCCGGCGGCACCAAGACCAAGACCGGTCAGTGGTCGACGGGGGCGCGCGCGCTCGAGGACCTGGCCGAGCAGGGTCATGCCCTACCGCGGAAAATTCTCGACTGGCGACAGGTCTCGAAACTCAAATCGACCTATACCGACGCGTTGCCGGGCTATGTCAACCCGCAGACCCATCGCGTCCACACCAGCTATGCGCTGGCGGCCACTCCCACGGGCCGGCTGTCCTCCTCTGAGCCGAACCTGCAGAACATTCCGATCCGCACCGAGGAGGGCCGCAAGATTCGCCGCGCCTTCATCGCGGCTGACGGCTATAAGCTCGTCTCCGCCGATTATTCGCAGATCGAGCTGCGGCTCCTTGCCGAGATTGGCGGCATCGAACCGCTGAAAAAGGCGTTCCGGGAGAGACTCGACATTCACGCCATGACCGCCTCGGAAATGTTCGGCGTCCCGGTCAAAGGCATGCCGGGAGAGATTCGCCGCCGCGCCAAGGCGATCAACTTCGGCATCATTTACGGCATCTCGGCGTTCGGGCTCGCCAATCAGCTCGGCATCGAGCGCGAGGAGGCGGGCGCCTACATCAAGAAATATTTCGAGCGCTTTCCCGGCATTCGCGATTACATGGAGGAGACCAAGGCCTTCGCCAAGCAGAACGGTTACGTGCTTACCCTATTCGGCCGCAAGTGCCACTATCCCGACATCGCCAATCCGAACCCGACGATCCGCGCCTTCAACGAGCGCGCCGCCATCAACGCGCGGCTGCAGGGCACCGCCGCCGACATCATCCGCCGCGCCATGGTGCGCATGGAGCCGGCGCTGGCGAAGGCGAAACTGTCTGCGCAGATGCTGCTGCAGGTTCACGACGAGCTCGTGTTCGAGGTGCTCGACGCGGAGGTGGAGAAGACGTTACCGGTCATCGAAAAGGTCATGGCGCAGGCGCCGATGCCGGCGCTCTCCCTCTCCGTGCCGCTCGCGGTCGAGGCCCGCGCCGCCCACAATTGGGACGAGGCGCATTGAGCTACATTTCTAGGTCATTCATAGCTCTTGCGGCCCTCGCCCCCGGCCCGGCGCAGGCCGCAGCCGCGCTCGACGGCGCGACGCTGGGTTGGTTTTGGGCGCTGCCGTTCATCGGCATCCTCCTCACCATCGCGGCCGGCCCGCTGTTGTTCGCGCGAGCCTGGCACCGCCACTACGGCAAGCTCGCCTTCGCCTGGAGCGCGCTCACGCTCATCCCGCTGGCAGCCGTCTACGGCGCGCCGACCGCGGCCGCGGCGTTCACGCACGCGATGCTCGCGGAATATCTCAGCTTCATCGTGCTCCTGTTCGCGCTCTACGTCGTCGCCGGCGGCATTCTCGTGAGGACAGAGTTGCGCGGCACCCCGCTCCTCAACACGGCGATGCTCGCCTTCGGCACCCTCATCGCCAGCGTGGTCGGCACCACCGGCGCAGCCATGATCCTGATCCGCCCGCTCATCCGCGCCAATGCCGCGCGTCTCCATAATGTCCACGTCGTCGTGTTCTTCATGTTTCTGGTTGCCAATATCGGGGGCGCACTCTCGCCCCTCGGCGATCCGCCGCTTTTCCTCGGGTTCCTGCGCGGCGTCGACTTCTTCTGGACCACGCGCCAGTTGTGGTTCGAAACCGTGCTCGTCGCCGGCCTCGTGCTCACAGCCTTCGTCGCGCTCGACGTTTGGTATTACCGCAAGGACCGCGTGGTCACGACCGTCGGCGAAGGCAGGCGGCCTATGCACATCAGCGTCAGCGGCGGCATCAATCTCCTGCTGATCGCGGGCATCATCGCCGCCATTCTCGCCGCGGCGGGATGGAAGCCGGCGACGGGCGCCGACGTCTACGGAACCAGGATCGAGCTACAGAACATCGCACGCGACGCGGCACTGGTGCTGATCGCAATCCTGTCGCTCGCGCTCACGCCGAACGAACACCGCGAGGCCAACGGCTTCACCTGGGAGCCGATCGCGGAAGTCGCCATCCTGTTTGCCGGGATCTTCATCTGCATCATTCCGGTGCTGGCGATGCTCGATGCCGGGCCAGACGGCGTGTTCGCCGGGCTCTTGGCGGCGCTCACTCGGCCCGACGGCAGCCCGCGCGAGATCGCCTATTTTTGGCTCACCGGCGCGCTCTCGGCTTTTCTCGACAACGCGCCGACCTACCTCGTGCTCTTCGAGCTCGCCGGTGGCGACGCGCGGGAACTGATGGGGCCGCTTTCGGGAACGCTCGCGGCGATCTCCATGGGCGCGGTCTACATGGGTGCCATGACCTATATCGGTAACGCGCCGAATTTCATGATCTATGCCATCGCCGTCGAACGCGGCGTGAAGATGCCGAGCTTCTTCGGCTACATGCTCTGGTCGGCGATGGTGCTGCTGCCGGTCTTCGCCGTGCTTACTTTGGTCTTGCTCGCGAGGGCCGCCTAGCTGGGCGCGCCGCGCGTCCCTTGCGCGCGGGCTTGGACGCGGACGCCGCCTTCGATCGTGCGGCCGCCGGCAGCGCCGCGACCGCCTCGATCTCGATGAGCGCTCCCTCTCGCGCCAGACCCAAAATCGCGATGGTCGTGCTTGCCGGCCGGTTGTTCGCAGGAAGATAGCTGTCGCGCACCTCACGAAAGATCGGTAAGTGCGCGCGATCGACCAGATAGTCCCGGCGCGGTGATCTCGACCACATGGGTGTAGCCGGGCGGCTTTCCCAGCGCTTGCGGATTAATGAATCGGATCTGACTCATGCGTCCTCCTTTCGCTCTCAATCATGCCGTTCCCGTGTGAGGCTCACCTCGAGACGTCGCGCACGACATCCTCGGCGATCGATAGCGAGCAGGTGAGCCCCGGCGACTCGATGCCGAAGAGATGGACGGTGCGCGCAAGCCCGTGCTGCTGCGGTCCCTCGATCATGAAATCAGCCGCCGGCTCCCCCGGGCCCGTAAGCTTCGGCCTTATCCCACAATAGTCCGGCGTGAGCGAGTTGTCCGGCAGCCCCGGCCAATAATCGCGGATGCGCTGGTAGAACGCGAGCGCGCGGCTTGAGTCCACGTCGTAATCCTCCCGCTCGATCCATTCCACATCCGGCCCAAAGCGCATGCGCCCCCCGAGATCGAGCGTCACGTGCACGCCGAGCCCGCCCGGCACCGGCACCGGATAAATGAGCCGCGAGAACGCTGCGCGGCCGGAAAACCCGAAATAGTTGCCCTTGGCCAGCACGAGCCGCGGCACCCGCTGCGATGGATAGCCCTCGGTCGCCCGCGCCAGGCGCTGAGCGCCGAGGCCGGCGCAATTGACGACCGCATCGAAGCTGAGCCACTGCGGCTCGCTCCCGCCGACCGCGGCCTCCCAGCCACCGCGCACGGGCCGCAGCCGCTCGATCGGGCTATTGAATGCGATCATGCCGCCACGATCTTCGAGACCGCCGCGCAGCGCCAGCATGTAGCGGTGACTGTCGATAATGCCGGTTTCTGGCGAGTGCATCGCGGCGACACAGGCAAGCGCCGGCTCGAGGCGCTTGGCCGTCGCGGAATCGATGATCTCGACTCCTTCGACGTCGTTGATCTGCGCCTGCTTAAGGACCGCTTCCAGCCGCTCGATTTCGCCCGCGTTAGTGGCGACGACGAGCTTACCGCATTTGCGGTGCGGGACGCCGTGCGAGGCGCAGAATTCGTAGAGCACACGCCGTCCGCGCGGGCAGTAAAAAGCGCGCCGCGATCCGGTCGGATAATAAAGGCCGGCGTGGATGACCTCGCTGTTGCGCGAGGACACCCCGGTGCCGATGCCGGAGGCAGCTTCCGCGACCACCACATCGTGGCCGGCGATCGCTGCCGCGCGGGCAACCGCTAGCCCGACCGCGCCCGCTCCGACCACCAGCACCTGCATCCGCCCTGCCCCGCTCACATTACTGTTTGTGTCGACCAATGATTTCGCGGCCGGCTCGGTGAGCTCCCTCTCCCATAGGGAGAGGGATGGGGTGAGGGGTTAAGGTCTCTCGAGAGCTCTGTACCCCCTCACCTCCGCCCTCTCCCCAAACGGGGAGAGGGAGCGCACCGAGATCGCGGCACTTTTGACGGACATTCAAGAGTGAGGACTTGTGAAATTTCGCATCACATCTCGACCGGCAGACCGGCGTAATTCTCCGCCAGCGAGTGCATGGCGGCCTGCGAGCTCGTCACGTAGTCGAGCTCGGCGAGCTGACGCTTGCGATCAAAGGGCGAGCACGCTCACGTCCGCCAGCGCCAGATTCATGCCCTTCGCGCCGGTCGGCGGCTGGATGTGGGCGGAATCGCCGGCGAGAAAAAGCCGCCCATACTGCATCGGCTCGACCACGAAGCTGCGCATGGCGGTGATGCCCTTCTGCAGCATGGGGCCCTCCGCGAGCTTACGCGTGCGGCCAATGCGCGCGTGCAGCTCCTGCCAGATGCGCGCGTCCGGCCAGTTCTCGATGTCATCGTCGGGCGCGCATTGCACATAGAGCCGGGCCAAGGTGGGGGAGCGCATGGTGTAAAGCGCAAAGCCGCGCTCGTGGTAGGCATAGATCAGCTCATGCTCGGGCGGAGGAGATTCGGAGAGAATCCCGACCCAGGCGAACGGATATTCGCGATCATAGGCGGTGAGCGCGGTCGCCGGAATGCTCGGCCGGCAAATGCCGTGAAAGCCGTCGCAGCCGCCGATGAAGTCGCAGGTTAGCTCGACGTCCCCGCCCTCGTGCCGGAAGCGAATCTTCGGAGCGCGGCCGGCGAAATCGTAGATGCTCACGTCGCTTGCCTCGAATAATATTGTCCCGCCGTCCGCGAGCCGCCGCTCGACCAAATCCTTTATCACTTCCTGCTGGCCGTAGATGGTCACACCCTTGCCGACGAACTCGCGGAAATTGATGTAGTGCAGGGCGCTGCCGAACGCGAAGTAGACCCCGTTGTGGAACATGCCTTCGCGCTGCATGCGGACGCCGACGCCGGTTTCGATGAGGAGGTCGCTGGCCCATTGCTCGATCAGCCCGGCGCGAATGCGGCTCTCGATGTGGTCGCGGGTGCGGTTCTCCAGGACCACGCTCTCGACGCCCGCGCGGTGGAGGAGATGCGAGAGCATCAGCCCGGCGGGCCCAGCACCGACGATACCGACCTGCGTGCGCATCTCGCCTCCGATTACCCCAGCGCGGCGGCGAGATCGGCGATGAGATCGTCGGCATCCTCAATGCCGACCGAGAGCCGCACCAAGCTATCGCCGATGCCCAGGTCGGCGCGCACCTCGCCGGGCACCGAGCCGTGGGTCATCAGCGCGGGGTGCTCGATCAGGCTCTCGACCCCGCCCAAGCTTTCCGCCAAGGCGAACAGCCGGCAGCGTTCGAGGAAGCGGCGGGCGTCGTCGAGCGTGCCCGCAAGCCCGGCCGAGATCATGCCGCCGAAGCCGCGCATCTGCTTCTTGGCGAGCGCGTGTTGGGGATGGCTCGCGAGCCCGGGATAGAGCACGCGTCGGATTTTGGGGTGGCGTTCGAGCCACGCGGCAATTTTCAGCGCCGAAGCACAGTGACGTTCCATGCGCAACGCCAGCGTCTTGAGCCCGCGCAGCGCCAGGAACGAATCGAACGGCCCCTGTATCGCGCCGACCGCGTTCTGCAGGAACTTCAGTTTATCGCTCAGCTCGACATTCCCGCCCACGATCGCCACACCGCCGATGATGTCGGAATGGCCGTTGAGATATTTCGTCGTCGAATGCACGACGAGATCGAAGCCCAATTCGAGCGGGCGCTGGATATAGGGTGTGGCAAAAGTGTTGTCGGCGACCGCCCAGATGCCGCGCTTTTTCGCAATCGCCGCCACGCGCTCCAGATCGACGAGCTTGAGCAGCGGATTGGTCGGCGTCTCGATCCAAATGAGGCGGGTCTCTTTTCCGATCGCCGCCTCGATCGCCCCCGCGTCGGCGAGATCGTGATAGCTCACCTTGAGTCCCATCGAGCGCTTGCGCACGCGCTCGAACAGCCGCCGCGAGCCGCCGTAGAGGTCATCGACTGCAACGATATGGGAGCCCTGCTCGAGGCACTCGAGCGTGGTCGCGATCGCGGCCAAGCCCGAGGCAAAGGCGAAGGCCGCGCTACCGCCCTCAAGATCGGCGATGCAGCGCTCGAACGCCATGCGCGTCGGGTTTTTGGTGCGGGCGTAGTCGTAGCCCTTGTTTACCCCCGGGCTTTGCTGGACGTAGGTGGAGGTGGCGTAGATGGGCATCATGACAGCGCCGGTTGTCGGATCCGGTTCTTGTCCCGCGTGGATGCAGCGCGTGGAGAAATCGAGTTGATTTGATTTGGTCATCAAGAACCTCTGTTTTTGGTGATGCCCGGATATTTCGCTTCGGAACGCGTAGGGTGGGCAAAATCGCTTGCCGAGATGCGGCCAAACCGGAGCTGTACCAGGAGCGATTTTGCCCACGCGAACAAGACGCGTGGGCATTGCGCCCGCGAGAGCTGTGATTGAAAACCGCAACCGAGTTCTGCAATGCCCACCCTACGGACCTACAGCGCAATGCGAAAATAATTGATGAGGTCGAGGCGAGTCGCCACGCCGAGAAACTGATCGCCATCCATGACAATCGCGACATAGTCTTTGCGGAACAGTGGCAAAAGATCGGCGATCGGCGCGTCGGCGGAAATCGTCTCGAGTCGTGTCACCATCACCTCTTTGACCGGTCGCGCAAACGCCGCGTTGGGGTCGTCGCGCGCGGTGATGAGCGCGGCGAGCACATCGCTCTCGTCGACAAGACCGACGACATGCCCGCTCTCGTCCACGACGGGAAGCTGCGAGACGTCGGCGGAGCGCATGCGCGCGAACACGGTGCGCAGGTTGTCCTCGGGCCGCACCACGACCGCGGTTCCCTCGCTGTAGCGGCTGACGACGACGTCGCGCACGGTGCCGTGCCGGTCGGGGTGGCTCCAGCCTTCCTGGGCGAGGAAGATGGGATTGAACACCTTGGACAAATATTTTGCGCCGGAATCGCAAACGAGGCTCACGACCCGCTTCGGCTCCGCCTGCGCGCGGCAATAGCGCAGCGCTGCGGCAAGGAGCGTCCCCGACGAAGAGCCGGCGAGCACGCCTTCGGCGCGCAACAGGTCACGCGCGCTGGCAAAGCTTTCGGCATCGGGAATCGCAAATGCCTCGGATACAAGGCCGAGATCGGCATTCGACGGCACGAAATCTTCGCCGATGCCCTCGACCGCCCAGCTTCCGGCCTGCACCATCCGACCAGTCTCGACGTAAGGCGCGAGCACGGAGCCTTCTGGATCGGCAAGAATCATCGCGGTCTTGGGCGAGGCGCGGCGCATGAAGCGGCCGATTCCGGTCAGCGTGCCGCCCGAGCCGACGCCCACGACGATCGCGCCGACGTCGCGATCCATCTGACGCAGGATTTCCGGACCGGTGGTCGTCTCGTGCGCCTGCGGATTGGCCGGATTGGCGAACTGATTGACGAAGAAAGCGCCAGGTGTGCGGCGCGCGATCGCCTCGGCGAGGTCTTGATAGTAATCGGGATGCCCTTTGCCCACGTCCGAGCGCGTGGTGACTACCTCGGCACCCATCGCCTTGGCGTGCAGCACCTTCTCGCGCGCCATCTTATCGGGAACGACGAGCAGCGTGTGATACCCCTTGCGTCCGCCCACCAATGCGAGCCCGAGCCCGGTATTACCGGCGGTGGCTTCGACGATCGTTCCCCCGGCCTTGAGGCGGCCATCGGCCTCCGCAGCCTCGATCATGGTGCGCGCCGGACGGTCCTTGAGCGAGCCGGAGGGGTTTGCGCTCTCGAGCTTGAGAAATAGCCGGCACGGGCCACGATCGATCCGCGTCACCTCGACGAGAGGCGTATTGCCGATGAGATCGAGGACCTGCCCGCAATCGGGGACAACGACGAGCCGCGATCCGGCCACTCCCGCGGCAATCTCCTGCGACAGCGCGGGCGGGGTCAGTTCATCGCCATCGCCGACGAGCACGAGCGTCGGACATTTGATCGATGCCAGCAGCGGCCGCGCATCCGGTCGCGTCATGATGGCCTGCTGCTGGCGCAAGAACACCTCTGCTCCGGTCTCCTCCGCCATGAGGCGCACGCGCGCGCGCAGCGCCTCGTCGCTCTGTCGGCTGCGATGCACGAACCACGGAAACTGCAGTGCCGTCACCTCGGCGAAACGGCCGCTTTCGGCGAGCGCGATCTGCGGCTTGCGGCGCTCGCTTTGCGCCGCCGTTTCCGGCCGCGCCGAGCTATCGAGCAACGCGAGCCTTTGTACGCGCTCGGGCGCGAGCCGCACGATAGTCAAGGCGAGATAGCCGCCCATCGAGAGACCCGCGAGCGCAAAGCGCGGCGGCGCAGCGGCCAGGATCTGCGCCGCGATCACATCCATGCTGTTCGCGCGGGTGTGGTCGGCGACCTGCGCGGGCCCGAATCGCCACAGCGGCGGGATCTGCTCGGCATAGAGCCGCGCTGAGCAGTTGAGCCCGGGGATGAGCACGACAGGCAGCGGCTTAGACATAAGCGCCCTCCGGAGCGGAAAAAAATTAAGCCGCAACTTGACTTATTGCACTGCAGCAGGATTGACTTTGGGGCGCGAATGACTATGTTGCGCGCAAACGGTTTGACCGTAGCACCCGACCGTCCGTCTCCGCGCAACTTTAGTCGTTGTTCCGTCATCCGGCGCGGCTAGGCTCCGGACGGTCCCAACTTGAGGTTGCATGTCCTTTTCACAGCTCGGCTTGTCCGAAAAAGTTCTCGCCGCGGTCAGCGCGGCCGGCTACACCACTCCCACCGCCGCGCAGGTTCAGGAAAGCTTCGAAAGATATGGCGCGGGCCAAAAGCTCAACGTCGCACTGGTGATCGGCGGCGTGTCCTTCGACGACCAGGACTCAAAGCTCACCCGCGGCGTCGACGTTCTCATCGCAACGCCCGGCCGCCTGCTCGACCATTTCGAGCGCGGACGACTGTTGCTCACCGGCGTCGAGCTCTTGGTGATCGATGAAGCCGACCGCATGCTCGACATGGGTTTCATCCCCGACATCGAGCGCATCTGTAAGCTCGTTCCCTTCACCCGCCAGACGCTGTTCTTCACCGCCACCATGCCGCCGGAGATTCGGCGCATCACCGAGCAGTTCCTGCACAATCCGGTAAGGGTGGAAGTCACGCCGCCGGCGACCACGGTGGCCACGACCACTCAATGGCTAGTCAAGACCGGGCGCGAGCCGCACGATAAGCGCGATACGCTGCGCCGCCTCATCCGCTCGGCCGAGGGCTTGACCAACGCGATCATCTTTTGCAATCGCAAGCGCGAGGTCGCCGCTCTGCATCGTTCGCTGCTGCGCCACGGCTTTTCCGCAATCGCCCTACACGGCGACATGGACCAGTCGGCGCGCACCGCAGCGCTCGATCAGTTCCGCAAGAACGAAGTGACGTTGCTCGTCGCCTCCGACGTCGCCGCGCGCGGCCTCGACATTCTGGCGGTGAGCCATATCTTCAATTTTGATGTCCCGCACCATCCCGACGATTATGTCCACCGCATCGGCCGCACCGGGCGCGCCGGGCGAAGCGGCACCGCGATCACTGTCGTTGCGCCCGCTGACCGCAAGAGCGTTGCCGCGATCGAGAAGCTGATCGGGCAGAGCATTCCCTGGATGGGCGAGCCGCCGCAAGCATCCGAGCGCACGGAAACGGACGAGCACCCCAACGGCGAACAGCGCAACGGCCGCCGCCGCGGACATCGTCGCGAGCGCCCTGCCAGAGCCGAAGGCACCGTCGCGCCGGTGACCCGCCTCGACGAGGTGCGGCCGCGGCGCGCGGGAAAACCCACGCCCCGCCCGGCGCCTGCCGATGACGGCGGACATTTGCCGGCCTTCCTGTTTCGGCCGGTCCGCGTGAAGGCGTAATACGCCCGTCGCGCGAGAGCGCTCGAAATCAATTCACGATTTGTAGCGGTCATTCCCGTGCAAGCGGGGCGGCGGCCGTCTGGGCCAGCGCTTCGCGGGCACGAACGGATGTGCACGGAGAGAACGAGAGGCGACCCGAACTACTGCGGCTGCGCCGCCGGCTTGAGCTTGACTGATTCGCCGCAGCCGCAGGCTGAGGTCTGGTTCGGATTGTTGAACACGAATTGAGCGGCGAGCTTGTCCGTCTTGTAGTCCATCTCCGTGCCGATCAGGAACAGCACGGCCTTGGGGTCGATCAGCACGCGCACGCCCTTGTCCTCGACCACCTCGTCCGCGGCGTCGATCCGCTCGGCGTATTCCATGGTGTAGGCCATGCCGGCGCAGCCGCCGTTCTTCACGCCGACGCGCACGCCGACGATCGGCTGTTCCGCGTTCGCCATCACATATTTGATGCGCTCGGCAGCGGCGTCCGTGAGGCGGATCGCCTGGGCTCTCGCGCGGGGTGCGGCCATTTTACCTCTCTCCTTCCGCCGCCCCGAAAATCAGCGGCGGAATCTGGTATAGCGTTAAAATAACAACGAATTTGTCGTTGTGAAGGCCTGCCTTCGCACGGCCGGGGCCCACATTCCGTCTTACGCGTTCGGGCGAGCCAGCAGGCCCGCGCGCAGCTGGCCGCCGCTGATCTCCTGCGGAAACGGCACTTCGGTCATAGGATTGCCGCGCCGAGGGATCGACGCAATTCCAAACAAGCCGCGTCAGGATCGAGCAAGCAGCTCAACATCCAGATCTTATCTCAGCGGTCGAAACCTGCGGCAGCAGCCAGTGCATCGAGGTATAGCATGAACGGGCTCGTCACTAAGATCGCAGTGAACACCGCATTGCTCATGACCCTTGTGGCCGCCGGAAGCGCCTACGGTCAGACGAGCGAGGGCGATCAGCACAGCGCGCCCACTTACGCAGATGACTCCTGCCAGACGGGGGAATACGGCCCGCCCGTTCGTGTGCAGCCGGGAGATGTGGTCGAGGACGGGGAGATCGTTGGTCGTGATCCCGATCCCAATATTCGTACCCAGCTTGACCGGGAGCACTTTCCCGGCGGCGACGACTGCCCCTGACCGGCAGATGCTTTAGTACGTCGCCCACAGGCCCGGCGTCGCAAGCTCGAGGAGATGTCCGTCGGGGTCGCGGAAATAGATGCTGTGCCCGCCGCGCGACCAGGTCGTGCGGCCCTCGATGGCGATGGCTTGCTCGCGCAGTCTTTGCTCCCATTGCGGCAATTGATCCGCGGCAATGGCAAAGGCCATGTGCAACGGCCCGTGCCCGTCGTGCGGGGGAATGGTGCCGCCCGGCATGTTCACCGTCTCGAGTGTCGCGCCGCGGTGAAACAGCAGCAGCACGCTTTGGCCGCCGACGTCATAGGCGCGAAAGCGCGCGTCGCTCGTCAATCGAGTGAGCCCCAGCACCTGTTCGTAGAAGCGCGACGCGCGGTCGAGATCATCGACGTAGAGACAGGTCTCGATCACGCGGTCGAGCTTCACGCCTCACCACATATTGAGCATGGTCCGCGCTTCGTCCGACATGCGGCTCGGGTCCCAGGGCGGATCCCATACGATATTGACCTTCACCTCGCCCACACCCGCCACGCTCGCGACCGCGTTCTCCACCATGGTCGGCAGCTCTTGCGCCGAGGGACAATTGGGCGTGGTGAGCGTCATCTCAATCGTCACCGCGCGATCGTCGCCGATGTCGATCTTGTAGATCAGGCCAAGCTCGTAGATGTCGGAGGGAATTTCCGGATCGTATACGGTCTTGAGCGCGGCGATGACGTCGTCGGTCAGCCGCGCCAACTCGCCTTCCGGAAGCGCCGAGGACGGCGCGGTTGCGCCCGCGTTCGGCGTAAGCGGGAGCTCGGCCGGCCGCTCGGGAGCCGCCGGAGCGGCTTTGTGCGGATCGTCGCTCATGCGAAGAAACCCTGCGCCTTGGTCACGGCTTGCGCAAGCCCGTCGATTTCGGCGCGCGTGTTGTAAAGGGCGAACGAGGCGCGACAGGTCGCGGTCACGCCGAAGCGGGCGAGGAGCGGCATCACGCAATGGGTGCCGGCGCGCACCGCGACGCCGGCGCGGTCGATGATGGTCGCGATATCGTGGGGATGCGCGCCCTTGAGCTCGAAAGAGACGATCGGCCCCTTGTCCTTGGCGGTGCCGAAGATGCGCAGCGAATTGATCTCGCGCAGCCGCTCGTGGGCGTACCCGAGAAGCGCCGCCTCGTGCGCGCGGATGCGCGCCTTGCCGATCGAGTTGAGGTAGTCGATGGCGGCGCCGAGCCCGATCGCTTGCACGATGGGCGGGGTGCCCGCCTCGAACTTGTGCGGCGGCTCGCCGTAGATGACGCGGTCCTCGAAGACTTCCCGGATCATCTCGCCGCCGCCGTTGAACGGCGGCATGGCCTCGAGATGTGCGTGCTTGCCGTAGAGCACGCCGATGCCGGTCGGGCCGTAGAGCTTGTGGCCGGTGACCGCGTAGAAATCGCATCCGATGTCCTGCACGTCGACGTCGAGGTGAACGGCGGCCTGCGCGCCGTCGAGCAACACCGGAATGCCGCGCTCATGCGCGCGCCGCACGACTTCCTTCACCGGCACGAGGGTGCCGAGCATGTTCGACATATGGGTAATGGCGACCATCTTGGTGCGCGGTGAGAGCAGCTTTTCGAATTCATCGATGAGGAAATTGCCCTCGTCGTCGACCGGCGCCCATTTGATGACCGCGCCTTGCCGCTCGCGCAAGAAGTGCCACGGCACGACATTGGAGTGGTGCTCCATGATGGAGAGCACGATCTCGTCGCCCGCCTTGATGCGTTCGCGGCCGAACGTATAGGCCACTAGATTGATGGCCTCGGTGGCGTTGCGCGTGAAGATGATCTCTTCCTTGCGGGCGGCATTGAGGAAGCCACGCACCTTCTCGCGCGCGTCCTCGTAGGCTTCCGTCGCCGCATTGGCGAGGTAATGCAGCCCGCGATGCACATTGGCGTATTCGGCGGTGTAGGCGTGGCTCAACCGATCGAGCACCGCCTTCGGCTTCTGCGCCGAGGCAGCATTGTCGAGGTAGATGAGCGGCTTGCCGTAGACCTGCATCGCCAGGATCGGAAAATCCGCGCGGATGCGCTCAACATCATAGGCGCCATTGGTGACCGCAGGGTGCATGGTCATCCTCGCGTCGCGACCCAGGCGACGACCTGATCGATCAGCGCGTCGCGCAATCCCGCGTGCTCGATCCCCTCCACCGCTTCGCCGACGAAGGCCTGGATCAGAAGCGCCTCCGCTTCCTTCGGCGGAATGCCGCGCGCCTTGAGGTAGAACAACAGATCCTCGTCGAGCGCGCCCGAGGTCGCGCCGTGACCGCACTGCACGTCGTCGGCGAAGATTTCGAGCTCGGGCTTGTTGTCGGCCTCGGCGGTGTCCGAAAGCAGCAGCGCGTGGGTCGCCATCTTGGCATCGGTCTTTTGCGCGTGCGGCCGCACGATGATCTTGCCTTGGAAGACGCTGCGGCCCTCCTCGTCGAGAACCGATTTGAACACCTCGCGGCTGGTGCAGCTCGCCACCGCATGGTCCACGACCAACGTGGTGTCGGCGTGCTGACGGCCCTTGAGCAAGCTTGCGCCGCGGATGCCGGCGATGGTGCCTTCCCCGCCGAAATGCACGAAGACCTGATTGCGCACGACGCCCCCGCCGGTCGTGAACAGGAATTCGTTGAAGCGGGCATGCGCACCGACGGCGGCCATCAGCGTAGACACGTGCAGCGCGCCCGCGCCCTCGCCGGTGATCTTGACGTGATCGACGTGAGCCTCATCGCCGACCTTGAGTTCGAGCACCGCGTTCACTTGGTCCTCATTCGTGCTCGAACCGACATGGCTTTCGAGCAGCATGGCGCGCGCGCCGTTTTCGATCACGACGAGCGAGCGGACAAAAACGGCCGCCGGCTCGCGGCCGGCATTAACGAATATGAGATGGATCGGCTGCGCCAGCGCGGCGCCTTGCGCGACATGGATCAGCGCTCCGTCGCCCATGAAGGCGGTGTTGAGCGCAACCGCGACGTCGTCGGTCGGCACGACCTGGCCGAGATGAGTGAGCAGGTCGCAATCGCCGGCCGCCAGCGCCTGCGCCATGGAGCGAACGGTGAGGCCGGCCTCGAGGCCGCGAAGATCGGAGAGTTCCGGCACGAAAGCGCCGTCGACGAGCACGATACGGCGGGCATCGATGGCGGGAAGTTTTGCGAGTACGTCTTTGGCGCGGGCCTTGGCGGCCGCATCGGGCACCCCCGCGAGCGGCTTTGCCTCCCGCATGAGCGCGCGCAAGTCGGTATATTTCCATTCTTCGACGCGCCGATGCGGCAAACCCTCGGCCTCGAAACGGCGGAATGCGTCCTCGCGCAGCGTGCCGACCGCCGCGGCGCCCGGAAGCGCACGCTTGGCGGCGGCAAAGTTCGTCGCCAGCGCGGTCTCGGCCGCAGTCTTGATCGCACGCACCTCGGCGTTCATCGCAAGCTTCACGCCATCTCTTCTTGATATTGGGCGTAGCCGGTCGCTTCGAGATCGAGCGCCAGCTCTTTGTCTCCGGTTTTCACGATGCGGCCGCGCGAAAGCACATGCACCACATCAGGCACGATGTAGTTGAGCAGGCGCTGGTAGTGCGTGATCACCACGAAGGCGCGCTCGGGCGAGCGTAGGCCATTGACGCCGTCGGCGACGGTTTTGAGCGCGTCGATGTCGAGGCCGGAATCGGTCTCGTCGAGTACACACAAGCGCGGCTGCAGCAGCGCCATCTGCAGGATCTCGTTGCGTTTCTTCTCGCCACCGGAGAAACCGACATTGACCCCGCGCCGCAGCATCTCCTGTTCGATGCCGAGCTTGCCCGCGACTTCGCGCACGCGCTTGAGGAACTCGGGCGTGGAGAGCTCATCTTCGCCGCGCTTCTTGCGCTGCGCGTTGAGCGCGGTGCGAAGAAAGGTCATGGTGGCGACGCCGGGAATTTCGAACGGATACTGGAAGGCGAGGAAGAGGCCCCGTGCGGCGCGTTCCTCGGGTGGCAGCGCAAGAATATCCTCGCCGTCGAGCAGGACCTCTCCCTGCGTGACCGCGTACTCCTCCTTGCCGGCGAGCACGTGTGCGAGCGTCGATTTGCCAGAGCCGTTCGGCCCCATGAGGGCGTGCACGCTGCCGCGGCCGACCGAGAGCTCGAGCCCGTTGAGTATCTTCCTGCCGTCGACCTCGACGTGCAGATTCTTCACTTCCAAGAGGTTCATTTTTATCCCACGCTGCCTTCGAGACTGATCGAGATCAGCTTCTGGGCCTCGACGGCGAATTCCATCGGCAGCTGCTGCAGCACGTCCTTGACGAAGCCGTTGACCACCAGCGCCACTGCATCCTCCGCCGAGAGGCCGCGCTGGCGGCAATAGAACAGCGTGTCCTCGGAAATCTTCGAGGTGGTAGCCTCGTGCTCGAACACGGCGGAGGAATTCTTCGCCTCGATATAGGGCACGGTATGGGCGCCGCACTTGCCGCCAATGAGGAGCGAGTCGCAATTGGTGAAGTTGCGCGCGCCTTTCGCCCGGGGGTGCGCCATCACCAGGCCGCGATAGGTGTTGTTGGAGTGCCCCGCCGCGATGCCCTTGGAGATGATCCGGCTCGTGGTGTTCTTGCCGAGATGCAGCATCTTGGTACCGGAATCGACCTGCTGGTGACCATTGGAAATCGCGATCGAATAAAATTCGCCGCGCGCATTATCGCCGCGCAGGATGCAACTTGGATACTTCCAGGTGATGGCCGAGCCGGTCTCGAGCTGGGTCCAGGAAATCTTCGAGTTCTTGCCGCGGCAGTCGCCGCGCTTGGTCACGAAATTGTAGACGCCGCCGCGGCCGCTCTTACATAAGAGCCCTTGTCGGCGATGATGAGCGTGCGTTCGAACTGGCCGGTGTCGCGCTCGTTGATGCGGAAATAGGTGGACAGCTCCATCGGACAGCGCACGCCCGGCGGCACGTAAACAAAAGAACCGTCGGAGAACACCGCCGAATTGAGTGTGGCGTAGAAGTTGTCGGAAATCGGCACCACGGTGCCGACATATTTCTTCACAAGATCGGGGTGCTTCTGCAGCGCCTCGGAAATCGGCATGAACAGGACGCCGGCCTTGGCGAGTTCCTGCTGGAAGGTGGTCGCCACCGACACCGAGTCGAACACCGCATCGACGGCGACACGGCCGTAGCCGTTTCCACCTTCGCTTTCGCCCTCGGGCTTCGCCACGCCCTCCAACACTGCCACCTCGCGCAGCGGAATGCCGAGCTTCTCGTAGGTCTTGAGGATTTCGGGATCGATCTCGTCGAGCGACTTCGGCCCTTCCTTCTTCTTGGGCGCGGCGTAGTAGTAGAGGTTCTGGTAATCGATCGGGCCGTAGCTCACGCGCGCCCAGCGCGGCTCGCGCATGGTGAGCCAACGGCTATAGGCGTCGAGCCGCCAGGCGAGCATCCACTCGGGCTCGTTCTTCTTGGCCGAAATGAAGCGGACGATGTCTTCGGAAAGGCCCTTGGGGGCCTTGTCGGATTCGATGTCCGTGACGAACCCGTATTTGTACTGGTCGACGTCGATACGGCGGACCTGATCGACGGTCTGTTGTACGGCCGGCATTCTTCCCTCCGCTGCGGCTTCAAGGACCGCGGGTTGGATCAGTCGGTTATGGTCGTTGCTTTCCGGGTTGCCTTGACCCTCGCGGCTGCTTCAGGCGGCGATGCCCTGTGACTCCCTAAGTAATGATCCGGACACCTTAATCCAAGCTTCAATAAAGCGGTCGATCTCCGATTCGGTGGTGCTCGGACCGAGGCTGACGCGCACGGCTGCCCCCGCGAGTTGCGGCGGAACACCCATGGCGGCCAGCACGTGCGAGGACTGGACCTTGCCGGAGGAGCAGGCCGCGCCCGCGGATACTGCAACCCCGGCAAGATCGAAGGCAATGACGGCAGTTTCAGCCCTCAT